>Ga0256845_1002102_pt1 | contig 14848 bp, 17 predicted proteins | sample RiftiametaG_FD_189101 | JGI IMG/M metagenome (GOLD analysis project Ga0256845, IMG submission 189101) | Tube worm associated microbial communities from hydrothermal vent at the East Pacific Rise, Pacific Ocean - Riftia | ecosystem: Host-associated > Annelida > Integument > Unclassified ...
CGGCGAGTCAGAGTCAGAGTCCGGCGAGTCAGAGTCAGAGTCCGGCGAGTCAGAGTCAGAGTCCGGCGAGTCAGAGTCAGAGTCCGGCGAGTCAGAGTCGGAGTCCGGCGAGTCAGAGTCCGGCGAGTCCAGTGACACAGACTGGCTGGGCCCAAGCAACAAGAGAATTGTTGACCCAGGCTGCGCATGTGGAGTTCAGGACGACGACTGGCATGGCGGACGATCGTTGCTTGCTTTCATCGGACTGGGGCTGTGGATACGAAGACGCCGCCAAGCGACGCGCCACAGCTGATCAGGATCCTCTAAGCCTATCCTAGCGTCGTCCATGCTCTGGATTCCGTTACCTGCGTAGCTGCAGCCTGGAATCAACTCCGAGATCACTCAAAACGCGCCACGTGCGCGATTGTTGCGGATCCGCCGCCCAACCTGGTGCATCTGGGAGCATCGTTGTGCACCGTAACCTCCCCGATTCGAGGTACGTTTGGCCACCGTGCCTCGTCTGTTTCTCAGCTCAAGCCTTGTTTTCTTCCTGTGCAGCGCCGCCTGTGTTTCATGCACGACGGCCGTGATTCCCGGTGACAACGAAAACACGGCGCCGGGCGACGGCGACGGCGACGGCGACGGCGACGGCGACTGCGACCCACCGGTCGGCTCGAGAGTCTCAACGGCCATCGAGTTCACGACCAGTGACGGAAAAAACTTAGCCGCGACCTACTCCCATCCAGAACAGGGCAATTGCCTCCCGGCTCTGCTTCTCGTGCATCAATACCAACAAGACCGGAACCAGTGGGGCCCCTGGCTCGATGACATGAATGCACGCGGATACGTCACGTTAACGCTCGATCTTCGTGGTCACGGCCTCTCGGATCCAGCGACGGGTCCCCTTTCTGGCATCCTCAACGATCCCGCCCAAGCCCCTCTCGATGTCGAAACTGCGCTCAAATCACTGACCACGGCGATTGAGGTCGACGCGAAGAGAATCGCAGTGTTCGGGACCAGCATCGGGGCGAATCTCGCGGTCGTTGCGCTGACCCTCGATCCTGCGATTAACGTCGCGGTGGCAGTCTCTCCGCGACTTTCCGCCGTAGAAAATCTTGCAGGGAACCCAGGCACACTCGAGGTAAAATCACTGCTCTGCATCGCGGGACAACTTGACGGAAGCGGCGCCCAGGCCGAATCGTGCGTCACCCTCGTGGCCCAAGCTCAAGGCGTGGCAAAGTCCGAGGTGCTCGCCGACAGCTCGGACCACGGATTGTCGTTACTCAGCGAAAACGCAGAGATCATGCCGATGATCCTCGACTGGCTCGACCTAAATTTGTAGCAGCGGCACCTACGGTTTCCGCGAATAACGCGGCAACAAAGAGACTCAATCAAGATATTGAATTCGATCAAGGAGACAAGCCTCTCTCGACAACTCGGCCTGTTGCGCGTTCGTCATATCAGTGCGCCGACCATGAATGCTCGTCCCTTAAGCTAGGCTCCAGCATGCGTTCCGGTGTCAGAACTCGCCCAAAGCTAGAATTGACCGAGTTTCATGGCTTCGTAACAGTCTCCCCACAAATGCGGCGATTGTTTGAACTCCTCGAACGCATCAGCCGGACCGACGCCTCAATCCTACTGCGTGGCGAAACCGGAACAGGAAAAGAACTGGCGGCGACCGCCGTGCACACCCTCAGCGGTCGTTCACAACGACCCTTTCGAGCCATCAATTGTGCGGTCTTGACCCCAGAACTCGCAGCATCAGAGCTCTTCGGCCATGTGCGCGGCGCGTTTACGGGAGCCATTCGAGAGCGCCAAGGGCTCTTCGCCCTAGCAAATGGAGGCAGCGTGTTTCTCGACGAAATTGCCGAACTTCCCCTCGACATCCAGGGGCGGCTGCTTCGTGTGCTGCAGGAACACGCCTACGTTCCGGTAGGCGGCACCGATACCGTGCATACGGATATCCGCCTCATCGCCGCGACGCACCGCTCACTGCGCGACGAGGTCGAGGCCGGGCGTTTTCGAGAGGACCTCATGTACCGCGTTCGCGTTGTGCCAGTGTTCATCCCCCCCCTCGCGGAACGCAGCGGCGACGTCGAGGCCCTGTGCTGGCATTTCATCGAAGCCTTCAACCGCGCTGGGCATCGTAGCGTCACAGAGATCGACGAAGATGCGATGACCTTGATGCTCGAATATCCATGGCCTGGCAATGTCCGCGAGCTACGGAATGTCGTGGAGTACGCGTTTGCGGTGGGCCGGGGCACGACACTGCGGTCCGAAGACTTTCCGCCGGAGCTACGTGGCGAGCTGCCACCACGCGTACGAAACACCGCTAAAAACGAAGCGGGGACTGAAAAATCCCATATCCTCGACGCCATGCGCATGTCGGACGGATCCAAGAGTCGCGCCGCCCAGCTCCTTGGGATCAGCCGTACCACCTTGTGGCGAAAAATGCGGGAGCTAGGGATCTAACGACGGTCGAACAAGAACATGCCCGCGAGCATCGCCCCCACAAAGAGGACGGCGGACGAAGACAATGTCCCAACGGATACAAGCGCCGGTCCCGGGCAATAGCCGGCGAGTCCCCAACCGAGCCCAAACATGATCGCCCCGACGGCCAACTTTCCATCGATAGCGGTGTTGCTCGGCATCGAGAAACTATGTCCACAATAGGGGCGAGTCGCCCGCATCACAAAGCGATACCCCAACGAATAGACTGCAATCGCTCCGGCCATCACAAATGCGAGGCTGGGATCCCAATCTCCGGATACATCAAGAAATGCCTTCACCTTGTTCGGGTTTGTCATCCCCCCGATGCCGAGGCCCGCAGCAAAAATCAAACCGGATACCAGCGCAGGGACAACGGTACCCCGAGACATCTTCGTAGAACTGTTCATGATCAAGACTCCGACAAATACCGGGCGACAAAGACCATCATGCCGCCGGCAGTCATAAAAATTCCCGTGGCAACGATGGAACGTGGCGAGAACCGCGAAATACCGCACACGCCGTGTCCGCTGGTACAGCCACTTCCCAATCGCGTGCCGTAGCCGACAAGCAGTCCAGCGACCAGAAGAGAAGGAGACAAGGGTGCAGGGATCGCGGGGTAAACGCTGGGCATCACAACCGCCAGGCCAAGTCCTCCCAAGATCAAACCAAGAATGAAAGCGACTCGCCAACGTCGGTCGTTGGCACCGGCATGAGCGAGGCCACCGACAATTCCGCTAATCCCTGCGATGCGGCCATTAAAAGCCAACAGCACGAGGCTGGCGACGCCAATAAGCATCCCGCCAAGGGTCGAAGTAATGGGAGTAAACTCAGTCATGGTTTTACACAGCCTTCGAAATTCAACCCACGAGGTCGCTGCGAAGGCCACTCTCGTCGCAATCGGACAGCACCGCAACCGGAGAAACGCGCGATACTCTCGAGTCCGCCCTCATCGGTTCGCCGTATCGACGCGCGAACATCGGTATTCTCTTCCCACACAGTACGAACTACGCCTTTGCGCGAGTCCGCATGCTGCGCTAACTGGTTCACGGACGTTGGCATGTGCTCATGGAAAGCACAGGCCGGGCCAATTCCCAAGTCGTTGAATTTACGAGGACCTCTGCCCATCCCTCCGTGCCTCCTCGGCGCCGGCGTTGCAGATGTCGGGCGATGTTGAAACAGATGAAACATCCGCTCGTATGCCGCCCCATTTCGTCGCCCCGTCGACGCCACCACCCCAGAACCTTCGTGACTCCAATACGCGGGCCTCCCGTGTTCAATTCGGATATTGCAGAGCCCGCAAACGCGGCTATTCTCGCGATTGGCACGGGCATTGCTCCGCCTGTAAGCACCACCGAAGACCACCGCCATGCAGATAGAACTCTTCCACGACACCTCCACCGCCACCTTTAGCTACGTCGTCTTTGATGAGCAGACCGGCGACGCGCTCGTGATCGATCCTGTCATGGATTACGATCTACCGTCTTCGACCGTCTCGCGGGAGTCTGTCGATCGAATCGAGGCGCTTTTGCGCCGCAAAAATTTAAAACTTCATATGATCCTCGAAACTCACGCGCACGCGGATCACATGTCCGGCGCCCAGTTTCTGAAAGACAGCCACCCCGACGCGATCCTCGCTATTGGCGAAAAAATCACTGAAGTTCAGAAGCTCTTTCGTCCGGTATTTAACCTGTCCAACGATTTTCCCGTCGACGGTTCTCAGTTTGATCGTCTGCTCAGCGACGGAGAGACCGTACAGGCCGGAAGCATCGAGTTTCGAGTCATCGCCACTCCTGGACACACCCCAGCGTGCTCAAGTTACCTAATTGGGGATGCCCTCTTTGCGGGCGACACCATTTTTATGCCGGATCTCGGTACGGGGCGCTGCGATTTTCCGGCCGGAAGCGCCGAGCGGCTCTACCACTCGATCCGAGATGGTATCTACAGTCTTCCGGACGAGACCCGCATATTCGTAGGGCATGACTATCCACCCGAGGGACGCGATGTCCAGGGCGAGACGACGGTAGGAATCCAAAAACAGGCAAACAAGCAGCTTCCAGCAGGCAGAACACTCGAGCAATTCGTGAAATTTCGTACCGAGCGGGACGCGACTCTTCGCACACCGAAGCTGCTCTTCTCGGCCGTGCAGGTCAATATCGCGGCAGGCCAAATCCCACACACAAGCGCCGCCGGGGAACCCTTTCTCAAAATGCCAGTGCACGGGCTTCCGAAGCTTCGGTCGACTCCGATCCGAGACCGGGACCCGAAACTCGCCGTCGATCTCGTGGACGACGGAGCCTTGCTTCTCGATGTCCGCAGCGATCAGGAATTTCAAGAGGGACACATCCCCGGGGCGCTCCACATCCCGCACGATCAAGTCGCCGACCGCATTCTCGAGTTGCCGGCATGCACCCAAACTATTGTTGTGTATTGCCGGGCCGGAGGCCGTGCCGAGATGGCGAAGGCCGTCCTCGTCGAACGTGGATTTTGCCGTGTCATGAACCTCGGCGGAATCGACGACTGGCCCAAATCAATCTAGCCGTCGCGGCGGGACCCATCCCGTGCCCCTGAAAGCTCTTAACTTCGCTCTGCACTTAGAATGCGAAGTTGAGGACGCTGGCGACGATTGTAAGCGCTCCAATACCGAGTAGGATGCGCTCCGTCGGCCGCCGATTATGCCTCCCACTCGCTCGAACGAATGCACCTGGTCTAGACGTGGACCCCCCCGCTCGTCGTCGTCGGCGGCGGCATCGCAGGTCTGTACTGCGCTTGGAAGCTCGGGCAAACGGGGCGACGAATCGTCTTGATAGAGGCCTCCCCGGAACGTTTCGGTGGCCGGATAGAGACTACCAAGCTCGACGGCTTCCTCGCTGAGTTCGGACCCATGCGTTTCGAACCCACCCTCCAGCCCCGGTTTCACCGCCTGGTCCAGGACCTAGAGCTCAAATACCAGCGATTTGTAGGCCCTTGCGCGGAGAGCCATGCCTATCCTTCCTACGATGTGACCACCGAGGAGCAAGAACACGATGCCCTTTCCCTCCTACGGCGCGGTATCATGCTTATTATGGGGCAAGACCCTGATGACCAAGATTGGATCGATCGTCTTACAGAAGCGGACTACGAAGGGTTTAGAACCCGCAGCACTCTCGGTGGAAAATACCTATGGACTCTGGGGTTTTGGAATGCGCTGAGCAGCGACGGCATTCTCAGCCATCAAGCCGTGGCAAAGATCCGCGACACGGGGACATTTTATCACATGATCCCCGAAAATTTGAATGCGATCGAATGGACCATCTGGTGGCTAAGAGCGCTAAAAACCGATGGACGGGAGCTCGCTTCCATCGTAGGCGGAAGTTTTCGCCTTATCGACGCTCTTCTTGTTCGTTTGCATGCCATGGCGAATGTCGAGCTCTATGGAGGTCAGACCCTGCGTGGGATCCAAGAATCCGATAACGATCAGCGCCTGCTAGAGCTAACCATCGTCGCACGGGGGCGCTCCCTCCGGGCTGTCGCCGATCGTGTAATTTTGGCGCTCCCGCAAATGCCGCTCAATGAGCTTCGCTCAGACTTTCCAGACAACATACAAAAGTGCCTAAACACCGTCGTTGGATTTCCAATGCTCAAGGTCTTTCTCGTCACCGATGCACCCTGGTGGGATCGAGAACAACCACCACAACAGTTTGCCAATCGAATGCCAACCCGCGAGCTGCACTATTTTCGCCGTCCGGACGGGACGTGCGACGACGGTCACGGAATGGTCATGCTGTACACGGATCGACCTGCCACAGAATACTGGAAGCACTACGTTCGCGGTGATCGCCATGACAGAGCGGAGATCGACCAAAATGCCGAAATCGTAGATGTCTTTGCAAACTTCGTCGCTCGTGACGTAAAGCGCGCCCTCGAGCAGGGTCACGACTCCGACCTCCACCTCAACGACCAGGCGAAGAGACTCTTCTCGGGCAAGACCATCGCGGATACGGCAGCGCTCGTTCGGAACTCTATTGTCAGCTACGGGATCCGTGACTGGGCCCGCGCGCCCGTCGGTGCCGCGAATCACGGTTGGCGACCCGGCGTCCAGTCCGGTCCAGTCCGACACAGCCTAAAGGCGTTTTCAATGGGATCCGGCCGACGGAACACCCACGTGTGTGGCGAAGCCTATTCGGACTACCACGGGTTTGTTGAAGGGGCATTGAACTCTGCGGAGTTGGCACTGCGTAAAATACGCGAACAAGAACAACATTGAACCCATCCTGGTGTGCTCTATGCCGCCCACGTCTCTTGCGTCGGTACGGATCGAAGCGAGAGAGAGGGTCGACCCTCCATCTCGCTTGCGGGGACGATCGCCGCTACACTATAGGCCCACGGCTACTGTCTACAGCCTCGCATACCGCGAGCAAACGGCACACCTGAAAAATCGCCAAAAGACGAGCAGAAGATCATGTTCACTTCGACAATTCGACGACGATCGCGCGACTGTGTTTGCCCCCTACCGTTCGCACCAACGGTCATGACTCCGGCCACTCTCGCCCTCGGAACACTCATCCTCGCCGCACCAAGCCCGGCATGCATACCTCCATCGAACGGCCAAGATGACGTCATCCAGACCGATGAGTCCTCGAATCCATCCCTACCGGACACCGTCGGTGACGGTGACGGTGACGGTGACGGTGACGGTGACACCTCGATCGTTCGTGGCCGGGTCCTCGATGAGGCCGGTACGGCCATCCCCGATCTTCCCGTCAGCCTTTGCGGTGACGTCTGTCTCATCGACAACACCGACGAAGACGGGGTTTTCGAATTTGTCGGCGTCCATCCCGGCATCAAAGTTATCGAGCCGGCGCTGGTCCCCATCGGAGACGACTTTGCGCTGGCAGTAAGGACATGGACTCGCTTCTTCGAGTTCATCGAAGTCGGTAGCAACGAAACAATGAACCTTGAACGCGCGTACGTGATGCGCCAAGTCGACAATGTTCAAGGACCACTGACCGGCGCTCAGCAGCTTACCCTTGCGGCGGGACTCGAGGTTGGCTTCGACGCAGACGCCATTCTGGAAGATGGACCCTTGCCCGCCGGGGCGGACGGCGTTTGGATAGGCGCCATTTCCACACGGCCGGAGGACTGGCCCGTCGTTGGAACCGGAGACTGGACAGTCCTCGCCGCCTGGGACCTCGCCATCTGGGACCTCGAAGCGCCCAATGCATTCGCTGTGCAGGCCACGCTCCCCAATCCGATCCCCACCGATTCAGAGGTCGCTTTCCTCGTCGCCGACTATACTTTTGGCTTCACCGAAGGCTATTTTTTCGTGGAACCCGCGATACTTTCTGACGACGGTACGACAGTTTCAACACCCACCGAGGGCGGACTCGACCGCTCGACCCGTTGGATCGTTGCAACTCGAACCCCTTGAGCCCCTCACGAACAAGAAAATCGAGCCCATGACCACCATAACCAATCGAACAACACCCTTTCATATGCTTCTTACTCTCGCCCTCGTGCTGCCCTTCTCCGCAGCATGCGATGACAGCGACGGCGACGATGGACACAATACGGAAATCAACGGAGACGGCGACGGAGACGGCGACGGCGACGGCGACGGAGACGGCGACGGCGACGGCGACGGAGACGGCGACGGAGACGGCGACGGAGACGGAGACGGAGACGGCGACGGCGACGGAGACGGAGACGGCGACGGCGACGGCGACGGCGACGGCGACGGCGACGGCGACGGAGACGGCGACGGCGACGGCGACGGAGACGGCGACGGAGACGGCGACGGCGACGGCGACGGCGACGGCAACGGCTGTGACGGAATCACCCCTGTCGTCACGGAAATCACCCCCGCACAACTCTCCGACATGATGAACAGCAAGGACTTTCAGCTGATCAACGTGCACACACCAAACGCCGGTGAGATTCCGGACACTGACGTACACATCACCCACACGGACATCGCCGGAATCGAGACCTACCTCGAAAACGACGTCGGGGCGAAAGCCGTTCTTTATTGCCTCACAGGCCCGATGAGCAAGATCGCTGCAGACGCGCTTGTCGCACGCGGATACTGCCGTATCTACGATCTCCCGGCCGCAATGATCGGGTGGCAGGCCATGGGCTATCCCCTCAACTAGAAATTGGCTCTCTAGACAACGGCGGGGGTCCAGCCCATGTGTGGTGCCGAGCCCTCGCCTCATTTTGACGTTTCCAGCGCCCCCGCGTAGACAATTCTCCTAGGCATACGTGAGAATGTATGCCCAAGGTCCTCCATGGTGAAAACTGACAAGACAATGATATCGCGGCGAAAGCTTGTTTCCTCTGCCCGCCCGAACACGATGCTCACGATGCTCCTCGCATCCAGCTCAATTTTTTGGGTCGCATGTCACGATCCGAAGGGGTCGGCGCCTACCCCCACCCCCTCGTCCACGACTCTGCAACAACAGGGCCTACCCGACCACGACCCCGCCCTCGCTACGCGCCTAGCTGGCGAGGGAGCGCTCGTCCTGGATGTGCGAACGGCCATGGAGTACATGACCGGCTCTGCACCGAACGCCACCAATATCCCGTATGACGAAGTTCCAGAGCGCATCTCCGAAATTCTTTCACTACAAGGAGGCGACAAGCATAAACCGATCGTCGTCTTTTGCAGATCTGGAAAACGATCCAGCAAGGCAAAGCAATCCCTGCTCGCGGCCGGCTTCGACCAAGTGACAAATCTCGGAGGTTTCAGCGATTGGCCGGAGTAGCCGCGACGCGACACTCATCCGGACCACACCCAACCGGATCCATACGCTCCGGTCAAACGACGGCTCCGACCCCTCCTGGGTCGTATGCCTCCGGTCCCGCACACGTGGTAGTCTTTTGCCGATGATGATCGCCCGCATGCCGGCCCTCAGCCTGGCACTCACCCTCCTCGGGTCATGCACACACGAAGACCACCGGCCCAACTACGGCCCCCACGGAGAGCATGCTCCGCTTGTTCCTGATTTTACCGCAAAACAAGACTCCGTCTCGACCAGCTTTACCGGGAGAATCGGACCTCAGCAACGTTTCTTGATCGGGGCCCAGGACGGCCTGTTTTGGACCAAGCCAAACGCTCGCCTCACGATCAATGCCGCAGATGTTTGGGCCCACAACTTGCTTGTCATTTCGCTATACGACGGTGAGCGAGACGAAGTAGGCAGTGATGAGACCCTGATCTGGCGCTGGGAGCTTGCTGCGCCGCACCAGGGAGATCGGCTTGAGTTCATCGAGAGCATCGATCTACAGGGCCGAGACCTGCGATGGATTGAGATCGATTTTCGTGACTTCGCAGGTATCGCGATTCTCGAAGTTCTCGGTCACGACTGAACGTAGCCCCTCCCCGCCAACGGGACACGGTACAGATGGAGTGGTTCAACATCCGTCTTGCCTTAGGCATACCTGCGCCCTACAGCTTACGAGCAGAGCCTGAGGAGGCCACAACGTGTCCACGACAACACTCTACAAAATCTACCAATGGGTCGAACGATTCGGTCCTGCCCGCTCCGAAGCACGCTTCAGAATGAAACTCCTGATGTTCAGCGTACGCGAGCATATTAGCTTTGACGATCTCACCGTTTCAACCACCGTCAGCGAAGAGTTCATCGCCGCCGCCAAGACATCCGCATCCGCCATCGTCGGCAAACCATTTGATAGCTCAAAGGCAGCAGCATGACCGCAGCAAGAAAAACCGATCCGGGCCGCCCTTTCGAAGTCCCTCTAAAAATCGACGACACACATCGGCGTTACACAGTGGGCGGCGAACCGATCGTGGTTCACTGCCACCATTTTAACACCTACCTCCAACAATCGCTTTGTGATGCACGTGATTTTGTCGACATGCGTGATGAACTTATTGGAGGCGGCGCAAGTGTCGCACACGCGCAACTCACTAAGGTCTTTGCCGAACAGGGCATCGATGACATACGCGCACGCTTGGGCGCCGCTGAAGATATCTACCGGTGGGCTGGTTTTGGGACGCTTGAGCTGTTGGCGTTGAGTGCCGAAGGAGGCGAAATTCGTACAAAAAACTCTCACTACGCCCACGCGTGGAAGACGAAATTTGGCCCCGCCAGCGAGAATGTATGTTTCTTCGACCGCGGCTGGATCTCAGGATGTCTATCGGCAGTCTTCGATCGTCCGCTAGGGACATTTTCCGTAGACCAAAACCGCTGTCTCTCTCGAGAAGGAGAAGAGGAATGTGTCTTTGTCGCCTCCCGATCCGAAAGCCGTCAATTCACCGCCCAAAGTCCCGGGGTCGGTCCTCTCACCACCCATTCCCCAATCGAGCCCCCTCCTAGCAAGATCGGTTACGACGGAATTCTCGAAGCCGTGCAGAGCCTCCCCCTCACCGGCGACGACCGAGGAGAAATTTTTGCCTTTGGTGTCTACCTGACCAGGCACTACGCGAACTACTACAACCGTCTTTCCTTCGAGTTCGTGGCCGAGTTGACCCGATGTTTTGGAAGCGCGGGCACCGATGTCGCGGAGCCTCTGCTGATCGAGTCAGGGCACGTATGTGCCTTCAATACATTCGGTGGGATCATGAAATCCTCCGAGTGGGAGGCTCTTATTCAACCAAACCTAACAAGCAAGGAAGACTGGATTCAGGGAATGGTCGCAGTTGTGAATGCGCTGGGCTGGGGCCGCTGGCAGGTCCAAGATGTGTCTCCAGAACAAGCGACCTTCGTGATCCACGACGACTACGAGGAGATTGGATACCTCGCGGCCTACGGCACGGCCGAGCGCCCCGCATGCTATCTCGCCCGTGGCGCTGCGATCGGAATGATGAATCTGGTCTACTACGGAGATATCGAGACAGGACCAGACCTCACTCCCGAGTTCTACGACAGCCTATTCAAGAGCGACTCCGGATACGACGTCACCGTCGAGCAAGCGCAATCCATGGGCGCGGACCACACCGTGTTGCGGGTCACCAGAAAAAAATCGTAAACAAGGTCGAATTGCAGCCAGCTTGCCATCTCCGCTCTGCGCCGACCCAAACAAAAAATGGCACACCACAACGCGTCGGCGCGAGCGGTTCGCACCCTCGATTGCGCTAAAAAGGTTCGAATTCACTACTATCTACCCTCAGCCATCGATCCCGAGGCACTGCATTCTCAGTTCACCGGTGCCACCCTAAGGATCGACCCCTTTTCTCAGCGAGTCGCCAATGCAAAGGACCACTTCGTCATTTCTTCCACCCAGGGGTTCACGATCTCTGGCACCGTAGGGGGACTTCATATCGTAGCGACATTCCTTCGCCTCGACGATGTCCCCGTGGAAAATGCCATCGCTCAGTTTAACCTAGGTCTCAAGAAATCTGCAGCCCTGTGCAAAATCCTTATGCCCACGCAGCCTGGCTCTTGACCTATATAAATGCCCCAATGGGATAACATCCCATTGGGGCATTTGAATAATTCAATGGTGGCTGCTGCTCAAGAGAAGCCGCACTCGACTTTACAGTTGTCGAGAAAACACAAGATCATCTCGGTCGCCATTTCCGGTGGATCCATGTCGAGTCCACATTCCGAAACACACGAGGTCATGTTTCCACCAGCATCCATGCAAGTAATGAAACATGTGCAGTCGGTGTCAGCATCACATGCTGAGATCTCATCCGCGCAGTTCGCATCTTTGCACTCCTGGCAGGCAACAGGATCGTCGCCGTCGCCGTCGCCGTCGCCGTCTCCGTCTCCGTCGCCGTCGCCGTCTCCGTCTCCGTCTCCGTCTCCGTCTCCGTCGCCGTCGCCGTCGCCGTCTCCGTCGCCGTCGCCGTCGCCGTCTCCGTCTCCGTCGCCGTCGCCGTCTCCGTCTCCGTCTCCGTCTCCGTCTCCGTCTCCGTCTCCGTCTCCGTCTCCGTCTCCGTCTCCGCTGGTATCTGTCCCAGGAGTTTCTGCCTCAGTGCTGCATGCCACAGCGAAAACCAAAGATAGGGCGGGAATGAGAACTAAAAATTGCTTTCTTATCATGAATCTATACTCCGTCAGGGTTGTAGCTTGGGGATTTACGCCCGGCGCACACCGTCGCGGCATTATACACGACACCCCCCAAGGGTAAAACAAAGAGCAAGACCGAATTGCAGCCCGCCGCCGTGTCCATCATTCTGACAGACTCGACGACAATCGCTCCAAGAAGGAAGGTACAAGCAGACCTACGTCGGTCCTTGGAGAGCCAATCCTGCTCCGGTCATATCCGAATAGGTATAGGGTTTCACCAGTCCCGTAACCACGTTCATCGCAAAGGTGTCTGGGTTGATCTTGTACGCAACCTCTGCCACCTCGTCGACGAGCCAAATGTAGCCAGCTTTATCCGCTGCGACTCCAACAGGCGTATCACAGCCAGGAATAGCGATCTCGCTGTTGATGATGGTCATGGTGGTGGTGTCGACTTCCGCAAGACCACAGGTGGCGTTCATCGCTACCCATGCCCGTCCCTCGGCATCGACCGTCATCCCACGTAGACGCGCTGACCCAAAACCACTCAAGGGGGGCAGCCACAGCTCTGTCTCCGCATCGAACTTGTACATCTTCCCGGTGGTATGCGTCACAACCAAGGGGTTCCCCTCCAGATCCAACGCCATCCCGTACTGATGCACTCCGTAATCATTTCCGCCCGTCGGATCAGGATTGGGAAAGCTCTTGGCTTCAAACGTCGTGCCATCAATCTTCATCAGCCGGCCTCCCCGCTGACCCACTGTCGCCCAAAAGTTATTCTCGCCATCCACAGCGCCGCCGTAGGGCCCGTATTCATAGGTCCCGACGTTCGGCACACGAACCTCCTGGAGTGTCTCCCCAGTGGATCCGTCCATCAGACGGACAACCGCGGTGGAGCCGTCTGCCCACCCCACCCACACATCTCCGCCTGGGCCATTGGTATCCGTCGGCGAGTTGATGTTCCAGGCGACCGCTCGCGGCCCAGCCTTCCCGGTCGCCGGAAGATCGATATTCCAGATCACGCACTCGTCATCCCCCCAATCCAAGACATTATCCTTCCCTGTCGAGGTATCGATCGCGCCGTTATTGTTGGAGTCCTTGCAGTTTTCCTCCCGCGCGGCGATCACCGAAATCCCACCGTTCCGATTTGCAATCGCCGCGTAGCGACCATTCAGAGACACGGACGTCCGCGATGGATCCTGTCGACCCGTCGGTCCGCTAACGTAGCGCCCCTCTTCGTGGTTGTTCCAAGTGCTAATCTTAGAGACTGTGCCATCGGGAGAATTGGCGATCCAGATGTAGTCCCAACTGCCGTCATCCGGGTTCGCGCCAAAATCCGGTCCCCCCAGGTCCTCAACTCCGTCTCCGTCTCCGTCCCCGTCTCCGTCTCCGTCTCCGTCTCCGTCTCCGTCTCCGTCTCCTACGCCGGTATCCGTCCCGGTTCCGGTGTCCGTCCCGGTTCCAGTCGTGATTTCTGTCCCGCCCCCGGTATCCGTCCCATCGTTGACCCCGTCATTCGGTCCGTCGGAACCACAACCTGTGGCAAGGAGAAATACGCCGGCTGCAACACTCGTGCTTTTCATAGTCATCTTTTCTTGATTCGGCCTTCGCTACATTCGGCAACACTGCGCTCATCACGCCTTGTTGTATCGATACGAGAGCGACGTCAGGACAGTACGACCAGGAGAGTCCGCCGGACTCAAAAATGTCGACCACAAAGTTTCTTAGACGAAAAATGGTCATTTCGTGAGCGCCTCACCCTGTGAAAGGTCTCAACTGTACACTACGCCGGGTATCGAGAACAATTTTTAGCGGTAATATTAGCTATGAAAGGTTCTATGATCGGAGTTTTGGCGAAAGGTCGGCCTGCCGCGCACTGGCACCTGTGGCCACCGACGATGCAGTGCGCACGCGCAAAGCGCGTGCGCACTGCATCGTCTTTCCGAGCGAAAGGCAGATCTCGGTGGCCACGACCGAATCAACGCGACGGCTTCGGCCACTTGATCTCCGACAGCCGGGCCATCGCCCCAGCGTTGTACGCTTCGAATCCGGCACTGCGCAGGGTGGCGACGGCCATGCCGCTGCGAGCACCGCTATGGCAATAGGCGACGATCGGAAGATCCTTCGCTAGCGTGTTCAGCTGGGCCTTCAGCCCTCCTACCGGGATATTGCGCGCATTTTGGATGCTCCCGCTGTCGAATTCTTGCGGACTACGCACATCGAGCAGAATTGCGCCCGCGCGCGCGAGCGACGCCGCCCGGTTCGTATCGATATTGTACACGCCAAAGATACCCTTGATCTGCTCGAAGAAGCTCATGACCGTGGGGTCGTACCCTCTCGTACGGCTTGATGAAAGCCCGGGCTAGAATGAACGCGCGACGATGCGACAGCTGTGCAAGAGCCGAACAGCACATCGCCACCTCCCTAGC
>Ga0256845_1002103_pt1 | contig 14847 bp, 18 predicted proteins | sample RiftiametaG_FD_189101 | JGI IMG/M metagenome (GOLD analysis project Ga0256845, IMG submission 189101) | Tube worm associated microbial communities from hydrothermal vent at the East Pacific Rise, Pacific Ocean - Riftia | ecosystem: Host-associated > Annelida > Integument > Unclassified ...
CCCGAAAGTGAAAAAATCATGGCTATCCGATTCCAATCCATCGTTTCCGTCGGTTCCCGTACGGCTGTGGCCGGCCGGGGCAGGGCGGCAACCGCCTCAGCTGCCCCGGTCTCCCTGTCCGCGACGTGGGTGGCCGACCCCGCCAGCTCGGCCGGCGACCTCCTGCTCGAGCTCCCCGAGCTCGACCTCGGGAGCCGCCTGCAGGCGGCCACCGTCGACGTCACCGTCGGGTCAGAGTGGAGCCTCGACGCCGTCCTCGACGGCCCCTGGAACCTCACGGCCGTAGCCGGCGACAAGTCGGCCCTCACCACCGTCACCCCGCTGTCCGCGACGACGCCGACCGACGTGGGCGGGCTCCTCGTGTACGTGCCGCGGCCGAGCCTCCAGCTGTCGGCCGCGGCCGCCAGCTCGGCCGACATCGCCACGGGCGACGAGACCCCGGTGGTCGTGTCCGTCGGCGACAGCGTCACCGCAGGACGCTCGGCGTTCGGCGTCTGGATCGATGACGCCGACGACGTCGAGCCGCGGCTCGCGGCGACTACCGCCGGGCTGCTCAACACGACAAGGCTCGGAGGCTACGGCTACACCGTCACGTCGTCGGGCGGCGTGACGGCCACGTGGACGGGGGCCGTCCTCGCGGGGGCGTCGCCACACAACGTGGTCTATATCGATAGCACGGACATCGGGAATGGGGGGGCAAGGATACCGGCGGCAGTTACCGCCAACACCGCCGAACAATACGCATTCCACCCAAGTGTGTTCATTCGCCGAGGGCCCTACATCCGAAGCTACATCCCGGGCGCGGTACGTCGCCCCCTAGGAATCACAACACCAGGGGGCGCCGCCACTTTGATGGTAGCTCGCTACGAGTTCACCCATTCCAAATGGCGAGTGCTAATCGACGGAGAGGAGCTTGTTATCACTATCAGTCACAATGGGACATTGTACACAAGGCCCGGCGACATCTGGAATGAAGTCATCGCCCCGCGATTCATGTCGACGGGTATCACAATCTACCAGGGCACCGGGTCGGGCGGGGTACTGACATTCTCGCCTCTAGGCCAGCTGGAGCGGTTTGATTTTCTCCAATACGCCGAATTCATCACCGGCTACAATGGCACGACAACTGCGGCACATTCGCCGTACGCCCAGACAGGGAACCCCAGCGTATGACCTCCTATCACACGCCGACGATTCTACACCGCCGCGGTGAATATCCGCGACCAAAACAGATATTCGTTCACGCGGCCCCCGTCGTCGTCGGCCCACTCTCGGCACCACTGCCCGGGCGGCGGGGACCTCTTTTGAGAGGCGATGAGCCGGCGAAGAGCCGGCTCATTCTCCAGCGCTCGGCCGAGCGCTAAAATCAGGACCATCGACATCCGGGCGGGCGGGGTCTCGAGCCTCGCCCACCGCCCCACGCTGCGTGGGGGCTTGCCCAACACGCGAGCGAGCTCGGTCTGGTTCAGCCCGGTGCGCTCGATCGCGCGGAGTACAAAGTTAGGCTCGTCGTTCACCACGACGCTATAGGACACTTGTCCTCTTCGGCGCAAGCGGGTAGCCTCGGCACATGTCCGACACCCCTACCCCCGTCAAGCCCTACCTCGATACTCGGGACCCGGTGGCCATCCTGTTCGAGGCACTGTGTCTCGCCCTCAAGACCACCCCCGAAGCCGTGCGCAGCTCGTGCCCCGAGCTCGACGACCTGACCACCCTGGCGACCGCCCACGCGGCAAGCCACGGCCGCGACTCCGGCCTATCCCGTGCACTCGTCGACGCAGTCGACGCAGTCGCCGTCGAAAAAATGCGAGCCCCCGAGGTCCAAGGCTCGTTTGAGCGAGTCCGCGACCAGCTCGGATTTGGTGCGGTTAGGCTCCAGTCGGCAGGCCGCCACACCGACGCGGTCTACCTACTATACCTCGCCGAGGTCGAGTTTCGTCCTCGCTCTCACGCGATCGCTGCGATCGTGGAGGTCCTCGACGACGGTCGGGGTTCGGGGCCAAAACATGTCGGTCAATTCTCGTTTTCGGGAGACCCCCGAGACCCTCTCCCGCCTCGGCCGGTGCGGCAGGCTGCCACCGCGGTCCGGGATGCCATCCGCGACGATTTGCTCCGTCGTCTCGAGCTCATCGAGAGCGAGTCGCTCCCGCCCGGAAAACTCCAGACGATCCCGGGGGCGGACGATGCTTGAGTCGGGGGGGGAGCCCCCGACGACCGCCGTGCTTCGCCGTGCTCGGCGAAGGGCGCTCGCTGTCTTCCTCGCCTTGGTGGGTCTCGCGGCTCTGCTCGCGGGCCTCGGGGTCCGGTGGGAAGTCTGGATTACGGCCCTCACCACGGGCGTGGCCGCGGGCGTGGCCGCGGCGTGGTCCTGGTTTCTCGGCCGGGTGGCGATCGGCGTAGGCGGCCGGCTCCAGTGAGCGGCGCGACCGACCACACCGGCCGGCCGCTCGCCGTCGGCGACCAGGTCGACCTGGTCGACCTGGTCGGGACCCCCACGGGGAAGCGAGGACCGATCGTCTCGATCGGTCCTCGCCCGTTCGCCGCCGGCCGGTGGCCGCTCGTCGTCGGCTTGCGCCGGCCGGCGCACCTGAGCGATCACCAGGTGCGCCGGGTCGACCGACGACCGCGCCAGCTCGGGCTATTCGGCGTGCTGGTCCTCGCACTGCTCACCTCGTGTGCTCACACGCCGGCGTGCGACGGGCCGCCGGCGGCCGCGGCCGCCCTGGCGGTTCAGATCCGGTGGTGCGGCCCCGAGCTCCCCCCGTGGCTGTGCTGCGACGGGGGGGAGTGCGTCGGCCGACGCACTCCCAGCTGCGAGCACAACCTCTACCGGTGTGCTCGCACGGTGCGAGGCGACTCCTGCGTTTTAGTTCTTGACGCCATAGGACACGTGTCCTATATGGTAGATATGCCTACCAAGTTCGAGACCGAATACCCAAGCCTACGAGCGAAGGGGCCAGAATGGGAAAACTGGTGTCGACGGGCGAGAGCGCTCGCAAAGAAGGCCCTCGGGTCGGAAGCACCCAGCAGCGAGAGCATCGAGACCGATGCTCTCGCCAAAGAAATGTTTGGGCTAGGGAACACACCCCGGCAATACGTGGAGAACATATGAGCATCAACGGCCAAAAGATCCGGCACACCCCCCCCGTACACACGGCGGCCGAGAGGCCGCCCGTACCCCACGGGATGGAACTTCGGCAATATGGATGGTTCGTCACAACGGCAGCGGGTGACGTCACCCATTTGGGCTCCAAGCCCAAAATCGCTATAAAACAGGCACACAAACTGGGCACACAGTGGGGGTGCCACTGATGTCCCGCCTGATCGACCTGCTCCCTCCCGGGACCGTCTATCACCCGTCGGCGGGGTTGTCCTATACGACCAGTGAGCCCCTCGCCTACGGCGGGCCCGTCGTATCCGGGCGGGGCTACAACCCGGCAGCACACGGCGGGACCTGTGTGATAGACACCCGGTCCGACGGCATGAAGCGCCGCCGGAACACGAACCAGGGACATGAGGAGGTGGGACCGTGGGAGTAGCGTTCGAGGTGACCACGAGCCGAAAGGACGTCTCGACAATACTCGACGCGCTTGCGCATCTCGAGGTGATTGTCAGCAGCTTCGAATCTGCGGAGCTCTCAGAGGACATGGTACAGAGCCACCCAATAATAGTGGTGCGGCTTACCGCGGTGGCGACCCTCCACGACCATCCGGTCGAGGATATCGTCGCTAGGTTCGGGCCCGACCAGTTAGGCCTATCCTGGCGCATGCCAGGAGGGCGCCGCGAGGGCGCCAAATTAAAGCTCGATTTCGACGACGACCGGGACATCACTTTCTCGACAGGGCTGAAATGTCTTTGACTACAGATCTCTTCAAGCCCTAGCCCGGTTTCTGCGCACAAAAAAGGACATCCGCCCCCGGAAACCGGGGGCGGATGTTTTTTTGTGCCGTCAACAGGTGTGTGGCACCACGCCGACTCAGTGGAGGCCCTCGGGCACAAAGGTGAGGGCCTCTGCGCAGGCGACTACCGCGCCGCCGCTCCGGTGCTCGGTCGTGACCTGGTAGAGCCACCCGCCCTCCACACGGTGGCGCTTGGTGGACTTCAGCCAGCCTTGGTGGGCTGAGCTGGCCTTGGCGACCAGCTCCCAAGCCTCGGGGTTGCCGAAGGTCTCGAGATCGGGAGTGCTCGCCTGGGTGCTCGCGCTGTCCACGTTGTGCAGCTCTCGCTCGCCCCTGCGCAACTCGCGATTGAGAAACCTATCAGACTTCCCCTCGGCCCCGACAGCGGACGCAGTGGTCGTCGAGGCCCACCCGAGGCCGACGGAGTCGGCCGGTGCCGTCACAGTCACAGCACGGCTCGACGTCGAGCTCGGCGAAGCCGAGCGCCTGCCGTGTCCGCAGGTCGAGGCTCGCCGCAAACCCCCCTGCCGCCGCGTTGCTCGCAAGGCACTCGTCGAGCGTTGGCATGCCGCTTGCTCCCGCCGTAGAGGCCCCGAGGGGGGTCTGGCGAGGAAACACAGGGCCCAGGGGGGGGCCCCCCGAGCTCCCTGCGGGCCTAGCTCGGGCAGGGATCGCCGGCCTGGACGATGAGCTTGGGCCACGCCTCGGCCTAGTCCGGGGCGTGCTGGGACCCGTGGCGAGCGAAGCGAGTTCAATTGTCGGGGGGGAGCCATCCGGCGGGGGGGCCAAGCCCCCCCCTGAGCCCTCCTGAGCCTGCACCCGGGGAGGGACCCTTAAGGGGTCCCCGGGAGGCGGGGTTGTCGGCATGACCTGCCGGCCAATTAACAGGGGCGAGGGAGGTGCCCCCCGCGGCGGGGAGACCCTCCCCGCCGCGATCGACCTCTCGACCGCTGCCAAGAGGTCGTCACCGAGCTCGACACCATGGTCGAGCTGCTCGACCTGCTGCTCGACCTGGTCGCCGAGCTGCTGCTCGACCTGCTGCTCGACCTCGGCCGTGGTGTCGAAGGCCGTGGCGAAGTCGTCGGCGAGCTCGACCGCTGCCTCGCCGTCGCGGCCTGGTCGAGCCGACCAGGCCACCCCCGCGCAACGGAACCGGCTGCGGGCCGCGCTCGATCGCAGCCGCCGGACGGCTACCCGAGCTCGGCGACGACCCCAGCCCGAGCCCCTCGGGGCGCGGCGGGTCCAGGTTTTGGCCAGCGTCCCCCAGGCCGCGCAGCGGTCGACGGCGGGGCCGAGGCGCAGCAGGTTCCAGTGCTGGTCACTGGGTCGCCCCTGGTCTCGAGACCCTGGTCGCCACGTCTTTGCGACCCGGACAAACCCGCGCTCGACGAGACCAGGGCGCACCCTGGTCTCGCCGCCCCTGGTCTTCCACGTCTGGCCCCACAGCAGATTGCGCAAGGTGCGCTCGCTCCCGATCGACAGGTCGATCGCTACTGTGCTCGCACAGTCGTAGAGCCCCCCCCATCCCGCCTCGTAGACCGAGACCAGCACCGCTATCAGCCGCAGCTCGCGAGGGGATAGTCCCCACCGCGGGTCGCGAAGCCAGCTCGGCTCACGCACGTCGGCTCGGCCGACGTCGGCCGCCCGCGCGGTCTGCTGATAGAGGTGTTCCATGGTCTCCAGGGCCGATCGGCTCGGGTCCCACAGCCAGCCAGCCCCGCCTCGGCCGCGCCGAAGGTGGACGCCCTCGAGCCTGTCCTCGAGGATCCGCCAGGGCACCCATCGTCCCGTGCCTTTGTGCCGAGCTCGGGCCCCTGGCCCGACACCAGGGGCAGGCGCGACCTGATCGAGCGGCCGCACGTCGCTCCCGAGGTCGATCCACTCGCCGGCCCGGTCGTCCCACAGCGCCTCGGTGTTCGGGGCGGGCGGGCGATCGTCGTCGAGCCAGGGGGCGGGCGACGCACCCGAGAATGGTCCGTGTGTCGCGCCACGCAGCGCCTGGCTGAGGGTAGGTTGACCGGGTGTTTTTGGGGTACTATGTTGCACTTGTAGATTGCTCTCTTGAGTGAGAGTTGGGCGCGTCGGGGTAGGGCTACCCCGGCGCGTTTTTTTATCGCTGCGTTGCTGCCAGCGCTGCGGTCCCGAGTGGGCCGCCCTGCTGTGTCCAGCCGGCGAGGCGACCCGCAAAGGTCAGGTCAAAGAGACCGGGGCCCTCGACGACCGCCGTGGCGAAGAGGCGCAGTGACACGTTTCCCGTGCCCCCGACTACTCCTCGCATGTGGTGTGTGTACCGGCCGCCCCAGGCGTACCGGAGATCGGCCCATGACCGCGGTAGGCCGATACCGGCCGCCGCGAGTGGGAGCTGCTCGACCGTGACCGGGGCAGGCAGCGGACCCGAGCCACGGGGGGCCCGGGTGAGCGTCCAGACAACGCGACAGGTGCCGCCGTCCGGATGCTCGGCGACCGCGTCGAGGTCGTCGAGCGTCGCAAGCGAGGTGGCGAGGAACCGGGTCCCCGTTGGGCCGAGGCCGCTCGTGAGCGGCTGCGCGGCGTACCAGGTAGCGACCTGCTCGACTACCCCGAGGCCGCGCGTGCGCAGCTCGATAAGAGCGACCTCGACCGTCGTGGCCGAGGTCGAGGCGTCCACCCGCAGCGTCGGCCGCCGCGTGTTGCTGACCCACCTGAGCGCCTCGGGAGCTGCCCCGGGGCGCGTCTGCTGCCAGCCCTTACGGGCCGAGAGCGCCGTCGCGGCCTCCGTCCTGAGCGACGGTATACCCGTCGGAACCCCCCAGTATCGCCGAGAGAGGCGCTCGGCCGAGCCACCGACCCCGCTGAACCCCGGGGGCGCCAACAGGTGGCCGGCCGCCGTCCTCGACGCGACCGCGGGGTCGAGGGCGAGCGGCGGCCAGCGGTAGGACGGGTCGAGGTGCCGGCCGAACACGACGCCGACAGGTATCTCGACCCGCCGGCGGGTCTCGGCGGGGTCGGTGCTCACGGTGCGGGGGCCCAGGCTGAGCCGCCCGTGTCACTCACCGCGAGGCCAAGGACGGCGACGGCGGTGACCATGGGCGCGACGATATCGAGACCGTCCGGGAGTGGGTAGGAGCTGTTTCGCGTACACGTAATCGCCAGGTTGTTGCCGCCCTGGAACGCGTACGGCACCGGCAAGGGGGTGTGATTGACGTTCCCCCGACCCGTGAAGGCCTCAAACGGAACCCTCGCCTGGGTGATGTTTTGTTGGGTTAGGTTGACCTCGACATCAAAGTCGAAGTCGACACCACCCTCGCGCATTAAAGCCTTGTAGTTGGGGTTCAAGGCCCAGAATTCGGCAGGGAGCTCATAGCTCACCGCCCATCGAATCCCGTACAAGATTTGTGGCGAGTTGTTGAGCTCGATGTTCAACTTTGCCACTGCCGAGATCCCCCCCGAGGGGACCGTAGCGATCTGGAATGCCGCCTTTTCGGACGGCTGGAAATTTGGGAAGAGGGTGGGTTGGATCGGCCCACGACCCCCCCGGTCGGGCATCGCCATCAGCCCGAGGACCTTGCTCCGCGAAGCTGGACGTTTCGGTAACCTCGCATAGACACGCGCAGGACCGTCCAGTTTGGGAACACGGCAGTATCGCCGCCGGCCACAACCGCCGGCACCTGCTTCGCCGATGGGCCCTCTAGATTCCGCAGGAACCCCCTGGCGGGCTCGTCAAGAAAACCCTCCATGGACCACCGGCCCTGGCGGGGAATGGACTGGGGCTCAGCGAATTTCCACGTGTTCTGCGCGGCGGGCACCCCGACGCTTCCAGGTACACTGGTCGGTCCCGCAGCCCCGTCGGTCCGGCCACCCACGATCCCCGTGGAGGCCGGGAGATGCGACGCCGGCAGAACCAATGTCACATCGACGCCGCCCAACTTCATTTGCATCGACAAGAATGTCGACAGCAGGTAGGGGACCAACAGCGGCACCACAGTCTGGTCGACCCCCGATCGGTCAAGCCCGGACACCCCTGGCGGAACGACGATTTCAAACATCCCCTGATATAGGTATAGGGAAAAGTCTTCTCGCTCCCCCGAGACATTCGTCGCCCATTTTGGGGCGAGCTTCCTGGCCCCAAAGAACCATTTCAGCTTGTCGCCAGCGGCCGCGAATTCGGTCCAGCTATTGAACCACCCATTGTCGACATCACCCGCTCCGGGTCCGATACAGATCGAGTCATAGATAAGCCAGGGCTCGGATGCCCTGAGGTCCCTGAGTTGTGCTTGAGATGGCATATTTTCTTTCCTCTTTTTTTCCTTGGTCGGCGGCGGCGGCTAGTAGGCCATCCACGTTGACGCGTAGGGGTCTTCAGACCCGGACGCGTGGAATCGTGCTTCTCGGTCCTCGGTCCCCGGGGGCAAGTAATGCCCGAGGCCGTCGAGACTCGGGTCTGCGGTGACCAGCTCACCGTCGAAACTCGGGTCTGCGGTGACCAGCTCACCCTGCATGGGCTGCCAATTGCCCTGGTTGCCCAGGATAAACCTCCCGCTGGGCGTGTCGTAGACGGCCCCGGGCATCGCGTGCGAGCCCAGCACGTTGGCCTGATTCGGGTCGTAGGCCATGGCTCGAAGGGCGGCCATTTCATCCGTGGGGGACTGTCCGAACAGCTTTTGCCCCCAGCTGAATTTATTGAAGACTTCCGCCCACAACAATCGCTCCCCCATATCAGCAAGACCGGACAGATACCACATCTGTCCGTGCTCCCGCCCAAACCGCGACGCTACGAGCTTTGCCCCAATCACGGTGACTGCGGCCTGCATGAGGTAGTTGCGGAGCGGCCATGATTTTCCCGCAAATGCTGAGCTGCTCGCCTGATTGCTAATCAGGCTGCCATCCTGGCCCCATTTCTTCACGACCAGGGCCGTAAGAAGTTTCTGCCCCAACATGGGAAGCGCGAGGGTCACATTTGTGCCCTTAATGGGCCACATGCCTTGGCTTTTTAGAGCCATCGGAGAAGGGTTACTGCGACGACGACGACGCGCTCGGGCCGGCGTCGAGGCCCGACGACGACGACGACGACGCGCGGGCGGGGCGGGATTGCTTTTGCGGCGGCGTTTCCTCGTCTTCGTCTTCGTTGTCTTCTTTTTGAATCGACCGCTTGAGTCTCGTTTTGTGGCCATCTTTTTCCTTTTCTTTTTCTTTGGGTCGCTAGGGTTGACGATAGCGACCTCCATGCCAGGGAATTTGGTGCTCATCCTTCTATTCCTCGCTTGGTCACGCGCAGGGCCCCCCCGCGGAGCACCCAAATAGCGTACTTGTCGGATTCAAAAACGTGTGTAGCAACACGGCTCGTGAACAGGTGCGAGTAGGCCACCGGGGCCGCCTCGCCGAACTTGTCCGACTTGTAGCCGATCGACTCGGCCAGGCCGAGACGGCGCCAGTCCCCGCTGCACGAGGGGAGCCTCAAAACCCGCACCCGATCGGCGACCCTGCCGTCGTCGAGCCACTGCTCGCGCGCCCGAGCGGCTCGCTGGTAAGATGTGTCGGTCGAGCGCGGTCGCGACGGCTTGACGCCCGTGACGAACACCAGGGCTAGCGCCTCGGGGGCCCAGCACAGCAGCGCCCCCCCCGTCGGGCGGACGCGGACCAGCTTCGCCCCGACGCCGACCTCGACGTCGAGCAGGGGGCCGAGCTCGGCGACGACGGCCAGCTTGGCCAGGCTCACCGGGGCCCGGGTCACAGCAGCCCCCGGTGGCCGGGCGAGGAAGTCGAGGCGGCCCACAGGAGGACCCCGACGGCCCCGAGCATCAGGACCCCGACGGCCCCACCGTCCCCGAGCTCGGGGCCCGGCGCCGGTCGAGGGCGTGGGTGTGGCGTCGGGAGGGGCGGCAACACCTCGGGCTCGACGACGTGCCCGTTTTCTCGCGCCCGGTCGACGTACCACCGGGGGTCGAGCAGGCCGACGGGGGGCGGGTCTCCGGCGACCCAGTGCACCCGGGTGCTCCCGGGCGCCCAGGTCTCAAAGTGCACTTGCTCGGTGCCGCCGGGGTACCTCCCCGAGTCGGCTATAGGTTGGCCCTGCCGGACCCTGTCGCCGATAGCGACGCCGTGGCGCTGCCAGCTGTCGGGCTCGAGAGCGCCGTACAGCACCCACACCCCCGAGTCGGTGCGCAGCCAAAGCGCCTCGACTCCCTCGCGCCAGCCGAGCGGCCGCCCTCCCCGACCCCCAATAACGCCTGACTCGGTGGCGACCACGGTCGTCCCCGCGGGGACGTTGAGATCGACCCCCGTGTGTCGGCGGGTGCCTCCGTCCCTCGGGGCGCCGAAGTCCCGCGCCGGCGGCACGCGGGCCGAGTGGCCCGGCAGGGGCCAGCTCGGGTGTCCGCCGGCGGCGAATGGGATGCTCACTTTGCCCACCTGCCCCGGGACTGGAAGGCCAACAGGGCGAATAGCCCTATTGCAGCAATCCAGACAATGTTTCCCGACGTTTCCCCCCAGGCCGAGCCGTCGGGAAACGGTGAGGGCTGGGGAGCGTCCGGCACGGGTATCACAGGGGGGAGCACCCCCCCGCCGCCCTGATTAACCTCAGCGGTCGCGGATGTGATCGCGTCGTTGAGTTGCTCCAGCCCGCACGCGGCGTGCTGGATGCTCGTCACCAGCTCGGCGACCTGCTCGGCCTCGCCGGCTATCTTCCACCACGGGGATTCCCCAATCCCCGCATAGTGTTTTTCGTAGACCGTGACGAATGGCCTGATACTGTCGAGCCGCGGGTATGCGCCGATAGTGGTCTCGAGGTGGTAGAGCTGATTCCATGCCGTCCTCACCAGCTTAAAGGCATATTCCGCCTTCGCGCGCCAGATGTCGACATCCTCGTCGGAGCACCACGGCTTATAGGCACATGGGTGCTCCGCCGTGTGCTGCCCGCTCCGAACCAGGTAGGCATATTTTTGGCCGCACCCTGCCGGCGGCGGGTCAGCCGCAAATAGTAGGTGAGATAGCACGGCATGCCCCACGCCGGCGGCCAGGCGCTCAGCGCCCCCCTCGGCCCCCATGGGGAAATCTGGCATGCCCTGATAGTCCACGGCGGCCTACATCAATGCGAGCAGGCCAAGACCGGCAGCCACAGCGAGAGCAGCCCCGCCGCTCTCGCTGTCAGGCGGCGGCCCCCAGGGGATAGGCTTGAGCCCCCCCCCCCTGTCCTCTATCACGTCCTCATTCGTCGCGTGGTCGTCTGCCCGCGGCTCGTCGTGGTCGTCGGCCGGCGGAGCTCCGTCGGGCTGTGGCGGGATCGGATCGTCGGGGAACACAGGCACGATCGGGCCCAGAGGTGGGGGCCGAAGCGGCTCGTCCACGTCGTCGTCGTCTTCGTCGTCTGCCGGACGAGGGGCAGGGGCGGGCGGGGCCGGAGCGGGCGGGGGCGTGTCGGGAATACTCGGCAGGTCGCCCTCACCGTCGTCGGCCTCGTCGTCGGCGTAGGCGGGGGGCTCAACGCCCTCGGCCGGCGGAATCCAGAGAGTCGCGTACCGGTTCCCCGGCAGCCCCTGGATCGCATCGGCCGGGATGTCGCTATATTGAGGGCGAAAGCTAATCAGCTCATCGCCGATATGCTTCCTCTCAAAATCGGTTTTTGCGGCGCGCATATAGGCTTGATTGGCCACCGCGGCGTTTATCCATTTCGCGTGTCGGATGGCATGCGAAGGTCCGAATGCCATTTTAGCGATCTTCATTAAATTATCGCCTTTCTGGATTCGGTACCAGTAGCCCGGCTCGGGCGTCGGCTGCACCATCATGTCAGCCTTACCGAAACCGAATTCATAGACCCCCGGCAATCCGACGATCGCCTCGACGGGTGCAGCGTGATAGCTCTGCCCGAAGTCCTCAATCTCGACCTGGAGGACCTCGCCCATCGGGGATACCCCGTAGCCGCTGAATCCGGGCACCTTGAACTTCTTTAGCAAGTTGCTATTCCCTGACGCCTTTACTGCGCTGGCGAGAAACTTGAGCGCACTTTTCGGGCTTTTTTTTGCCAGCCTGAGCAGCTTGCCGAGCCCCCCTTTCCCCATGAAGTTTCCCGCGACACTCATGAGTTTTTTGGTTATCACCATGGGCACACCGAAGACCTGGAGCACCCCCGCGACGATAGACTGCACGAACTTTGATTTCAGCAGGAAGCTCCCAACCCTCTGGAACCCCCTGTGAATCTTCTTGAAGAATTTGCCGACCTTTTTGGCCCCCTTGCGGATGCGGGCACGTCGTCGCTTCCGACGGCTTCGCCGCTTCGCCTTGCGGGCGAGTCGGCCGCGCGCGCGCGCGCGGCCGAGGTAGATCTCGTGCATCTGGTGCGCCGCAACGCTGCCCATCGGCGTCCACTCCCGATCGAGCGGGTGCCCCGATGGTAACCACGCGTCCATGTCGCCGTTGTACCGCCAGCTCGCGCCGAACTGGTCAACCGCGGGGGTGCGGTGCCACGACACGCCGCGGCCGAGCATCTGCGCGTGCCACTCGGGCACCGCGAGCACCCGGGAGCCCCGCATATCCCCCGGCTGGACCACGCAAAAATGCGCGTCACTCCTGCTCTGCACGGGGCTCAGGACGCCGGATTCTCCCACGCGCATCGTCCCGACCAGGGTGGACCTAATATCGCCAGGCTGCGGCGGGCTCGCGCCCATGTAGCGGCTTGCGCCACCCATGAACGTAGGGGCAAACGTGGACTGATACGGCGATACATATCCTGTGTTCATGGGTGCTCCGAATCCAGCAATAGGCTTGCCGGACATCTCAAACAGTTTGGACGTGACGCCCGGGCCGCTAGCCCGGGCATTGAATCCGGCCTGCGGGTGCAGGACGGGGTCTAGCTCGACTCGCTCACCGCGAGGGGTCACGGCCAGCACGGCCACGTGCGCCCCCGAGGGCGAGTGCGAGACACGCCAGTAGGGCGTCATGCCGAGGGCTATCACCCCCGAGGCGACCAACGTCGATACATCGTCACAGTCGCCCCACCCCTTTTCCCTCCAGGGCGTGGCCTCGACGTCGCAGGCCTCGGGACATTTGCACGTGGGGCCGCAATTGTACTTGGCGCCGAGCACGTGCCCGAGCAGGGACCTCGCCGTGCCGTGTACGTGCTCGCCGTCCTCCATCACGTATCGCCACCGCTCGATGATGCCGAGGTAGAGCTGGCGCAACTGACCTACGTAATCTTTGGGGCCGGCCCGGGTGGCGAGCCGGGCACACCACTCGCGCATCGTCTGAGCCCGCGCGGCCCGGCGGGCGGTCACCCCCATCACCCCCAGCGCGACCCCGTTAGGGTTCCACGTATGGACCCTGTCGACGGTGTACCCGTCGGCGGTGCGCGAGGGGGTGGCCGCGAGGGCGGCCAGGCTGGGAAGCGGGTGGTTCACTGCCCCTCTGCCTTTTCCGGCGCGGGGGCGGTCACCCCGAGGGATTGGGCGAGCCGCGCCTGAACCTCGACGGGTAGGCGCGCGAAGATCTCGGCGACGAAGGTCGCCCCCGCGTCCGCCCCGAGCTCGGTCACCCGCTCGACGACCTCCGTGGTCGTCACCGGGTCGACCCACTCGGTGTTGGAGTCCTCGGGTGGGGCGGGCTGCGGTTGTGGTTGTGGTTGCGGTTGCGGTTGCGGTTGCGGTTGCGGTTGCGAGAACATCCCGGGGTTGGGGCTCGGCATCCCGGGGTTCGGCATCCCGGGATTCGGCATCCCGGGATTCGGCATCCCCTGCATCATCATCTGCATCATCTGCGGATTCTGCATTGCCATCTGCATCATCTGCGGATTCTGCATCATCGCCTGAATGGTTGGGTTGCCCTGTCCAGCCCCCTCCTTTGTCTTGGCCCAAAGGTTTAGACCTGCCCACAACATCTCGGGCATTGTCTCGGGCATCGCCGACGGCATCCCCTCCATTCCGGGAATGGACATTCCCTTACCTGCCCCCCCCCCCTCATCGGACCCGAACATATCCCTCATTGAGACGAATACCTCCATGGTCTCCTTGAGCTGGTCCATTGGCGACTTGCTAGGGGCCTCCACGTGAGCGCCTCGATAGCGGTCGAGAAAATCAACCCCCTTCTGGAATACGTCCATTTCAGACGGGGTAGCGGTACCCGTCGATATCGTATTCCCCAGAGTCGTAATCAGCCCACTTAGCGTGGAGACAACAGCAGACTGAGACTGAGCAGGCTGCGGCTGCGGCTGTGGCTGCGGCCGGTACTGTTGCATTTGTGGCTGGCCATAGTGTGGCTGACCATAGTGACCGTACCCCTGGGGTTGGCCGTACCCCTGAGGTTGGCCGTACCCGTACCCGTACCCGGGGGGTCCGGCAGGTCCTCCGATCGTGACGGTGGTCTGACCACGCGCGAATTTTCCGCCCGGACCGTGGGGGCGGAGCCGGTAGGTCCCCGGGCCGAAGGTGTCGCGCAGGTAGGTCAACATCTCCCCTGGCTCGAAGCTTTCTTTGTCGACCCGGATCGAATCCAGCCACGTGTTCCCCCCCCCCCGCGCCGCTCGGTAGATCGCCACCGAGCCCGAGCCACCCGACAGGCAATCGCGGAAATTTTCGAACCAGTCGGGGTCCTCGGGCGGAGCGGGCTGCGGGGCTCGGGGCTCGGGCTCGGGCACCGATTGGAGGCGAGGCCGAGGCTCGCGAGTCTCGCGCGCCTCGACGTCGACGTACCCCGCGGCCAAGTGCGGCGCGCCGGTGGTCGTGTCCCACCCCGAAAGTGTTTCGGGCCGCACGGGCACGCTCTGTGCCCCGCTAGCGCCCCGGTTCGCGCCGGTGGCGACTCCGTCGTCGTCGTGGGTTGACACCACAAGAGTGTATCCTGCACCGGGGCATGTGGCCCGAAAGTGAAAAAATCATGGCTATCCGATTCCAATCCATCGTTTCCGTCGGTTCCCGTACGGCTGTGGCCGGCCGGGGCAGGGCGGCAACCGCCTCAGCTGCCCCGGTCTCCCTGTCCGCGACGT
>Ga0256845_1002104_pt1 | contig 14844 bp, 14 predicted proteins | sample RiftiametaG_FD_189101 | JGI IMG/M metagenome (GOLD analysis project Ga0256845, IMG submission 189101) | Tube worm associated microbial communities from hydrothermal vent at the East Pacific Rise, Pacific Ocean - Riftia | ecosystem: Host-associated > Annelida > Integument > Unclassified ...
AGTACTATAAATATACAAAATAGTATTGACAACACCAAGAAAAATAACGCTAAATGATTGATTATTAATCGGTTAATTTAGGTAGTGAAATCTTGGATTCCCGAAAACCTAAATGGAGTGAGTATATATTAGATAATGCTCGATATTATCATTCTCAAATTGTGAAAGAATTTCTAAAGGAACACCCTCGGATTATCTTAAAATTTATGCCTCCATATTCTCCCAACCTTAATATTATTGAACGATTTTGGAAAATTCTAAAGAAAAAAGTAGTGTACAATAAATTCTACCTCAAATTTGAGGACTTTAGAAATCAAGTAATTCTTTTTTTAGATAATCAAATCTGGAAAGAAAAAGAATTTGAGAAAATACTCTCAGATAATTTTCAAATTATTAAACCCGATTTTTCGGGTTCCTATCTGTAGTGAGTATAACTCTTATCACCGTTTTTATAAATATAAGAACATTATAAAAGACTTAGAAGTTACTAGAGCTAACCAGGTTTGGGTTAGTGACATAACTTATATTAGAACCGTAAAAGGCTTCTGTTACTTGCTTTAATAACTGATATGCATTCTAGGAAAATAGTGGGTTATGATCTTAGTGATAGCTTAGAACTAAAAGGTTGTGTGAGAGCGCTTAATAAGGCTATTTACCAAGCTAAAGACATTAGACAACTTATTCATCATTCAGATAGAGGAATACAATATTGCAGTAATGTATACACACAAATATTAAAAAGAAAAAAGATAGATATTAGTATGACCGAAGAAAATCATTGTTACGAAAACGCAATAGCAGAACGTGTAAATGGGATTTTAAAAGATGAATTTTACTTAGACCAAACCTTTGATAACGTGAGTCACGCTAAGAGAGCTGCAAAAAATGCAATTAATTTATACAATGAAATAAGATTACACTTATCTTTAGATTATAAAACCCCAAATATGGTATATAAATTATCAGCTTAATTCAATTTTAACCTGTAGCCATATTTCAGAACAAGACAACTGCATTTGCTACGTCACTCATACCAGACCAGTTAGACCAATACATTTTACCATCTTCCATACCATTAATTGGTTGTCCGTTTAATAAGAAAGCTGTGTTTGTTTGGTCAAAACCACCTACTTGGTTAGATACGTAAACACTAGGAGTGCTTTTCATAATTTCTGGAAATTCTACGTTACCTACTGCTTTTGCTTGTATTTCAGCAGCTGTAATTGTAGATACGGCAATAGGTGTTTGGCGGTCTTTTGCCAAATCTATAATTCCTCTTCCTACGATAACTACTTCTTCAAGTGCATCGTCATCTACAGTTATTTTAACTGTACCTAAGTTAGCTGTTCCATTTACAGCATTGAATGCTGCTTTTTGAACAGTATAACCAATGTATGAAATGTTAAGTGTACCCTTTTTTGAAGAAGTTTCAAGAGTGAAATTTCCGTCAAAATCGGTAATGGCACCATTATTTGTGCCAGTTTCAACCACATTGGCGCCTGCCAAAGGGTCATTAGAATCTGAATCGACCACCTTTCCAGTAATCGTTACTTGTGAAAAAGCGGCAACACCGCCTAGTAAAAAGGTTATTAACAATATGAAGTAAAAAAAACTTTAAAAGGAAATACAATCTAATTTTTCCTTCATTGGAAGCATATTTGCTGAATATAGTTCATGCAGTTCTTTAGGAAGCGGTTTCGAAAATGGCGTATCGTCTTTAAACGGATCTACTTCTTTTCCATTTTTCCAGAAACGGTAACATACATGCGGGCCACCCGTATTTCCAGTCATCCCTATCCAACCAATTACATCACCTTGACTAACACGCTGCCCTACTTTTACATTTCTGGCTTTCATGTGTAGGTATTGGGTTTCGTAGGTTTCGTTATGTTGTATTTTTACATAGTTACCATTACCCCCGCGTCTTTCAGATTTTGTTACTGTTCCGTCTGCTGTTGCCAAAATGGGAGTGCCTATAGCTGCCGCAAAATCTGTCCCACGATGTGGGCGTAGTTTAAAACCGTAGTATTTTATTCTTCGCTTTAGGTTATAGCGAGAAGATATTCTGCTAAATTTTACTGGAGATTTTAAAAAAGTGCGTTTCAGGTTATTTGCATTTTCATCATAATAGCCAGAGATTTTTTCTAATGAATCTGAAGAAAATTTAAACGCATACAGTGGTTTACCGTGATGCTCAAAATAAGCAGCTTTTATTTCTTGAAGACCTCCAGGGATGGTGTCGTTTATAAATTTTTCAGTATAAACTACTCTAAAGCGATCGCCTGGTTGTAATTTAAAAAAGTTGATAGTCCAAGCGTAAATATCTGCCAGCTGGTCTGTCATGTAAGGGCTTAAGTTTTGCTCTTCCATAGTTGCTGAAAGTGAACTTGTAATTACACCCGAAGCTTCTCGCTCTTCGTATCTAACGGGTTTTTGAAAATTCCCAATTGAAATGGTATCTCTAAAATCTACAACTGCGTAATCTATCTTATTGGTTTCGTATATAAAAACAGCTGTTTTATTTACAGAGTCTTTAGATTTAAGAATTACATAGGGTTTACCAATTCTTATTTTGCGTACATCAAAGCTATCACGGAATTTTGTAGCAACCTCCATGATTTTATCCTGAGACACACCATTGGCATAAAGAATATCACCAAAAGTATCGCCTTTACGAATGGTATCACGTATTATATTAAAATCGTTAAGTATATAACCGTATTGTTTAATAATTAGTTCTTCAACTACTTCTGGAGTTTTAGTCAAATCTTTATTTTTGTTTTCACAAGAAGTGATAAACAAAATAAGGGTTAATACGGCGAAAATTAGATACTTCAATTTTGGGAGTTTTCGATATTATATTTTTATTAATCCACCAATATTTTGAAGGAATGTTGCAATCCTTTAAATTCAGTTAAAGTTGCTTTTAAGGATCCTACGGCTAAATCTGCTTGTATTAGCAATGGTATTTTGTTATTATCATCACTAACCCAGACCGTTAAACTTTCTTTCTCCTTAAAAACGCGACCCGATTGCACATAAGGCCTAAACATTAAGGTGCGAATACGTCCAAAATTAGTATCTAAAATTTCTTTACCAAGGAATTTTAACCTGAATTTGTAGTTTTCTTTGTCAAAAAACATATTTATTTCTACAACATCGCCCTCTTTAATGTTTTCGGTGTCCAATTTGTTCCGAAGGTAATAAAATGCCGAAACCATATCTTGCGTATCTTTTGGGAATGATAACTCTGTGGTTTCATTATGTTTTTTATCGTTTACTGTAGCTTTATTGTTGAAATGGTTAAAATCTATCTGAATATCTTTAGTGTAACCCCCTTCATCAATTTTACGGATGAAACGATATGGAATATTTTTTTGCTTGTCTATGTAGGATTGATAGTCGTCTTCAATATTAAAGAACCATTTTGACATACCCACGGTTTCTCCATAACCACGTACGTGAAAAACATCTTTTCCATTTATGGTGGCATTTTTAACTTTTAAAGTAGCATAACCTGCTGTAACAAAACCATAATGAACGCGAAATTTAAAATATTCACCATCGCCATAGGCTTTTTGTTGTGCTGAAAGGATATATATATTTGAAAAAATAAATAAAAGCGTGAGCAGCTTTTTCATAAATTGAAACTTAAAGGATTTTAGGTTTAAAAATACAACTACCATTCCAAAAAAAATAAACCTCATCTTTAAAACAATGAGGTTTATATAATGTTACATTTATAAAGTTCCTCTTTGTGCTTGTTCTCGTTCTATGGATTCAAAAAGTGCTTTGAAGTTTCCAGCTCCAAAACCTTTTGCGCCCATACGTTGAATGATTTCAAAAAATAATGTTGGTCGGTCTTCCAAAGGTTTTGTGAATATTTGTAACAAATAACCATCTTCATCAGCATCTATCATAATCGCAAGCTTTTTAAGCTCGTTTATGTCTTCTTTCATCATATTCATATGATCTCCTAAACGCTGTGGAATTTCATCATAATAAGCTTGTGGCGGTGGTGGCAAAAATTCTATTCCACGCTCTTTTAGCTGACTTACTGTTTTAATGATATCGTCCGTAGCAACTGCTAAATGCTGTACTCCAGAATCTTCATAAAAATCTAGATATTCTTCGATTTGCGATCTTTTAATCCCTTTGGCTGGTTCGTTTATAGGGAATTTGACACGTCCATTGCCATTGCTCATCACTTTACTCATTAATGCTGAATATTCTGTGTGAATCTGTTTATCATCAAACGAAAGGAAGTTTACAAAACCCATTACGTCTTCATACCATTTTACCCATTTGTTCATCTGGCCCCAACCTACGTTGCCCACCATATGGTCTATATATTTTAGACCTGTTGGGGTTGGGTTATAATCACTTTTCCACTCGCGGAAACCTGGTAAAAATGTTCCGTTGTAGTTTTTGCGCTCTACGAACATATGCACGGTTTCTCCATAGGTATATATTCCACTTCTTACTACTTCACCGTGTTCGTCTTTTTCTACGGTTGGTTCTATATAGGGCTTTGCGCCACGTTTTGTGGTTTCTTCAAAAGCACTTCTGGCGTCATCCACCCATAGAGCGATTACTTTTACACCATCTCCATGTTTTACGATGTGGTCGTTGATAGGTGATTTGCTGGTTAAAGGCGTGGTTAAAACAAGTTTTATTTTATCTTGTTTAAGCACATAACTTACAGAATCTCGTGAACCTGTTTCCAAACCTTTGTAGGCGTATGATTGAAACCCGAATGCAGTTTTATAGAAATGGGCGCTTTGTTTTGCGTTACCCACGTAGAATTCTACATAATCTGTTCCTAATAAAGGCAGAAAATCTTCTGCGCCTTCAAAAATTTTCTCTAAGCCGTAATCGACTGATTTTACTTCTTTTTTACTCATAATTTAAATCTTTAAAATTTTAAGTTCTTAGGATTTTGTCTAGAATCCCAAACCTTAAGAACTTCCAGTATATTCTCTTTTATTCTATAGACTAATTTAAAATCTTTTACAATCTGAATTCTCACATCAATCAATTCAGTCTTAACACCTGCCAAAGGGTATATTGCTGCAATCTTTAAAGCTTCATTAAAAAGCTTTTCCAACTTTTGAGCATATAAAATAGATTTATTTCCATTGGTCCAATATTCATAAATTGCTAATTTATCTTGAGTGGCTCTTATAGTCCAGCGGATTTCTCTTGCAACCATTCAGCAATCAATTTTTCTGATTCTTTTTGGGTATAATATTTACCATTATCTGCCTCTACAACTGCTTCCTTTACTTGTTGCAATTCAATAGGAGAAAATTTATACGTTTTTTCAAAATCCTTTTCAATAGAAATTAGACTGTATATTTCATTCAAAATAGCTTCATCCTCAATGGAATTTACCTGCTCTATTATTTTCTGCTTTACTGTCATATTTTGAAAAATTTAAGTCTACCAATAACTTGTTTTTACTCATATAATGCTGGCGATGAATTGCGCACCTAATGTAAACTGCAACTGCATACCACTTATTACTTTTCAAGCCAACTTTGATAGTACGTGCCATCTGAAAGTTTCATTCCATCTTCGGTTACTTGTAGGGGTTTAAAAGTATCTACCATTACAGCCAATTCTTGTGTTTCCGTTTTCCCAATACTACGTTCGGCAGCACCTGGGTGTGGACCGTGTGGAATTCCAGCTGGGTGTAGTGTTATTTGCCCTGCTTCAATATCGTTTCTACTCATAAAATCTCCATCTACATAATACAACACCTCATCGCTATCTATATTGCTGTGGTTGTATGGTGCGGGAATGCTCAACGGATGATAATCATAAAGTCTTGGCACAAAACTGCATACTACAAATGCAGCAGTTTCAAAAGTTTGATGAACAGGTGGCGGTTGATGAATTCTGCCTGTAATTGGTTCAAAATCGTGTATTGAGAATGCATACGGAAAGTTGTAGCCATCGTAACCTACAACATCAAAGGGATGCGAGGCATATATCATTTCAAAAATTTCACCTTGTTTTTTCACTTTTACTAAAAAATCTCCTTTCAGATCGTGAGTTTCTAGTTCTTGTGGTTTGCGGATGTCTCTTTCACAGAATGGTGAATGTTCCAACAACTGCCCAAACCAATTTCTATAACGTTTTGGGGTATAAATAGGTGGTCTAGATTCTACAATAAATAGGCGGTTGTCTTCGGTGTCAAAATTTATTTTATAAATTATGCCGCGTGGTATTAAAAGATAATCACCGTATTTAAAATCTAAGTTTCCTAGAAAGGTTCGTAACTTACCAGTGCCTTTGTGAATGAAAATAAGTTCATCGGCATCTGTATTTTTATAAAAATAGTCTTTTTGAGATTGCTGAGGTGCGGCAAGAATGATACTACAATCGCTATTGGTTAACACCGTTTTTCGGCTGTCTAAATAATCTTTTTCTGGTTTTACATCAAAACCTTTTAGTCTCAACGATTCCATATTATTGGAACGTGCTATCTTGGGAGTGACGTCGTATTGCTTTTTAATTTCCTTTACTTGGGTAGGTCTGTATTGGTGGTATATATTGGAATACATACCATCAAAACCTACTGTGCCGAAAAGCTCTTCAGAATAAAGGCTTCCATCTGGTTTTTTAAATTGAGTATGGCGTTTAGGCGGTATTTTGCCCAGTTTATGGTAGAAAGGCATTTTCTTTTGAATTATTGGATAACAAAGTTTATGAGTTAATTACGTATCCGTTTTATATAAATAAATTGATAAGCAATTAACTCTTTCCCCACAAATATCGGAAAAATATACTGTTCTGTAACATAAGAAAATATTAAAACCTATAACCCAATGCTACATACCATTCACTTTTATCTCGTTCTGGAGAATAGGAGTACTTTATTTCCATAGGACCTAATATCGTCTCTAAACCATACCCAGCAGAAAAACCTGAATAATCTAAGCCGTCAATCCACTTACCATCCTCGAAAAGATCATTACCAACATTGGCAATATTTGTAGAAATATTGATGTGATTTTTTCTGAAAATTTCATAATCGAAGGTAATTGAAGATTTTAAATAAGTATTTCCACGTAATGAAATTGCTTCATAGCCTTGAAATGGTATAATGTTGTTCATCTCCTTAAAACCATAACCTCCCAAAGTAAAGTCCAACGATGTGGTTTTTGTACCCCCCAATTTAAAACCACCTTCAGTAGTAAAATGAGCAAAAAACTTATCAAACAATGTATGCGCGTAACCAATTTTAGCTTTGGCAATAGAAAAAGGTTCGAATTCTTTATTTCGTCCATTTGCTAATAAGTACCAATGGAAATCGCCAGAGAAGTATGCTCCGCTTTTTGGAAAAAAAATATTGTCGTAAGTATCATATTTCAAGCGACCAAATGCGCTATAATAGTTGGTGCTTTCAAGAATGGTGCGAGGAAGATCATTTTCATCTGTGCCTATGGTTTCAGATAAATAACGAAGATATTTATGCTCTCCTCCTAAACTGATAATAAAAGTTCTACGGAAAAGTGTTTCAAAATAAAGCTGATTAGTAAAATCGCTGTAATCAATCGTTATATTGTTAATAGGCATTGAAAGTTCTGCTGTTAAATCTGGCTCAACAAAATTCAGAGGCACATCTGCTTTAAAAAAATGATAATTAGATTTGAAGCCCACACTCCAATAAAAACCTTTATCTATATAATATTCAAAATTATAGCGCAGATTGTCCCCAGCAATTAAATCTAGCGAAGCAATGTCGTTATTGGTAAAAAGTCTTTTTCGGGTAATGTTAACCAATGCCGCAGTTCTGAAAAGATTGTCATAATGTGCTCCAAATCGAAGTGACATACGCGATTTACTTTCACGTAGATCAAGCAACAAAGTATCCTCCTGGTTTTCATTTTCAAAAAAACGATAATTTATATCTTGAAAATTACCAGTGGCGGAGAGGTTATTAATGCCTTTACTGAAATTTCCGTAAGTTACTTTGTCAGGAGTACGTAGTTTTAATTTACCCAATACGTAACTGCGTGTATAGTTTTTAATGCCCTCAATTTTCACTTCTTTTATATAAATTGTATCACGGGGTTCGAATTTTATTTTCTCCTTTTGTACTTGTTTTTGCTGGGAAGCTAATTTTGTGAGTTGTTCCCGATAGTCATCTGCGGCATCAACACCAGATTGAACAATTTTTTTTCCTGCATCAAAAGAAACCACTGAAAAATTCTTAATGTTTGGATGAATATAAATATCTGCTTTTTTGCGTTTTTCTATCATGTCGTTTATGGTATGATAGTTATTTATTTGCACCAAAACATCTAATGCAGATTTTAAATTGTCTCGACTTTTAAGACTGTCTTGAACGTCTACACCAATTATAATGTCCATTCCTTTTGCCTTAACTTCGGATATTGGATAATTATTCACCACACCACCATCTATTAGCATTTGGTCATTAATTGTCACCGGACTAAAAAGCGATGGCAAAGCCCCACTAGCAGTAACTGCTCGTGGAAGATAGCCACGATCCAGAATAACCATTTTTCCATTTTCAACATTTGTTGCAACGCAGAAAAATGGAATGGGAAGTTCGCTAAAATCTGAAATAGTACTTACGTGATTTGTTAATTTTGAAAGCAGATTGTAGACATTCTGTCCTTTAGAAAGACTTGATGGAAAACCAATTTTAAATTTATCAAATGGCAGCACTAAAGCGTATTTTTCAGATTCTTCTTTTTCATAAAACGTTTTTGAACCTCGAGGTATATTGTCCTGTATTAATGTGCTAAAATCTGTTTCTCTAAAAATGCTGTCTAGTTGTTTTGCAGAATAACCCGAGGCATAAAGCGCACCAATAATAGCACCCATACTTGTACCACCAATATAATCTATACGCACTCCAGATTCTTCTATAACTTTTAAAGCACCAATATGCGCTAAACCTTTGGCACCACCGCCACTAAGCACAAGTCCCACTTTTAAATCTTGCTTGTCCTTTTCTTGTGAAAACGAAAGCGTTACTGTTATTAAGAATACTATTAAAAATATTTTATTCATTATTCTTAGTTGTCGGTTATTTTTTCTGGTCTTTCGTTTTTCACATTTTGAAAATGTGTTACCAATTTCTTAGCTCGGCTCGCTCCTACAACTTTTGAAAGCTCCTCAAAACTAGCCGATGCTATACGTTTGGTGCTTTTAAAATGCTTTAACAATTCAACTATTGTTTTGTCGCCAATTCCTGTAATGGTTTCTAACTCGGTGTTCAACGCTTGTTTGCTGCGTTTGCTGCGGTGAAATGTAATTCCAAAACGGTGGGCTTCGTTCCGCAATTGTTGAATAATTTTTAGAGTTTCACTCTTTTTATCCAAATACAGCGGGATGGGATCATCGGGATAAAACAGCTCTTCCAAACGTTTGGCAATTCCTATTATTGCTATTTTCCCGCGCAATTCAAGCGCATCCAATGCTTTTAACGAACTAGATAATTGTCCCTTCCCTCCATCTATGATGATTAGTTGGGGCAATGGTTGCTCCTCTTCTAGCAATCTTTTGTAACGACGATAGACCACTTCTTCCATTGAAGCAAAATCGTCTGGGCCTACCACAGTTTTAATATTGAATTTACGATAATCTTTCTTGCTCAGTTTTCCATCTTTGAAAACCACGCAGGCCGCAACTGGGTTTGTACCTTGAATGTTACTATTGTCAAAACATTCTATATGTCGTGGTTCTTCTGAAAGGCGAAGATCTTTTTTCATTTGCGCCATTATTCGCTTTTCGTGACGGTCTGGATCTACAATTCTTGCTTGCTTAAATTTTTCCATTCGGAAATACTTCGCGTTTCTTTCAGAAAGGTCCAAAATTGCTTTTTTATCGCCCAATTTCGGCACGTGTACTTTTATGTCTTCACCTAATTCTACTTCAAAAGGTAAGTATATTTCGTTTGAAAGCGAGTTGAAACGCTGTCTAATTTCCACAATAGCAAGCTGAAGCAATTCTTCATTAGTTTCGTCTAACTTCTTTTTTATTTCCAAAGTGTGCGACCGAATAATTGCGCCATGCGAAAGCTGTAGAAAATTGACATACGCATAACTTTCATCCGAAATTATTGAAAACACATCTACATTATTAATTTTTGGATTTACCACAGTACTCTTACTCTGGTAGTTCTCCAAAACATCAATCTTTTCTTTTACGCGCTGGGCTTCTTCAAATTTTAAATCGGCCGCCAATTCCTTCATTTGACTTCTAAATTTATAAAGTGAATCTTTAAAATTCCCCTTTACAATATTGCGAATGGCTTCAATATTGTCGTGATATTCCTTTTCAGAATAAAATCCTTCACAAGGTCCCAAACAGTTTTCCAAATGGTACTCTAAACAGACTTTATATTTCCCTGCCTTAATTTTTTCTTCTGAAAGGTCATAATTACACGTACGTAAAGGGTAAAGACCTTTAATTAAATCGAGCAGCGTGTGCACGGTTTTCATACTGGTATATGGCCCAAAATATTCGGAACCGTCTTTAATCATTCTGCGTGTGGGGAAAACCCTAGGGAAACGTTCGTTTTTAATGCAGATCCACGGATAGCTTTTATCGTCTTTCAGCAACACATTGTAGCGCGGCTGATATTTTTTTATCAAATTATTTTCTAGCAAAAGCGCATCGGTTTCCGTCTTAACTACGATGTGCTTTATAGTCTCAATTTTCTTTACAAGAATTCGAGTTTTACCATTATCTTGCTGTTTGTTAAAATAGGACGCAACTCGTTTTTTTAAGTTTTTCGCTTTACCTACATATAGCAATTTCCCGTCTTTATCGTAATATTGATACACACCAGGCGAATCGGGAAGTGTTGAGATTTGAAGCGTTAACGAAGCATTAGCCATAGCCTCAAAGATACTTGCTATTTTGTTTTTCTGAGAATTATTCCGCTATCAATAATTGTTAAGAAACGGTTAAAGGAGTGCTTTTAAAAATCCAAGCTTACAAAAGTGCCTGAAAGTAATTCTCATATTTCTTTTAAAAAGTATTTCGTGCTTTTTCTTTCCGTTTTGTATTTGCTAAATCCTATGCAAAAAACAAATCTCAGAAGGAATGCATACACTTTCGCATGCAATAGCGCATACAGATACTTCGCATCATCAAGAAGATCACTTATCGGGTCACGAACACTCGCATGAACATGAATTGATAACATTTTTCTCTAAAATATTTTCTTCTGAAGAAAAAAGCGACGATCACGAAGGAGCGTTTTTTAATTATACTTTAGACAAACATTTTGCGCAGGATTATCCAACCATAGATTTTAAATTTAAACCAAATATACTCACTCCATTTAGGTAGTGAAATCTTGGATTCCCGAAAACCTAAATGGAGTGAGTATATTAACTTTTAAAAGCTAACTTTCTCTAAATCCAAGTATGGCAATTATACGCTATTTTTAAACCCCCTCACCTCCAATTATTTCCATAAATTTTAGAATTGTTGATAACCATTTAACAACAAAATTAGGTTGCAATCAAAACACATTGATTAAATTTTCATCTTTATACTTCATTTATTTTTCTAAATTTTAGTTCTAGTTCCCATGGAAATTACCCACGTTATAAAAAGAGACTTCACTACGAAACTCTTTCACTTACAAAAGATTACAGAAGCAATTTTGAAGGCGATGACCGCTGCAAAACACGGCGAACCAGAAGATGCACAACGTATTTCTGAAAATGTTTATGAAGCACTTCTAGAAAGAAAAAGACTAGATGAGAAATATATTCCTACTGTAGAGGAAGTGCAAGATTTCGCAGAAAACAAATTGATGGAAAGCGGTTTTTTTGATGTTGCAAAAGGATATATTCTCTACAGAAATCAGCAGACTCAAAAACGTAAACTAAATATATTTGAAAAACGCATCAATTTAAAACCATACGAATATCCAGCACTTTATGAATATGTACCGGCTATTCGTCATTCATATTGGATACACACAGAATTTAACTTTACAAGCGATATTCAAGATTTTAAAACTCGCCTAACAGAAGTTGAGCGCAGTGCAATTAAAAATACAATGCTTGCCATTTCTCAAATTGAAGTAGCAGTAAAAGGTTTTTGGGGCGATATTTACCATAGAATGCCAAAACCAGAAATTGGTTCGGTAGGCGCAACTTTTGCTGAAAGTGAAGTTCGCCATCACGATGCCTATTCACATCTTCTAGAAATATTAGGTCTTAATGAAGAATTTAAAAACTTAAAGAAAAAACCTGTAATTATGATGCGGGTTCACTATTTGGAAACCGCTCTTAAAAATGCCAAAAGCGAAGACAATAAAGAGTATGCCGAGTCAATTTTACTGTTCTCCCTTTTTATAGAACACGTTTCGTTATTCTCACAATTCTTGATTATCATGGCTTTTAACAAACATAAAAATATGTTTAAAGGTATTTCAAATGTTGTGGAAGCTACCTCAAAAGAAGAGCAGATTCACGGCGATTTTGGAATTGATATTATTAAAATAATTAAAGAAGAAAATCCAGAATGGTTTGATGATAGCTACAACAGCATGATTCAAGAAATGTGCAAAGAAGCCTTTACTGCTGAAAGTAGAATTGTGGATTGGATTTTTGAAGATGGCGAGCTTGACTTCTTACCAAAAGCGGTTGTAAATGAATTTATAAAAAACCGTTTCAACAACTCGCTTGAAAGTATAGGAATAGAAAAAATATTTGAGGTAGACGAAAGCCTTTTAGTACAGACCGAATGGTTTGATGATGAAATTATCGGCACCAAGCACGGCGATTTCTTCGTAAAGCGTTCTATCAACTACAGCAAAAGAACCCAAAGTATAACCAGTGATGACCTATTTTAAATGAACGACCAAAATCTAAATATCGACACTCAGACTTCAAAAACAAATTCAGAAACTGACAATCTTGTAAACGCTCGAAAAGAAGCGCTTCATCGTACTGAAGAAAAACAATCAGAAGGCTTTGAATGGCTTAACAAACACAGTCGTGACTTCTTAAACTCTGGTTATCTTACACCAGGCATAACTGCTGAAGGACGCATTCGCGAGATTGCAGACAGAGCGGAAAAAATATTAGGTATCTCTGGATATTCAGACAAGTTTTTTGGTTACATGTCTGAAGGTTTTTTCTCTTTAGCATCACCAGTTTGGTCCAATTTCGGGAAAGAAAGAGGGCTTCCAATTAGTTGTTTTGGATCGCATGTATCGGATGATATGGGTAATATTCTATACACCCAATCTGAAGTAGGTATGATGTCTAAACTTGGGGGAGGAACCTCAGGGTATTTTGGGAAAATTCGTCATCGCGGGGCCGAAGTAAAAAACAATGGACAAGCTTCTGGAGCGGTACATATCATGCAGTTGTTTGAGTCTATGGTGGATGTAGTGAGCCAAGGTTCAGTAAGACGAGGTCGTTTTTCACCTTATTTGCCAGTTGAACATCCAGATATTATGGAGTTCTTAGAAATTGGCACAGAAGGAAACCCAATTCAAGAACTAACTCACGGTGTTACAGTAACCAATCAATGGATGGAAGAAATGATAGCCGGCGATGAAGAAAAACGTTCTATTTGGGCAAAAGTGCTTCAACGAAGAAGTGAAATGGGCTATCCATATATTTTCTTTAAAGACAATGCCAATAACGCGGCTGCCGATGTTTATAAGGATAAAGACCTTCCAATTTATGCTAGTAACCTTTGTACTGAAATAATGCTACCATCAAATGATGATTGGTCGTTTGTATGCGTACTGTCTTCGGTTAACGTATTACATTATGATAAGTGGAAAGATACCGATGCCGTGGAAACTATGGTTTATTTCTTAGATGCTGTTATTACTGAATTTATTGATAAACTAGAAGACTACCGTGATTCTGAAAGCCGTGAAGATCGTCAGACTTTCCTATTTATGGAAAGAGCTTACAATTTTGCGAAAGACAATCGCGCTTTAGGTCTTGGTGCTTTAGGTTGGCATTCATTATTACAATCGAAAATGCTTCCTTTGAACAGCGCAAAAGCGTATGACTTAAATAGTGAGATATTTAAGGTTATCAAAGAGAAATCTTATAAAGCTTCGGAAGAATTAGCTGAAATGTTTGGCGAGCCAGAAGTATTAAAAGGCTATGGAAGACGTAATGCAACCCTTAACGCGATTGCACCCACAACTTCATCAGCCTTTATATTAGGGCAAGTTTCTCAAGGTATTGAGCCAATATGGTCTAATATATATGTGAAGGATATTGCGAAGATAAAAACCACGATTAAAAATTCATACTTAGAGGAATTATTAGAAGAAAAAGGCAAAAACACAACTGAAGTTTGGCACAATATAAGAAGTCAAGACGGCTCGGTTCAACATCTTGATTTTTTAACTGAAGAAGAAAAAGACGTGTTTAAAACGTATTCTGAAATAGATCAAATGGATTTAATATACCAAGCAGCAAACCGTCAAAACCATATTGACCAAGGCCAATCGGTAAATATTATAGTGCATCCAGAAATGCCAGTTAAAGAGATAAATAAAATTCACGTTACCGCTTGGAAACTAGGGTTAAAATCGCTGTACTACCAACACAGTATGAATGCCGCTCAAAAGTTTGCACAGAAAAAAGACTGTGCAAGTTGTGAGGCATAATTATATAATTTAGGAAGTATACTCACTCCATTTAGGTTTTCGGGAATCCAAGATTTCACCACCTAAGTTAACCGATTAATAATCAATCATTTAGCATTATTTTTTCTTGGTGTTGTCAATACTATTTTGCATATTTATAGTACTGATATTCAGATTAATGACTATAAAATTATCCATAAGAGAGAGAGATGAAA
>Ga0256845_1002105_pt1 | contig 14838 bp, 12 predicted proteins | sample RiftiametaG_FD_189101 | JGI IMG/M metagenome (GOLD analysis project Ga0256845, IMG submission 189101) | Tube worm associated microbial communities from hydrothermal vent at the East Pacific Rise, Pacific Ocean - Riftia | ecosystem: Host-associated > Annelida > Integument > Unclassified ...
CTATAGAGATTTTCCCGACGCACATGAGGCATTCGGAACCTCCTGTAGCAATACATCTCCGCAGGGTGAGGTGAAAAAGGGCCTTGCCGCCGATGCCCTGACAAATGGAAAACCGACTCCCACAGGAAGTAAAGACTGCTCAAGCACAATGGGCGAGTGGTACGTTGATGGGCCAGGCTCCACGACGCTGAACTCAACCCTCGTACTCTATCAAAAAGAGGATGGGAGCTTCGTCAATCGATGGGGCTCCAAGGGCGAAACCTTTGGGTGGACCGTGGGCTATAGCAATCAGCTGATGAGGCAGTGCACTAAAGATAAGCCATGTGGCCCCTACGATGGCACACCCTTTTTCTACCCCGTAGATTCTATCCAGAATCCAGCTGACCAAAAGAGAGAACCCGCGGCCATCTACGATGGTACAGAGGGGGTATATGGAGGTAAAGGGCAAGGAACCTTCACAGAGAAGGACTTGACTGGTATTGATGCGCAGCACAATTACGGATTTACGTCAGAGGTCACTTACTGGTTTGCCTTCAATGCAGACACAAATGCTAAATTCGATTTCGTAGGTGATGATGATGTTTGGGTATTCGTGAATGGAAAGTTAGCACTCGACTTGGGGGGCAAGCACACGGCGGCTGGCGAAAGTTTCACCTTATCGGGAGCTAGTCCTTCTTTCGGAATGGAGCCCGGTAACGTTTATGAAATCAAAGTGTTTCACGCTGAGCGCCAGCCCAATGGCTCCACCTTCAAGTTAACGCTCTCAGGGTTTGATACCAGCCGCTCGGACTGTCGTTCGATCTGCGGAGATGGCATTGTGGGCTTTGGCGAACAATGTGATGGTGGAAAAGACGCAACCGGCGGGTACAACCAATGCAACGACAAATGCCAATTGGGTAGTTTTTGCGGCGATGGCGTCGTAGACGAGGGCGAGCAATGTGATGACGCTGATCCCGCTGCGATAGATTGCTATGGTTGCCGAGTAATTAGAATTCTCTGAGTTCCAACAAGTTGCAGCTCCTCTCTACTGGACTGCAGCTCCTTTGGCTGCAGCTCCTTTAACTGCAGCTCCTCTCTACTTAGAAAATAAAATACATGACTCATTCTGTAAAAAAACTGAAACGAGCTGCGAGCGTATCAACCCTACTTTGCGCCTTTGCCGCTGTTGGCTGTAGCGCTGGCGCACCCAGCGCTGAGGGTGAAAATAAATCGGGTAGCAAGTCCGATCCGAACAATCAAAACATCGACACCACGATGTCTGGCGGCTCAGATGTGAATACGGGTCCTTACGATCCTAAGATGGATGAACCAGCACCTCCCGGTTGTGGCGACGGCACCCTCACCGACGACGAAGCTTGTGACGATGGCAACACCGAAGGGGGCGACGGTTGTTACGCCAATTGTCTAGGTGTTGATCGCGGGTTTCTCTGCGCCACTCCCAATGAGCCCTGTCAACGCTTTGCTATTTGCGGTGACGGAGTAGCGGCCCTCCCCGAGCATTGCGATGACAAGAACACCGTGGACGGCGACGGCTGTAGCTCTCAATGTAAATTGGAATTAGGTTTCAAGTGCGATGCCGGGGCCGACGGTGTTTCGGTGTGTGCAACCACCACCTGCGGCGACGGCATTGTCGAGGGTACAGAAAAATGCGAAGGCGGCGCGACTGCGGGCTGCACTAAAGACTGCCAATTCATTCCGAAATGTGACGAAAGCGGTAAATGTGAGTCCGAATGCGGCGACGGACTCCTCCTCGGCGAGGCATGCGACGACGGAAACTTGATTAACGGAGACGGCTGCAGCGACCTTTGTGTCGTAGAGAACGGCTACGAGTGCGTTGGAGAAAAAACGAGTGGTGAATGCGAGAAAGTCGCTACGCCGGACGGCAAAGACACCTGCGTACTGAGAGTACCAGTCGTCTTTCGCGACTTTTCGCAGACCCATTCTGATTTTAGCGACGTCAACTCCAATTGTGGGAAGAATCTCCCCAGCGAAAAGAGCATCACGACGGATCTCGTTGAGAACACACTTGTAAACGGGCTTCCCGTACAGAAAACGTTCAACACAAAAATCTGCAACGAAAACTTTGCAGATTGGTACGTGGACAAGCCTGGTACCAATGTAACCCATTCGTCAGAAATGGTGCTCTACGATGATGGCAACGGAAACTACGTGAATCGCTGGGGTCCCAAGGGTGAATTATGGTTCACCAATACAGGTTGGGCGGGCGATCAAAATTGCGTGCTGATGCCTTGTGGCCCCTACAGTGGAAATCCATTTTTCTTCCCCCTAGATGGTGCGGGTGCTTTGGATGATGGCGGGAGTGTTGCGGAGGTTTCAACAGGTGTCGCCTACGGCATGGACGGCTCGTTACACACTGAGAAGGCGCTTACAGGTAAATCCACCCTACATAATTTTGGATTCACCTCGGCTGTCTCCTACCTCTTCACCTACACGTCTTCTATGAAGGCAACTCTTGAGTTCATCGGGGACGACGATCTCTACGTATTCATTGGCGGCAAGCTTGCTCTTGATCTGGGGGGGCTGCACGCGACCGCGCTTGGCACTATTTACCTAGCAAATGGTCGAATAAAAGCAGTGACTCCTCCTGTCACTCGGTTTGATAGTGAGCACATCACCGTCGACAAGACAGCTGCTGAATTTGGTCTCACAGACAACGGGGTCTACGATATAAAAATCTTTCACGCTGAAAGAAAGCCCACCGGCTCAACCTTTAAGCTCACTCTCTCAGGTTTTGAGACACGACGCTCCGTCTGCCGGTCTGAGTGTGGAGACGGCGTGGTCGCCTTTGGCGAGCAATGTGACGATGGCGTGAACGATGGCGGCTACAACGAATGCGGGCAAGACTGCAAGCTAGGCAGCTATTGCGGTGATGGCGTTGTGGACGAAGGCGAGAGCTGCGACGGCGGTCCTCTCAATAGCGATCCTGATTGCATCGCCTGTCGCAAACTCATCATCTTGTAGGACTTCATTCTTTTTAGGTGCCTAAAAAAAGCGCGCTTCCTTTGTAAAAAAGGAGCGCGCTTTTTTCATGGCATGGCGTGGCGCCACACGACTTACAAATAGTCGCGTAGAGTAGCGCGAGACCACCAACGCATCACGCTACGCTCAACCATCATCTCCACAGATGACATCAGCTTGTCCTGAACACTCTTTTTCTCGACGTAACTCACCTCAAGAACATCCGCTTCGCCGCAGATCTCTGAGAGATAGTCGTCACTCGTCGTTACCCGGTCGACTAGCTTTTCATCCAGAGCGCGTGCCCCGTACCAAATGTCTCCAGTGGCGACCTTTTCAATGTCGAGTTGTGGTCGCTCGGCCACAACAAATTCTTTAAATAGAGCGTGAGTATCGTTGAGGTCTTCGCGAAACTTATCGCGGCCGCTCTCGGTATTTTCTCCAAAAAGCGTCAGAGTGCGTTTGTGTTTACCGGCAGTCAGTAGTTCAAAATCGACATCGTGCTTTTTGAGCAACCTATTGAAGTTGGGCAACTGAGCAACCACTCCAATCGAGCCGATGATGGCAAAAGGAGCTGCCAAAATTTGGTCAGCTACGCACGCCATCATATATCCGCCACTGGCAGCAACTTTATCGACACAAACTGTAAGCTTGATTTTTTTAGAACGAACGCGCTTCAATTGCGAAGAGGCTAAACCATAAGAATGTACGGCACCGCCACCACTCTCAAGTCGAAGAACAATTTCGTCCTGGGGACCAGCGGCAGATAGCACGGCTGTCAGTTCTCGACGGAGGTTGGTTACCGCTGTCGCTTGCAGATCACCATCAAAATCGAGCACGTAAACACGTCGCTTGCTCTCCTTTGCTTGCTCTGCGTCAGCAGAATCATTCAAAGGGCTCTCCTCTGCTGAGGACAACGTGTCCCCACGTTTCTTGGCTTTCTTCAACTCCTTCTTGCGTGCTTTGCGCTCCGCTTTTTCTTCAGCATGTTTCTGCTTGATAGAAAAATGAAGGGCCTCGTCATCCATCAGAGCATTTTTGATCAGCTCCTGCTCCCGCTCCAATCGCTCGTTGATTCGCGTAATTTCCAGCCTCTCAGGAGTTCGCGAAGACGAGCGAAAAAGTGCCCCCGAAATCAAGACGAGAAAACCTCCGGCAAATGCGGCTAAAAGAACCGCCTTGAGTGCAAAAAGGCCGAAATTAAAGAAAAATTCAGCCATTGCGATGACTCCTATCAACGATCATGATGGGCGCACCCTACACACGTTTTTCTTTTGTGAAACGCAGCCTCTTGGAGCAGTCGAATTGAGCGCCCCGCAAAGAGCACTGCGCCTCGTTTACCCCCCGTTAATACGCGGGCCCACCAACGGCGAGGGCGGTAAGTTCGGACGTACCACATTGGGTCCTCGCACGTATTGCGGCACCAAAAGATCTACTTGAGGACTGGCCTGAAGAGCCATGCGTCCCAAGGGGCGGGCGTCGGGTTCGGTGGTTTCTGGCCCCACCTGGCAATCAAAGCCCGAGAGAATTGAACCGACAATCACGAATGATTCACCTCCAAATTGCTCTAAAATTCTATCGCGAGCCCCTTCTTGGGCAATGGTATGAGGGGCCAGTAGCTCTCTCCCTGTCGAAGTATAGGCCGCCACAAAGAATTCGTCCCTGCGCGCGTCCCGCACCACCACCCGAACGCGCTTGTCGTCGAAAGGGAGGCCCGCGGCGATAACACTCATCGAGCCAATGCCCACCCCACTGGCACCCAAACCCAACATCATGCCTTGAGCTTGGGCAATGCCAATTCTCACGCCAGTAAACGAACCCGGCCCCAGCCCTACCGCGACGCGCTCAATTTGCCTCTTGTCCCAGCTTGCTTGCTGAAGAACTTCGCGGGTCATACTGAGAAGTCTCTCTGCATGGCGATTGGGCTCATCGTGTGAAGTATAGCCGCAAATTTGCGCATCTTGAACGCTCGTTCCTTCAACCAGAGCCACTGACCCCCGGGAACTCGACGTTTCTATTGCCAAAACACGCATTATTTTACGCCCAAACCCGGTGTCAATTTTCCTTCTGCCAGAATCTGCTTGTTCTCACTAAAACGATGGGTCAACACATCCGATCGATCGCGAATCAACAACGTAAATCGAAACAACTCCTCACAGACATCCACCACACGATCACGAAAACCGGATGGTTTCATACGACCCTGATCGTCAAATTCTTTCCATGCTTGAGCTACCGAGCTTTGATTCGGGATGACCACCATGCGCATCCAGCGCCCCAATATTCTCAATTGATTGACGGCGTTGAACGATTGAGAGCCGCCGGAGACCTGAAAAAGAGCCAATGTTCGTCCTTGCGTGGGGCGAATTGCGCCGTCGCTTAAAGGAAGCCAATCAATTTGATTCTTGAAGGCTGCCGTCATACTGCCGTGTTGTTCAGGAGATATCCAAACATGAGCCTCGGACCAAATAGAAAGTTCGCGCAGCTCTTTTACCTTGGGGTGAGAATTTGACTCGCGATCAAACACGGGCAAACCATGTGGATCGAATAGACGCACCTCAGCGCCAAATCTGCTCAACACTCGTTCAATTTCTAAGGCGAGCTTGCGGCTAAAACTGACATCACGGAGCGAACCGTAGATCACCAAAATACGGGGGGCGTATTTGCTACCGCTCAAACCAAGCGATTTTAGAACGGAATGCACGCTATGATTGGGTAAATTCGCTTCAATCAGGCTAAGTTCTTCAACGTCACTCACTGCACGTGACCATGGCAAGGGCCCCAGACAGGTCAAGTGTCTCAGGGTAAATCCTCCGTAAAAAGGCAGCTGAGCTCGAAGCGTGCTAGGGGGCGCTCTCTCGTGAACAAACCCGCACTAAGACCTCGCCCCACTCGCGCCGAACTCCTTATGCCCGCTGGCGATCTCAATCGCCTCAAGACGGTCATCATGTATGGGGCCGACGCCGTGTACGCCGGCACGCCGGATATGAGCCTGCGCAGCCAAAGCGGATTCTCTCTAGAAGACCTCAAGGAAGGCATCGAATTTGCGCACGCGCGAGGCAAACGTGTTTACTTGACCCTCAACCTCTTTGCTCACAATCGTGATATTGAAAAGTTGCCCGGCTTTCTGAAAACCATTCGAGAGATGAATCCCGATGGTGTCATTGTTTCTGATCTCGGGGTATTTCACTATTTAGCCGAACATGCTCCCGAATTGGAGTTGCATGTCTCTACCCAGGCAAATGTGGTCAGTTGGCTCACCGTAAAGAGTTGGCAGAGCCAAGGGGCCGATCTTTGTGTGATGGCTCGCGAGGTCAGTTTTGACGAACTCCGAGAAATCCGCGAAAAGTGTCCGGATATTCGGTTGGAAACCTTTGTGCACGGCGCGATGTGCATGACCTACTCAGGGCGCTGCCTGCTCTCCAACTACATGGCCGAACGAGGAGCAAACCAAGGAAGTTGCGCACACAGTTGCCGCTGGAAATACAACCTCAAGGTCACCAAAGCGGATGGCACAGCGGGAACCATTGAGATCAATGATAAGAATATGGGAGAATTCTCCTTCTTCTTAGAAGAAGAATTTCGTCCAGGCGAGCTCTACCCCATCGAAGAAGACGCGAACGGCTCATATATCCTCAATTCGCGAGATCTGAACCTCATGCCTCGTTTGGCCGAGTATTTGGCCCTAGGTATCGACTCTCTCAAGGTGGAAGGTCGCAATAAAAGCGAATTTTATGGGGCGGTCATTGCCCGGGCCTACCGGACCGCTATCGATAAGTATTACGAATCACCTGATGACTTCGATCCGAGCCCATATGTGGCCGAGGTTTCCACCATTCCTTCGCGGGGATATACCCTTGGATTTCATACAGGGCGTCTCGAAAATACAGGGCATAACTTCGACCACGGTGGCTCTCTCAGTGCCTTTGAATATGGAGGATTTATTCGCTCATGGGAGGGGGACGACTTGATTCTTGAGGTGAAAAATAGAATTCTACCTGGAGACGTTTTAGAATTTTTACCCACGGGTTCCCTCGATTGTCTTCGCTTACGCCTTTACGAATTCGTGAATGCCGCAAATGGTAAAATTACAGAAAAGTTCACGGCTGGAGAACACCGCGCAATTCGTATTCCTGCGACACTTTTTCATGCTGAAGATATCTCCCAATTGAAGCGCGACCTCCCCGAACTCACAATTGCTCGCAAGGCGCGTCCTTTGACCGAGGAGCAAGAGCTCCAGCTGAAACAAAATAACAAAACTCAAGGCGCCGAGTTGGGTTTGGTCAAAGCGGACGATCTCGTCAGAGATCCGGGTGAACGAGCGCGCATTATGCGCTCCATGAAAGGCGGAAAACCACCCAAACTCGGTGCCGAGGGCTGCTGCGCCCTAGGTTGCAATGGTTGTCTACCCTTTTGGAAAGAGGACCAATACGAAAAAGCTCGCCTTTTGCTTGAGGAGAAACGCGGGTTAAAAAAGCTGGACAGCCGGGCCCCGCACCCCGCAGAAAATTAAATGGGGGGGTGAATTATCTCCCCTGCTCTGCAATCTCCCGCGCGAAGTTTCTGCGCAATTGTGGAAGTAACGCGCCCAACGTGATGCCTCTGGCACAAATGTAGAGGTCAAACGCATACCAAAGACCAAAGTTTTGATAGCGTGGTATTAGAAGATAGGCACATAGAATAAAGAAAGCGAGCGACCAGAGCGAAGCGTTGCGCATACTCTTGGTGCCCGTTACCCCAAGAAATATGCCGTCCAATTGAAAGGCTCCGACTGAGAACGCCACATAGAGAGCGACTAAAGGCAGATAGGAACGAGCAAGGCTGCGTACTTCCTCGATATTTGTGAGGGCATCAATAGCGCTGGGTCCAAAAAAGAAGACGATAAGGGCCAAAAGCAGGGCACTGACAACAGCCACCTCACTGGTACGTCGAATCGCGATACGAAATGCCTCCAAGTCTCGGGCCCCCTTCGCATGGCCTACCAACGACTCGGCAACATTGGCGAAGCCATCCAAGAAAAACGCGCTAAAAGCGGTAAACTGAAGGAGGACATGATTTGTCGCCAATGTGCATGTACCAAATTGTGCCCCTTGGTTCGTAAAAAACACAAAACCGCTCAAGAGAGCCACTGTACGAATCATCACATTGCGATTGGCGTGAAACGCCTCAATGATCTTGTTCTTTCGCAGGACCCTCCGCCAAAATATAGAATCAAGGCGTAGCTTGATATGGGAGGCTACGAAAAGAAAGGAGACGACGCCCCCCACCCATTCAGCGATAGCTGTTCCCCAGCCCACGCCTTGAACGCCCCAGCCACCCCATGTCACAAATGTCACATCCAGAACGATATTGAGACCATTGGTAATCAATTGAACCCAAAGCAGCTCTTTTGTTCTTCCCATACCAATGAGAAATCCCGTGGTCCCCAGGGAGGCCAATGATGCAGGAGCCCCCCATATTCGTGCAGCAAAATAGCGCGCGGCAGAGCTTTCCTCTGCTTGACCGGCCTCAAATAGTTTGAGAGCTCCAGAGGAAAGAGCATTCTGCGCGAGGACGAAAAGCGTACCCAGGAAAAAACCCACCACCAGAGGTCTAGCAAGAGCCGCCAGCATCTCGTCATCATCGCCTGCTCCACGCGCCTGTGCCACAAAGCCCGTCGTGGTCATTCGCAAAAAGCCAAAGCTCCAGTAGAGAAAACTAATGATCAGAGAGCCAAGAGCAATTGCTGCGAGATCGACAGCTCCGGAGCGATGTCCCAATACGGCCGTATCTACTATTCCTAGAAGAGGCGTCGTTGTATTGGCTAATATAAGAGGCCAGGCCATTGTCAGCACGTGCCTGTAGCTCAAGGGTGGGCTCATAGATGATTAGTTCAGTAGGTCACCCGGAACATAAGTTCAAGGGCAAGACCCCAAACGTGCCACAAGCAGAAAAATATTTCTTAAAATACGCCGCGCAGGCGTAGCTCCTGGGGCAACACTACCATCTGCAGGGTGCGAGCTCCCTGAGCGCCTCCTTGAGCGGGTTGGGCGTCTCCGGAGGGTAGAGCAAACTCGAAAATAAAGGTAGTCGCGACGGTCAGTACAGCAGCTCCCAGGAGCAAATCGGTAGAGAGCGCAAGGGCGCTCGCCGTAGCATTCAAACTAGCGAGACGCTCAGGATCTGCTGGAATTGAATTGGCCTGTTCAGTCGCCTGACTACTTTGAGAGAGAGCCAAAATACCCGTAGTGGTGCCTGCCACCCCCAGAACACCGCCAACGCCCAAACCCCACCAAAACCCGCGGCTGCGCGCAGATGAATTTACAGGGCGGAGCGGGGCGGGATAAATAGCAAGCGCTGGCGGCGTCGAAATCACCGACTCCGTTGCCGAGGCCATGGGCGGCGACGTCACTCTTTCGCTCTGTCGAAAGGTGAGTTTCAATCGCTCCCCCACTCCCACATCAACCCTCACTTCTTTTCGACCGCTCTCGGTTTCAATCGCGACGGTGTGCCTTCCGGCGCTCACCACAATAGGCGCAGGCGACGGACAGCGCCCTAAGACTCGCGAACTGACCCAAATATCACTTTCGACATCCAGGCACTTCACAATGATCGCCCCGGTTGACTGACGCAGCTGTTCAAGATGAAAAAGCGCGTCTTTTCTGAGGCTTTCTGAAATATTTTCTCCCCCCTGGGAGAGGAAACCCTCAAATGCACGCAGGGCGTCTCCATCGTAATGCAGCAGATGAGCAGTTAGACCTATATTATAGAGTACTCGATAGTGGGGAGACTCTTGGTAGGCACGCTCAAACTCCACATAGGCGGCACTGGCGTTTCCCTCGCCGTAAAGGCGAACGCCCCGGTGAAAATGCGCCCGAGCCCGGTCCTTTGCCGATTCTGCCGACTCTCGGTCCCTATCGCCCTCAATCGACCGTTTATTCGCCTGATTCTCAGTAGAAAGGAGGGTGGCGTTGACTGTGGTTGGCTCATTTGCGGGCTCTGCCTGTACGGACAACTGAAAAAGAACAACGACGATGCCTATTCGGGGACGAAAAGAGCTCTCGAAATAGGGCAAGGAGCGCCGCGCGAATGCCAAATTCACCACCCCATGAGTACGACTGATCATTGATTAACTTGCGCCATCGCGAAAAGTTAGCTTGAGAAGACTGGAGTTCTCCTAGCAAGCGAACGCAGAAGCGCATAAAAGGGGCCCTCATGTCAGGACCTAACGCCCTCCAGCTCTCGTCTCTTGAAATCGCAGAGAATTCCCTCGGAATACTCGAGAAAAGCGAGCGTGCAGACGCCCTTGCTCTCATTTTACTCTGCCGCGAAGTATGGTGTGAGACCGGTGAAACTCCCCCTTTGGTGAAACAAGCGCGAGCGATTGAAGGGGGGAGGCTTGTCGAGTTTTTAGCGAGGAGAAGCGCAAAGGCGATGCCCTATGCCGCCTTGGGGCGGGCCTTTCTCGCGGGTCTGCATGGTGCTAGCAAGGACGAGATGCAACTACTTCAAGAGTTTCAAATGAAGATGTCACTCTTGGGGCTTTAGCTCTCGAAGGACTCATGCCTTGCGCCATAGTCTTCGAGCGCCTCTAAGATCTCTGCGTTTTCAGAAAATCGCACCATAGCCTCGGCCAGCCAAAGGTCTGCATTTCGCTCACCCTCCTCGATGACTTGGGTCGTTGGGATCCAATGGATATTCTCAGCGCTCATGGTTTCTTCGAGGGCAAAAAAGCCGACGAAGCTCAGGCCGAACTTACATTTGAGCGTGAGTGATTTCCCGCCAAGCGAACCATATATGGCTGCAGAGCTAGGCGACTTGAGCACAGCCGCGGGAAGTTCCTCGACACTCATTGAGGACTCAATACAGGGCTCTCGCGTCATCAACGCAGCCGCGACATGCCCGGAAAGGAGCGCAAAACCGAGAGCGGATCCATGCCACGTCAGTGCCTCCTTCCCGTGGAGCTGAGCGCATGCAATCAGGCTGAGCAAGGTTTCTATATGGTCGACGTCGCACGGTGGCACCCCGAGGTCATTCCAGTCGATGGACGCTTGCCCCTCCTGTAGCGCCCGCTGAAATGCAGACAAGACGAGCTCAGCATTCGGGCCAGGCTCTACCTCGCTGAGAGTTCCACAGCCCTCATAGCGCCCCCACAGAGGCAAGGAGATCGGTATGAAGTGGTCGCCTTCGCGCTGAAGCAAAACAAGTGCGGTCTCTGCCCCAAACAGGCTAACTTGGGAGACCAATGACCGAAAGTCGCGAATACTCATCGCTTCAGGCTAGCTCGATTACCTCCTCTGAAGCGAATTAAATATCGGCCGTATTGCCAGTGGGTGCCCACGGGTGAAACTGGACGCCCTGGAGGCTGAGGAGCAAAAATACGTGGAATTGATTGGACAACGCGTGGGCAACTACGTGCTGGAGCGTCCCCTAAAGTCGGGAGGTATGGGCTCGGTCTACGTAGCCAAGCATCCAGCACTAGGGCGAGAGGTTGCTGTAAAGTTTCTTGATTTGGAAACAGGCGTTCAGGGCGAGTTTTCAAAAAGATTTCTCGATGAAGCGCGAATTACCGCCGGGCTGCAACACCCCAATGTAGTCAATATTTTCGACTTTGGAGATCTCAACGGGCGCATTTACTATGTGATGGAACTGCTCAATGGGAGGGATTTAGGAGAGGAACTCGACCTAAACGTAAAAATACCGTTTGAGACGACTCTCGATTACATCATACAAATATGTCGGGGTCTCCAAGCCGCCCATTCCGCTGGAATCGTGCATCGCGATCTCAAACCAGGAAATATTTTCGTTCAAAGTGGTACTCCGACTCGCATCAAGTTGATGGATTTTGGCGTGGCAAAAATCCTCTCAACGGATGGCTCCCAGACAAATTACGGTCAAATCTTGGGCACCCCCGCGTATATGGCGCCCGAACAAGCAATGGGAGACGTTGCACGCATCTCTCCACAGACCGATATCTATGCCCTAGGAGCTATTGCCTACGAAATGCTGGGCGGGCGCAAGCCGTTCGTTCACGAATCACCCATGATGCTCTTGGTCGCTCATATTCATGAGCATTGTGCAAAACTGGCAAGCCTCGCGGGACATATCCCCGCGCAACTGGCCCACCTCATTGACACTTGCCTTGAAAAAGACCCGCAACTTCGCCCAGAGTCAGCCCAACACCTAGCGGATCAACTGGAGAGATTTCTCCAAGACTCAAAAACGGAACTCGCCCTTGAACCAATCGACACGATGGACGAGTTGGCGCTTACTGAGCGTGGAGCCAATCAAGCAAATCCCGTTTTGGCTCAAGAGCACCCGGAAAATTTTGCTCCGACGCAGAGGTTTGACGCGGATGACTTCTCGGGCCCCACCATGGCCCCACCCCCTCCCCCGGTTGATCAAGGACTCAATGCAACCCTCCTGGCTTCTAGGGGGAGTTCCCCCGAAACAATGGTCTCGCAACAGGCGATTTGCCAACCAATTGAGAAAACTCACGCCAAGCCACCCGCACCCCTAGTCTCTATCGCTCCGATAGAAATTCGTGAAAAAGAAAGCGCTAGTGCTCCCCCATCAACAAGAAAGTCTGCCCCACCTCCTCCCCCCTTGCTACTCAGCGAGGTCCCGCCCCCTACACTGGAAGAGAGCGACAAGGGAATTTTACATAAACTCCTCGCCCGTATGCGCAGAAAAGGTGATTTGCCCGCTTTTGTGGCCAATGTGGGAGATGTGAATAAAAAAGCGGATTTTCAAGGGAAATTTTCAGCCGATCAACTGAGTGAAACGATTCTGAAAGACCACGCGCTCACCGCAAAATTACTGCGCATTGTGAATACAAACTACCTCAAGCGCTTCGGCGGTAGAATTTTTAGTGTGCAGCAAGCAATTGTCATACTCGGCTTCGATCAAGTGCGCAGCATCGCCCTGAGCATCTCGGTATTCAGCAAACGCGGCGCTCATTCGGAAAGAGTCGCCGACTCATCCCTCCACTCACTAGTAAGCGGAGAATTAGCCAGAACATTGGCCAACAGGACAGGCGTCAAAGACACAGAAAGAGCGACCGTGTGCGCTATGTTTCAGAATCTAGGCAGACACTTGGCAATCGTCTACCTACCTGACGTATATGATAAAATTCTAACACGATCAAAATCAGATAAAATCAGTCTCAATCGTGCAGCTGAGAAGGAGGTTGGGCTCTCCTTGAGGAAACTTGGCATTGGTGTAGCTGAACAATGGCATCTCCCCCCTGTATTGCTCGAAGCGATGACCGGGGCCCATCATGACAAGAAGCTAGAGAATGAAGATGAGCGAGTAGCGGCCCTTTGTCATTTTTCCAATGACCTGTGTGAACTCGTGAGCGAAGGCTTGAGCGACCCCGAAGATTCGGCCCTCAAACGATTGCTCAAGAGACACGAGAACTTAATCACGATTGAACCAGAGGAGATCCCCGAGTTATTGACGCGCGCGCAAGAAGCATTTCGCGATCGCTACTCGTCACTCATGGGCAAGGAAATCAAGGGAAGCAAGTTCATGAAAAATCTTCATGAACTTGCCCCCCCTGTCCAAGAGAAGTCGTGATGCCCTAATTTCACGGGTTGCGACTGCAGGAGCTCCCCGCGCAGAGGCCCAAAACACAGAAAATCAAGTCGCTATTCCTATCAAAAAGAACGCCGCGAAAAAGAGAAATTCTGGCGGAAAACGCGCAGTGCAAGCGCTCACGCTCGGAGCTAGTCACCCACGCCCCGCATACGAAAGCCAGGGCGAGGCGCCAACCAAGGCGCGGCAGAGCCGCCAGGTAGAAAAAGACGCTCTGTCCGCGGAGGGTTCTCTGCAAGAACTCAAAGAAGAGCTAGACTCGGGAGGCGATATCGCGAGTGTGCTACTCTCTGCCCTCAAGGGACTCTGCGGTACGCTCCGAGTTTCCCGTTGTATCTTGCTGAGGCCCAACCCTTCTGAAACCGAAGTGAGTGCATTGCTCGCCTATGGTGAAGGAGCTGATGCGTTGCTTAGCGAAGCCCGATTTTCGATTTCCTCATCACCCAGTAGCACCGATATTTTTTCACGGGCGTACTTTTCTGGAAAAAACATACTGATCAAGGATACCTTCTCGGACAAGTCAACAAGTCAGCTTCCCCAGCGCTACTTTGAGGTCTTCGGGTCGCCCGCCCTCGCTCTCCTGACTTGTAGGGCGAAGAGCAAGGCGAACTTCTTGACTCTCATCGACGTGGAAGATCCGGTGAAGCTACCCAGTAGATCGAGCCTAGAGGCACTGCGTCCCCTACAAGAACTCATTGGAGATCTCTCTAAGAAAATGACCTTAGGGTCCGTGACAGAATAAGTCGATCTTTTTTCGTTAGTGCTCTGACAGCTGTGGACTGATCGTGTAGTTCCAATCGCCGTGGAACTCGTGTCGAAGTATGCGAAGTGAATTCATTTCGGCGTCTGTCACCTTACGACCTTTTTGATAAGTCCCCTCATCAAGTTTTGAGCATACTTTCAACCCGGTCTTGGTGGTCGTCGCCGCAATCAGGTTCACTATCGTTTGATAGTCTCTCAGCGGCTTGCCTCGCCAGTTCATCGTAATGAAGGAAAATAATCTGTGCTCGATCTTGTTCCACTTGCTCGTACCTGGAGGAAAGTGGCAGACGGTTATTGGAATGTCGATTTCATTGGCGAGTCGTTGCAGCTCCAGCTTCCACAATCTGGTTCGATAGCCGTTACTTCCACCACAGTCGGCAGTGATCATGAGCTTCGTCAGGCTTGCATAGCGCTCGTGCCCCATCGAGTTCCACCAATTGCGTATACTTTCGACCGCAAACTCTGCAGTGTCACTACTAATTCCGACGCTGACCCAAGCCGAGTCATCGTGAACATCATACACTC
>Ga0256845_1002106_pt1 | contig 14829 bp, 8 predicted proteins | sample RiftiametaG_FD_189101 | JGI IMG/M metagenome (GOLD analysis project Ga0256845, IMG submission 189101) | Tube worm associated microbial communities from hydrothermal vent at the East Pacific Rise, Pacific Ocean - Riftia | ecosystem: Host-associated > Annelida > Integument > Unclassified ...
CACCTCTGGGCAGTGTCTCAAATTTCTGCTGCCATTCTTCTGGCAGTTTCGTTGTGCTGATGGCTGGGAAATCACCCCAAACTTCTGGTTTTGCTTTTTCCAGTTGTGCTTCGGGTGAGAGAAGAAAATTGGCAACAACCATGGCGGCGGCTTTGTCTTTGGCATTGGCCGGGATGGCGACGAAATGGGTATTGGCAATAGTACCCTGATCAAAAACGAAGGTGCGTACTGTGTCTGGAAAAAGGCCGTCAAGGATGTTACGGGACGCTGAAGACTGCTGATAAGAAAAGGAAAAATCGATCTCTCCATCGACCAAAAGGCTGTTCATTCTAACAGGAGATTCCGGGTATGTGGATCCCTGACGCCAGAGAGAACTTTTAAGTTCCTTGAGTTTAGAATAGGTTTTGTCTGCCACCTGCTCAAGCTCCTGCTCTGTATAGGTACCCTGCCATTTATCAACAGATGCTGCTGTATCATAAAAGATATGACGAATAAAGACCGAACCTGTAAAATTGGGTGGTGCCGGGTAGGTAAACCGGCCGGGATGGCTTTTTATCCAGTCCATTAGTGCTGTAACTGTTTTAGGAGGATGTGCTGTTCTTGCACTATCATAGATCATTACGAACTGGGCACTGCCCCAGGGAGATTCCATATCTTCCACCGGTGTACCAAAGTCATTTTTTACCGTTGGGTTCTCTGCATCTACATATTGTCTGTTTGGCAGTTTGTCGGCGAATGGGCCATAGAGGAGTTGTTTTTGTTTGCATGTCCTGAAGTTTTCACCGTTGATCCACATGAGATCCACGCTGCCACCACTTTCTTTACCTGCCTGTTTTTCAACCACAAGTTTACTGACGACTTCGGCAATATCTTTTACCGGAACCTGTCGCAGGGTGATGCCGTATCGCTTTTTGAGCTCGGATGCGAGAAAGCCGTTAACATATTTATTCACTGCTGGAGAACCGCCCCACATGTACCAGTCAACAGTCTGGCCGCGGCTGTTTTTAACGGCATCATTCCAGGTTAAAACTTCTTGTGCAAAGGTCATACTTGAGAAAACAGACAAACACAAAAAGGTCAGAAGGCAAGCCGTGTGTTTTGCAAAAGTGTTCACTTTGAACATAGTTGATCCTTTGTATGTATAGGCGAAGGTTAGATTGCACAGAATGAACTGTTTTTACGTGGAGTTGCCGGTAAAATAGTAGTGCGATTGCGACCATTTTTTTTCGAAAGGTAGAGGCCTCTATCGGCCGTGTCTATAAGATCTTGCGGGGAGATTTCATTTTCATCAGGGAAAAAGTGTGCGCCACCGCTACTGATGGTAATTTTGATGGGAACCTCGTTGAAAACAGTTGTCATAGAAGCTATGATCCGTCGCAGCCGTTCGGCAAATACCTTCAGGCCTGATTCATTGGTTTCAGGAAGAACGATTACAAATTCTTCTCCACCGTATCTGGCAATGATATCACTTGGACGTACAGCGCTTGTTGTAAATTTGGCAAGATCTTTTAGTACTTGATCTCCTGCAGGGTGGCCAAAAGTGTCATTGACTTTTTTAAAAAAATCAATATCAAACATGATAAGGGATAAAGAATGGTTGTATCGTTTGGCACGTGCGATTTCTTTGCCTAATATTTCCTGAAAATATCTATGATTAAAGAGATTGGTCAGGCCGTCACGAAAAGCCAGTTCCTCCAGTCGGGAATTGGCTTTTCGTAAATCTTTGGCAAATAGCTCTGTTTTTTCTTTGGATTCCTTGAGTTCCAGAACAAGTTGTTCGTAGGACAGGTTGAGTTTTCCGAGTTCGTCGTTTGCCTCTTGGAGAATTTGGGAAAAAGGTTTCATATCCCCCGGGTCAACTTCGAAAATTTGCAGAATATCAATGCTTTTTGGGACGACATCGTCAAGGAGATGTTTGGTTTGTTCCGAAGGAAGATTAAAAAACTCAGCCATTTTGTTCTGGAATTCTCTGACATTTACCGAGGTCTCAGTGGAGTGGTAAATTGCTGATAGTAAGCTGGCTGCATTAAGTATCTGTGCTGTGTCTCGGTTTTCTGCAGGAGCACGTTCTGGTTCGTGGTGGTAATACATCGGCATTGTAACAGATTGTGGTATGTTCCAACTATCGAGCAGAATATAACCCAGTTGCTGATGGTCGAACTGGTACTTGTCCCGTTCCATTGCACTGAGGCTGGTTTTTCTATCTGTCTGAGACGTGTTAAGGATGTTGGCATACTCCTCTCCTCTGGACATATACATCGTCAATATACCAATATCCTGAAGCAGGGCGGTGACAAAGATATCCTCATCTTTTTTCTGTAGGAGTGTGGAGATCAGTTCAGCCGCAACGGCTGTTGTTACAGAGCGTCGCCAGAAATAATCAAAGTCAAAATGTGAAGTTTCTCCGCCACGCAGTTCATTGGTGATAACAAAGGAGAGTGCGATGTTTTTTATGACATTTGTGCCAAGTATGGAAAGAGCTCTTGAAATATTACTCACTTTGTGTGGGAGTGAGTAGAACGCAGAGTTCGCAAGTTTGAGCAATTTTCCGGTAAGTGCGGGATCTGCAGAGATTATTCTTTCAAGATCAAAAAGAGAGGAATCACCCTCCTGAACGGTATTGAGGATTCTGACTGCGATTGCCGGTGGCGACGGCAGGTCGACCTGTTTATCAATGACCAGTCTAATCTCTGCATTGGTTAAAGCTGCTGTCATGGGATTCCTTCAGACGAAATTGAAGTGTGGATAGAATTACTCATTTATCAGGAAAAATACAATTTGCAGCGATTCCTTAAACAGAATTATCCCCGGTTCAAACGAGCTGTTTTTCGAAAATTCTGCGGCCTGGTATCTTGCCTCTGGAAATGGTGCTGCTGCAGCAGCTAATGGTGTAATGGAATAGACACTCCCCAGTTTTTGCGGAATATGGTGTACTACAGTTTCGGCCTTTACTTTTGCGTTGACAATTGCTTTCTGCAGAGCTGTTTTTCGCAACTGTTTTTCTTTTGATGAGGTAAGTCTTGTATTGTTAATATTTGCCACTTTGGCGTCGATTATCGCTTTGATCAGGGTGTCGTACCGGCTGAGGTCACGGAGGGTAGCATTGATCCGCCTTGTCACTTCAGTTCCTGCGTAAATCTGATCGCCTTTATTCCAGTTATAGTGAGGGGTGATCTGCAGTTCTGCCGAATTGATATCTTTCGGTTCTATATTGAGGTTTTTCAGTGTGGCGATAAGGGCTCGGGAGCGCCTTTCAACATCGTTTTTTGCATCCTCCACTTCCATTCCAACTTTTGTGAGGGATAGTGATATTGTCATGATGTCAGGAACAGCTTGTATTTCAGCTTCTCCGGTTACCATGATATGGGGTGCATCCGGCACCGATGAGGCGAATCCGTTGTGGACAAAGAGAATAAGGATTATTGCCAGCATGATATGATATTTCATAGTCGTCACTTTACCCCTTTGTGGGAGTGTTGGTTTGTTTGGTATGGGAAGTGAATAAACCTGTATCTGTTCAGTATATATGGTACTGAAAATATCGTCAATTTGTATTCATTGTTCTCTTACGTTAGAAACTGTTTTGGAAATGCATTGAAGAACAGTGTATTTACTGGTATCAGTGTTGCGTGGAGGAGTGCCGGAGCGGCTGAACGGGACGGTCTCGAAAACCGTTGTGGAGGTAACTCCACCCAGGGTTCGAATCCCTGCTCCTCCGCCAAGCTCAGCCCCTGTTTCTTTTCTGTTATGCTCTTTTTTGGAAGTGAAAAAGAGATTTGTCCTTGGAGAATTGCCCCCTGTAGTTGGAGACTGCTGTCATTTCCCAGTCATCTTTTAGAATATCCTCAATATAATCGACCAGAAAAAAGGAACCATCGGTTATAAACTGCGCAGGATAGAGTTTTTTGAAATCTTCAAAAGAAATCCTCAGGTCTTTTTCAATACGGTTTATGGGCCTGAAGGCAATCAAGAGTTCCGAATCGGAAAATGCTTTTAAAAGGGTGAGTAATTGTCTGATTTTTTGTTTACGAATGTTGGATTTACCAAAATAATCCACTAGCATTGCTATGTCAAATTTTCCAAGATTGTCCTTTGGATTCTCGATATCAAATATCTTGAATGTTATGTTTTCATGGCCATACATCGATGCTAGAATTTCACCACCTTCCACAATTTCAGGCAGGTAGTCCAGTGCGGTTATCTGTTTAGCGCCAAGTTTTGCCGCTAAAATAGAGAAAAACCCAAAGTTGCAGCCGAGATCAACAACAGTCTTTCCCTGAAAATCTACGGTGCAATAGTCGTCCACGAGTTGTTGTTTAACCGGGATATCTCCTTTTGCCAGAAGGTTTTCCTGAGGGTCATAGATTGATCTGTATATATTCCCCTGATCAATTGAGGTGAGGATCTGTTGTAATCTTTTGACATCCGGTGTTTTTTTCTGCATACTGTCATCCTTATATGAATACTGTCTGAGTTCCCGCTTATGCGCTGAGTTGTTGTGATATGTGCTACGACTGTGTCAATGTATCAAAGATTGCCTGTTCTGTCGTTATCTAACCGGGAAATTCTAACACTGTTTATTCTTGCTCGTTTTCCTTTATTTGTGGTGTGTTATGTTATCTTTAGACGATATCCGTGGGCTTAATATTGAGCTTTCTTCAAAATGCGGGGCATCCTGCCCTTTTTGCAGCCGTAATCAGAAAGTACGGACATATGGGTCTCATCTGCTAACGCTCGCCGATTTTACAAAACTGCCTCTGACCTTATTGCAAAATTTGAAATGGATCACCTTTGCCGGGAATTTTGGCGATATGTCGACGAATCCTGAGACTGTTGATATTGTTTCATATCTGAAATCCATCAACCCCGGACTTACCATTGAAGGGGATTCCAATGGTAGTCTGCAAAATGAAGACTGGTGGGCTTCCCTTGGCAGTCTGCTTCAGGATGGCAATATGGTTTTCAGTGTTGACGGCCTGGAAGACACCAACAGTATCCATCGAAAAGGTACAGACTATTGGCGTATTCTTAGAAATATAAGGGCCTTTACCGGTGCGGGTGGTGTTGCCTACTGGCAGTTTATTTTATTTAAACATAATGAGCATCAGGTTGATGCGGCGGAGGAGGTGGCAAGAAAAATTGGTTGCAGACGTTTTTTTGTACTGACCTCCAGGGATTATGATGAAACGTGCCAGTGTCCTGAATCTATTGATGTGGCAGTGAAACGACAGGTCTTTCATTCTTACAGGGAAAAGGCGATGGCCAAGAAGGAGGTCGCCAGATGCAAGCCTTTGTACAATGGATCGTTATATATTGCAGCCGATGGCACTGTTTATTCCTGTTGTCTTGCCCATTGCATGTATATTACGGAGCACAATGCGGCATTTGATTTTATCGTGCCTCTTACCCGGAAATACCACCACGCCATTAATTTTAAACACACTCCTTTATCAGAAATTATCAGTGGTGAATATTTCAATGAGATTTTCAAGCTCTCACGAAAGAATCTGTATTGTATAATGAAATGTAACAGTTTTAAAAAAGACATTAAAAAAGAATTGGTGATCAGGGACATACGGTTATGAAAATCTGATAAAATTCCCTTTTCTGAACATGCGCTTTGACTTCTTGTGTTTCCTGACATAAAATTTCAGGGAAGGGTTTAGTGTCCTACTCCTGAACTTTTGTTTTATTTGCAGAAAATGCTGATGCGAAAGGGTGGTAAGAGGTGGAAAAAATATCTTATGAAGAGCTCGAGCAGAAGCTGAACGCACTCGAACTTGAGGTGGCCCGGGGGAGACGGTTTGAGAAAATAAATAAAACACTTTCTGAAATTGCGCTTTCCGTGAGTTCGGCAGAAAACCTTGACGAACTCTTTCAATCCATTCACGCCTCTCTTGGCAAAATTATAGATACAACCAATATCTATATAGCCTTGTATGATGAATTGCATGATACAATAACATTTCCCTATAGTATTGATATTACTCAAGTTGAATATCCACCGCATGTGGGTGCAACACCTGAAAACTCTCTTACGGCAAGGGTGCTTACCACAAAACGTCCGCTGCTTATTACCGGGAGTGAATTGTTACGGCAACAGGAAGTTACGGGGAGAAAAAGCTGGCAGGGTGTTATTCCAGAGATATGGATGGGAATTCCTTTAATTGCACGTGATACATTAATCGGTGCTATTGTTGTTCAGAGCTACGAGGCACCGGATTTTTATGATGGGACAGATGTTGAAACCATGAGTGCGGTTGCCACTCAGGTTGCAATTGCCATAGAGCGAAAACAAATTGAAGAGAAACTGCAGACCAGCATTAATCGATTTCACAAAATCATTGAAGATGTCTCCGGTATTGCAATTCAGGGATATGATGAGAATCGGCACACCATATTCTGGAACAAAGCCAGTGAGAGGCTTTATGGTTACAGTGAGCAGGAGGCGTTGGGAAAACCTCTGGAAACACTGATTATTCCTTCTGCTCACAGGGCAGAAATGATTAAAAAACATCGACAATGGGTTGATGATGATGACGTGCGACCGGATGCCGAGGAAATAGTATTGACCAATAAAAATGGCGAAGATGTGGTGGTATTTTCTTCCCATGTAATGTATGAAACCGCCAATGGTAAAGAGATGTATTGCATTGATTTGGATCTTAGACCCATAAAAACGGCTGAAGAATCATTGCGAGTCGCTAACGCCCAGTTTACTGCAGCCATGGATTCTATCGATGCCATTGTCTACGTTGCCGATATGGAGACCTTTGAGCTGCTGTTTATGAATACCAGGGCGCGGCAGGTGTCCGGTGCAAAAATTGGTGAAATTTGCTGGTCGGCTTTTCATTGCGGTCAGGATGGTCCCTGTTCTTTTTGTACAAATAAAAAGCTGCTCGACGGTGGAGGAAAACCGGCGGAACCATTTATCTGGGAAATGCAGAATTCAAAAGATGGAGAATGGTATCAGTGCAGTGATCAGGCAATACTATGGCCTGATGACAGAGTAGTTCGTCTGCAGATAGCGGTAAATATCAATGCCAGAAAAGAGATGGAGGAGAAGCTTCGGGAGAGTGAGCAAAAGCATCGGGTTATTTTTGAGAATTCTCCCCTGGGCTTGATATATTTCAGCTCAGATGGGATCATAATTGATTGCAATGACAGGTTTGTCGGTATTATGGGGTCGTCTAAGGAGAAGTTGATAGGTCTCAATGCAGTAACGAACTCTTCACCTGTGATGCAGGCTGCCCTGGAACAGGCACTTGCCGGTGAAATAGCCAGTTATGAAGATCTGTACACTTCTATCACAGGGACAAAAACCACTTTTATCAGAGTAATGTTTAACCCGGTATCTCCGGGGGAAGACTCGAGTGGAGTTATTGCAACGTTTGAGGACATATCAGAAAGAAAACACATTGAAAAGGAAAGAGAAAAGCTCGAATTTCAACTGCAGCAGGCACAGAAAATAGAGTCGATTGGAAGGCTTGCCGGTGGTGTTGCCCATGATTTTAACAATATGCTCGGAGTGATTCTTGGTCGTACTGAGATGATCATGGGAGATACCGATGATTCGTTTGTCTTTCGGGAAGATATTCACGAAATATATAAAGCTGCCAAACGTTCTGCCGATCTTACCAGCCAGCTTCTGGCCTTTGCCAGAAAACAGACAGTACTCCCTCGGGTTGTGGATCTGCACACTAAGGTGTCTGAAATCTTTTCCATGCTGAAACGACTGATTGGAGAGGATATTGAACTTATAAACAGTTCCACAGGAGACATATGGCCGGTGAGGATCGATCCCGGGCAGATTGATCAGATTCTCACAAATTTATCCGTTAATGCCCGGGACGCGATTAGCGGACATGGTCAGATTAAAATTGGTTTACGCAATACTTACGTGAATGGACAATATGACTTTAAATCCCGGAAGATTCAGTCGGGTGATTATGTTCTTTTATCTGTAAGTGATAACGGCTGTGGTATGGGAAAAGAAATTCTTGAAAATCTTTTTGAACCATTTTTTACCACTAAAGATGTGGGTAAAGGTACGGGGTTGGGACTTGCCACTGTCTATGGCGTTGTGCAGCAAAACAAGGGTTTTGTGGATGTTGAAAGTGGCCATGGTGGCAGCACGTTCAGTGTTTACCTGCCGCGGTGTGTGCCGGAAAATAGAGTCCAGAGTGCACCGACTATCGAGCAAGACCATGAAAATGGTGGAACTATCCTTCTGGTGGAAGATGAGCCCGCGATTCTGGCACTGACCAGAACTATGCTGGAACGGCTCGGCTATGCTGTTATGGGAACAGATTCTCCAGAACAGGCTCTGCAGATGGCAAAGACGTATGATGGATCAATTGATATTATTCTAACAGATGTCATTATGCCGGAAATGGATGGTCGTCGACTCGCTGGAAAAATTCACACTCTGTATCCAGATATACGCACTCTTTTTATGTCGGGGTATACCGACGATGTGATTGCCAGCAGCGGTGTGCTTGAAGAGGGGGTGCACTTTATCCAGAAACCGTTCACAAAAAGTGAATTGGCGAATAAACTCTATCAGTTATCTTCTGAACACCAGAAATAGCGATATTTCCTCCATCCTTCTCAATGGTTATTGAGAAGGATGGAGGAAAAACAAAATCAGTCTACCGGTAGTACAGACTTGGGCTGCCCATGGTAAGCAAGGCTTTGTGCAGATTTCTTCTAAACTCCCTGCGATCCCAGATACCTTGGATATGACCGCGTTTCAGTGCATTTCGTGCAGAATGGTAATCTGGAGGAATGGCTGAACCGGTGGTTTCCCGAATGACTCTGGGGCCGGCAAATCCCACCCTGCTGGATCTGATGGCAAATTGGTATGGCGAACAACCGAGAAAAGAAGCCAGTGGGCCGGCATATGAATTGTTGTCATAGACCACCAGATAGAGACCACCCCCATCGATATATTCCCGTACAGCCATGGTGCATTTGGGCATTTGAGTGACACCGAGGGTTCCTTCCTGGATACGAATCCCACCTGTCGTGTGGATGTAGGCGAGGAGGGGCCGCTTTTTACGTTTGGCAAGAGCACAGGCCTGAACAAATTTTTCACCTTCTGCACTGCCGACCGTACCATTACGGAAATCAGAGTAGAGCATGGCGACGATGATTTTGATACCGTCAATTTGGGCATGGAAGGTCATATTGCCCGATCGTCTTCCGGTTTTGTTTTTTGCGCCCTGCAGCCTCACAGTGAAACCGGTGTAATTCAGCGGATTACCAGATGTTATATCCGTATTGAACTGTTTGATTGAACCGGCATCAAATATGTTTTGCAAATACCACTGATGTTCCAGAGGGAAATGGTGGCCGCAGGTCTCGCAGACGCCAGCAAATTCGCCATAGAGGTCGGGTATCCAGAGATCTTTGCAGCCGTATTTTGCATTGTTTGGGCAGGTGACGGTGCGATCCTTGTTGGCAAGAGGACTTGTGTAGGTATCTGTCAATTCCAGCGGATCAACTCGGCGATTCTGACGATCATGTCCGTTTCCTCCACCGGAATAGGTGATGAGTCGCTGTGGTTTTTCTTTTTTCTTTTTACCCCAGAGATCAATAAAAGCGTTTATCGGTTCCGTAAGCCGTCTCAGCATGACTGAGCTTTCACCTGAGACATCGGTTATTACTTTTCGCACCTGCCGCTTATGATGTTTCATAATGTCGTAACGCAGGGTGTAATAGACTTTTTCGGTTTTCACTTTGGCGAGGTTGTACATGCTCTCTTCGGCTTCCGGCACACCTGTAAAACCGTTTCTCCCCATGGCCAGATACTTTTTCGAGCGGAGTGCAAGCAGTCGTTTAATTTCTTCCTTGTTGAGATCCCAGGTTACTTCAAGTTGTGCTTCTTCACTTGCAGGCTGATGCTTTTTACGTCTGATCTCATAGGTTCGAAGGGCGCTGAAGCTTTTGACGGAAAGAACGACTTTATCCGTTGCCCTCAGCATTTCGGCGCGCAATTTTGCAAAAAATGCGAAATCATCCCTTCTGGCGCCAAGGGGAGGTTCGTAGATTATGCGGTCGATGGTAGCGTTTTTCAGGTTGTCTTTTGCAGTCAGTTTGAGGCGGTCTGCACAGACCTCGATGAGTTCTTTTGGAACCTTTGAACCCTCTGTTATTTTACCCTCAATTGCTGCAGCTCCTTCGGGCGAAATAACAGAATAGTAACCATGGGAGGCCATTACCCTGTAATCGGTGAGTCCAATGGCCTCGGCACCTCCCGAGCCACCCTCAGAAATCATGGAAATTGTGGGAACTCTCAGTTTCGTCATGCCGTAGATATTTCTGGCAATCTGCTGCGCCGCACCGGAGCCTTCTTCAATGGGGTAGGAGCCCGGGGTGAAAATATAGAAATGGATGGGGATGCCTTCGGTTTCCGCAACTTTCATATAGCGTAGAGCCTTTTCGTTGCCCTGGGGTTTGCAGGAACCGCCATTTCTGAACTCTTCACCATGGCCGGTCTCCTGGCCGATAACCATAACAGATGCGGTATAGGGTTTATTTTTAATCCGTCTGGTTATGGTGGCTTTGGCGCAGATCATGGCTGGGTCTACATTGGCATCATCTTCGCCTCCAAGCTCAGTATAATCCTCGTAGACGTTTTCCAGGATATCTTTTAAGGAAAATCGCTGACTGCTTCGTACTATGCGGACTCTCTCCATGGGCGTGAGGTGCTCTTCCACGCGTTCTTCGAGAAAACTTATAGATTCGTGGAGTTTACGGATTTCTGCTGCAAGACGTTCTTCGGTAAGGTCGTAGATTTCTTCTTTCAGGTAGTCACAGGTCTTTTTGAAACCGTCGAGATTTCCCCAGTTGGAAAAGTCTTTAATCTGCAGGAGATAGTTGATGCGTTCTTCTATTTTTACAAGCTGTTTGAGTAATTCTTTCATATTTAGTGCCTTACTCCTGAACTTCAGCAATAAAAAATAAAAACCAGGAGAGGTGTTTTGAAATTATATAGTTAGTTTTATTCCCAAGGCACTTATGCCCCTTGTGAGGCGTTAGAATGCCAGGAGACGATCCAGGTTGTTTTTCAGATAGTCCAGATTGGTAATTATCGGGTTATTGTTTGCATCATTGCCGCAAATAACAGTTTCATCGATGAAACGGGCGGCTTTTGCTTTTGCATCATCCATGGACTCACCCCATATCAGCGCCAGTGCAAGGTTTGGGTCGAAGTCGCTGGGGATCGGGTATGGTCGGTCCCTAGGTACATGGGAGTAGACGGTGGACCAGGGGTAATCTGGAAAGGTAAATTCTGTGATGGTACCGATCCACGGCGCAAAATCACGACGTGTATTTTCGGCGACAATTCGCAGTTCGATAGCTGCACCGCGAAATTTGACCGCACCCTGCCTGTAGCCGATTTTTTCACCAAGGGCGAGACGGATCTGTTCTCGAATAAGGTTGGGCTGTTTATTTTTGATATAACTGATTCTGGCGGAAACATCATTTTCCACCTGGATACGGGTATTCACTTCAAGAAGGTAAGGTTGGCCGGATCTTGCGACAATCCATTCCCATGTGCCGACATTGTCATATTTAACGTAGTTGGCAAGCTTGAGAGAGTAGTTGACGATTTGCTGGAGCACCTTTTTTTCATTGAAATCATACTCAAAGCAGGAATCATGAAATCCGGGCGCCGCTTCAACCCGCTTTTGTCTGCCGGTCGACTGGATGGTGCAGTTCCTTGAGCTGAAATGGATTCGCTCTCCGTGTCTGGAGCATACCAGTTGTACTTCCAGATGATTATAATCTCTTAAACATTGCTCAATAAGTACACCACCATCACCAAACTGCCGTTTTGCGTAATTTTGCAGTTGCCTGTACACCCGTCGAAATTGTTCTATTTCAAAAACTTCTTCAATGCCCATGCCACCGCCGCCAGCGGCAGCTTTAACGAGGATTGACGGGTTTTCTATACCTTCTTTGAGCTGGTTGGCAAGGAGTGCTGCACCAATTTCCTCCGCCTCCATTTCGTTGTATATGGGTGCATCTGTTCCGGGTATTGTGGGGATGCCAAGTTTGTTGGCCACCCGTTTGGTGTTGATTTTATCACCGAGATCCCGGATAACCTGCCAGTTGGGGCCAATAAATGTCAGTGGCCGGTCACGGACGGTTGCTCTTCTGGCAAAGCGAAAATCTTCAGAGAAGAAACCGTAGCCGGGATGGATGGCGGTGCATCCTGTGTAATCGGCAACGGCAAAGATGTCATTTGGATCTGAGTAACTGATTACCCGCCAGGCGTTTTGCTCAGGGCCTTGTGTTATATTACGTCTGACGTGTTCTGAATCCTTGTCGGCATCGGTGTATATGACTATGTACTCCAGACCCAGATCTTTACAGGCATCCATGATCCGGATGGCTATTTCACCTCGATTGGCTATAAGAACCTTTCCTTCCAAACTTTTCCTCGTAATGTTATTGTCGCTATTCCCTGTAAAAAGGTATTGAATTGAATGTTTTTTGTACAGGAGTGTACTGTTCTCTTACTACTACAAAGTAGTTGGTTTGTACAGTGTTTGAAAATCGACGCTACTATAGTCATCACAATCTAATTAGAAAAGCAAAAATATTCATTTTTTCACTGTTTTTCATGTCACCGGTTCCTAAATTCCGGTAATTATCTTTTTATACTTGACACCGCCTGTAAAGTTTTTACGATCCCATGTTATATATCTGTTTTGGATGGGAGCTTCTTCTCCAAAAATAATCAATCTCTTAGTGCATGAAGAGTTGCATGCATGGTTTAGGAACGTATTTGAAGCGATGAATGATAATGACGCTGCATCAGGTGAACAGGGTGCAGACCGAAAAGAAAGCCTTTTGAAACGCTTTTTTGCTTTTTGGGACTTCAGCAGACCCGGAACAAAGCAGGAACTGGAACAGGATATCCAGGAACTTCTGGAAGAAGGAGAAGAGCATGGTTTGATTACTCCCCTCGAGGAGAAGATGATAAATTCCATTCTTGAGTTCAAGGATACCTGTGCCTCGGAAATAATGACACCCGCTGCAGAGGTGATTTCCTTTGACGCAGCTTCACCACTCCCGGAACTGATCGATATTGTTATTGACAGTGGTTTTACCAGAATTCCAATATATCGTGAAAATCCTGATCAAATCATTGGCGCGATTCACGCAAAAGATCTTATTAAACTGTGTAATCGCCAGCAACCCGACCCTGTGAACTGGGAAAGTTATCTCAGACCTGTCTATTTTATCTCGGAATCAAAGCCGATTGTGGATCTGCTGCGGGAATTCCAAAAGCGTAAGCTGCATATGGCCATGGTGACCGACGAATTTGGTGCGGTGCGTGGCCTGGTTACTCTTGAAGATATTCTTGAGGAGATTGTTGGTGAAATTGATGATGAATATGATGAGGAAGAAGACGCAATTGAAGTTGTGGCGGATCAGGTTATCCAGGTGCATGCACGGGTCGATAGAGAGCTTATTGAAGAGTACTTTGACGTTGAATTTCCGGATGGGCCCTATGAATCGGTGGGTGGTCTTGTTATTCACGTTCTTGGGAGGCTTGCGGTTGTTGGCGATACGGTGGACGTTGGCGGAATTCGTTTTGAGGTGAAATCGGCCAGCGACAGGTTGATTAAACTGGTGAGAATAAGCCGGATTGATGACAGGGTACAGGAGCAGCAGTGATTTCTCATAAAAAGGCGATACTTCTCTCCCTGTTGTCAGCCTTTCTCCTCTGGTTGTCCTTTCCTGGTGGTGGGGAATTCTGGCCGTTACTTTTTGTGGCGCTTGTTCCGTTATTGTATGCGGTGCAGGCCAAAACGCCAAAACGGGCAGCCCTATACGGGTTGTCATGTGGTCTTGTCCACTTTATTCTGCTCCTTTACTGGCTCGTTATTGTACTGGGTAAATACGGTGGTTTGCCGTGGTTTGTTGCCGTACCTGCCCTGTTGCTGCTTGCCTTATGTATGAGTGCGTATTTTGGTTGTTTTGCCCTGTTTGCCCGGTATATATTGTTGTCCTGTTCTCCGGTCGTCTGTTTGTGGCTGCTGCCCTCCTTCTGGGTCGGGCTTGACTGGTTGCGCGGAATATTGTTTACCGGCTTTCCCTGGATGGATCTTGGTTACGCCCTTTACCGGATGCCTTTTTTGATTCAGGTAGCCGATCTTGTTGGTCATCATGGCGTGACGTTTATACTTGTTTTTTCTAATGTTTTTGTTGTTGTGCTTTTCGGGCGTGAAAAGAGTTTTTTCCCTATGGCTGCTGTGCTGTTGTCTGCACTCCTTCTTGTTGGGAGTGTGGCTACTTATTCAATGCTGCGGCTGGAAACGTTTGATACTCTCGCTGTAAAAAAAGAAGTACCCCGGGTCGTTGTCGGTATTGTCCAGGGTAATATTGATCAGAGCAAAAAATGGTCACCTTCCAGGCAGCAGGCGACAGTGAAACAATATCTTGCTCAGATGGAAAAACTCTTTGGTTCCCAGAAACCTGAGTTTGTGGTTTGGCCGGAGACGGCATTGCCATTTTTTCCGCATTCCAATCCTCTTATGGCAGAACTCCGGCAATTTACTGCGCTACATAACAGTGCTTTGTTAACCGGTGCTCCCTGGTATGAAATAATTGACAGGAAAAAGAAAAAAGTAAATTATTATAACAGTGCATTTTTTTTGCAATCGGATGGGAAATTTGGCAGGAGATATTTTAAAAGTCACCTTGTCCCTTTTGGTGAATATGTGCCGCTGAAAAAATTCTTGCCGTTTCTGGCCCCGCTTGTGGAGGCGGTTGGTGATTTCAGCCCTGGGGAAATTGAATCTCCTCTTC
>Ga0256845_1002107_pt1 | contig 14829 bp, 9 predicted proteins | sample RiftiametaG_FD_189101 | JGI IMG/M metagenome (GOLD analysis project Ga0256845, IMG submission 189101) | Tube worm associated microbial communities from hydrothermal vent at the East Pacific Rise, Pacific Ocean - Riftia | ecosystem: Host-associated > Annelida > Integument > Unclassified ...
ATATACACGAAGAAGTGTATGCACTAATGTCTTGGATTTGTAGAGTTTAATTGTTTTTCTAATACAAAAACTAAAAAAGAGCTTGTGAAAACTGTTGCTTTTGTCTTGAGTTTACGCTTTGATATTAGTCAATATTTTATTACGTTTATCTGTGAGGTTTTAGTTGAGCTCAATATACATTAAATAAATTTATGCACAAGCTTTTATTTAAAAAAAAGAAGTATTTACATCAATAAATATGATTTTTCTCAACTCTTCAATGGATTAATTTTTAACAACGGTAGTTCAGTTGGTTAGGCTTTAAAATATAATAGCTTTCACGTTGGAAGTTGCAGTTTAAAGCTCATCATTACTCTTCTTCGGTGCTATCTCTCTGCCGTTGGCAGATGGTTCTATCATCTGGATTTTCTACCGCTGTGACAATATCGTTGATCAGGTGATTGAATTCATCAAAACTAAGGGCGGATAAAACTTTTGCCATGAGTTTTTGATCGATTCGTGCATAAGTTGTACTGCTATCACTCAATTTTATTTCTATTGAAGCTGCTTGGTATTCGTGTATTGAGTCTTTCTGGTTTTGCTCATACATGTCCTGATCTTGAGCAAATAAATCATCGTAATAATCACTCAGCTGTACTTCAACCAAATCATCAATATCCTCGGACAAATGAACTTCCCAACCCATTTCTTGTTTTATTAAAGTGGCTTTAAGATTAAATGATTGGGCAATATCAACAAAGTGTTGGGCTAGGATTTTGTGAAAAAAAACGTACTCTAACATTAGAAGATTTCACCAACCATACAACGCAATGAACCGCCAGCTTTTTCTAGTTCATTGACCTGTACATGGTGCAGTGTAAAACCCCAAGATTTTAATTTATTCTTTTTATCTTGGGCCAGTGCATCAAATGCTGTTTGGCTCAAAAACAAATCATTTTCAGTGATGGTAATACCATTACCTGCAAATGCCAATTTTTCTGCATCTGTTAAAAAAATCGTTCGATCTTTATAAAATTCGGCAATCGCTTTTGGCACAGCAGGGTCAGCAAACGAATCGGAATGCATCATACAAGCCTTACCAGCCAAACAAGAAAGCACAACATTGGTGTGGTATTCACCATCTGACAAGTCAAATTGGAACATTAAATCTAAATCAAATGCCTCATGCATGGCCTTTGCTCCTGCCTCATTTACGCGTTCTGTCATGCCACAAAAAGCGATATTCCGTGCACGATCAGGCACCAGTACACCAGTTAATTCTGCTACAGCTTGATCTCTGGATATGTGATATTTTGTATAACCCAACATGTCATCAAAAAATATCCTGATATCTTGTCGTTCTGTTTCCTTCTGACGGTTTTCATGTAGCATCGCACCAATAATATATTTATTGCCATGAGTGGTGGCAAAAGCATTATTAGGAAATACCGCATCTGGTGTCTCAGGGGATCCAGGGAATGTCATAACAGGAATTCCACAATCTGAAATTTTTCTGGCTAAGTTCATCTGCTGTACAATGGCTAAATCCGCGTTTGTTTGCTGATCCATTTGCATGTATTCATTGTCTGATGCTGTTTGGCTATCTAGAATAAACCCTACTGGAGAAACCATAAAGGCTGCTTTCATGGCGCCTGCTTGTTTGATTGGGTATTGGTTTTCTGAAACCGCTTTCAAAAAGTCTTGTGCTGTTTTTACTATCATGAGTGTTGCTTTAAAAATAAACTAGTCATGTATTATCAACTAAGATGTAATATTAATAAAGTGAATGATTAATTATCTCTGTGCTTTCTTCCACTTGCCCACAGTGACCATGTGGCTGGAGCTTGTGCAATAAAAGTACCTGCTTTGATTTTGAACCCTGAATTTTCTTGTGGTGCCAAACTTGAATTTGTTACGTAAGCATCGGCTAAACCAACGGCAATACCCTCTTTATTTCTAGCAATGGCTTGTACCCAAATAAAATCTACTTGGAAACCATTTTGGTTTGAAACATCACCGACAATTGTCGCCTTTTTTGGATTACCTGCTTCAACATTAACAATAAAATCATCGACTGTAATGGTTTCAATTCCAGTAATAAATTGTGAGGGCAATGTTGCCATTGCTTGAATTTCACTTGTGTAGGGTGACTGGGGAGGTTTTGAGACCAAAACCAAGACTGTAGTTTCTGCACCTTTAGCCAGGGTATCTTGCTTTGACCATCCTACATGTTCGTCTATGCGTCGTTTATTTCCATCAAATAAACTCATAATGACTCGCGGTCTCACTACTTCTGTATTGCTGTCATTGCGAATTGTAACAATCCAATATTTACCACCTATCGATGTATCACTTTCAACATTACTGATAATGGTTATTGTGGGTTTTTCTATAGAATTTTTATTTTTTTCTATGGTTTGTTTAGTCATCCCATTATTTTTTGTATTTAATTTCGGAATACTTGAAACTGGTGTGTTTATTAATTTATTTGTTGTGTTAATTTGCACCATTTTATTAGATTCTTGTGGAATTGATTTTTCATCAACCGAAAACCACAATACCACACCACCAATAGCAACGATGAGAGAGATAACGACAAATAATAGTTTTTTAATCAAAGAGTTATCAATTTTTATTTGACTCAAGCCTTTGTTTTCACTGACTAATTGTGAACCGCAATGACTACATACAATAATTGACTCTGAATCAGTTTCAACCAATGACGAGCCACAAGATGGGCATTTATGTATCTTAAAATCATCCATAATTATTCTCTAGAAAAACCCTCTAAGAAATTTTGAAATAATAAATAATATAACGTACCATTTCACAATCGTACCAATTATTGATTTTGTTTTTTCTGGAATTATTGTTCTTGTTTTAGTTTTTATTTTAGCTCTGGTATTAGTTGATACTTGAGTATTTGGGTTTACATTACTTGAACTTTCAACTGTCAAAGAGTTTTTTTCTATTGCTTCAGTAATAATAGAGCTTAAGCTGCCTTTTTTCTTTATTTGTAAACTAAACCCATCACCACATTGTATACATTTTTTTAACTTTTGGTCTTTAAGTTCTACCAATGGGGCATCACAACTTGGGCATTTTATGATTTTAAATTCACTCATAGATCGACATCCTAATAAAATCAAACATCATCCAGCCTTGATAAGGTTGTGCCTCTTCTGGCTTATTTCTCATGTTTTTTTTAATCCTATATTTACGGTTTGAGTTATATATTATTCTAACTTATCATACAATGACACATAAATTAAACAATAAAAAAAAACAATTACCAATGGGAGATTTGTTGAATTTTCAATAGAGGGTGCATTTTAATATTTTTGTTTTTCTTTAAAACACGGATAAATCCAACAATAATTAAAAGTCAATTATCAAAAATTTAATGAAAAGAGTTTATTTTATATTAGGCATGCACAGATCTGGGACATCTGCTTTGGGTGGAGTGTTAAATACAATGGGGTTGGATGCTGGCAGTTATCTAATGCCCGCAAATGAAACCAACCCAAAAGGTTACTTTGAAAACAGGTTCGTGTATTGGCACAATGAAAAAATTCTCAATGAGAATAAATCAAAATGGAGTGATAGCCAATTTGACATTTCACTAATTTCAAAAGAAAATTTTCAAGAGTACTGTAATTCAGCTATTGAAATCCTAGAAAAAGAATTTAAGCACTCACAAAACTTTTTCATTAAAGACCCTCGAATATGTTTATTGTTTCCCATATGGGAAACCGCTTGTAAACAATTAGATATTGATATTCGAATCATCATTCCCTACCGAAACCCAATAGAAGTAGCACAATCCTTAACAAGTAGGAATGATTTCACAATCGAAGAAGGTCTTATTTTATGGGCAAAGCACTTCTACTTGGCAGAATATTATTCACGAAATTACAAACGCATATTTCTGTCTTTTGATTACCTGGTTGACAACATCAATAGTTATATTAAAGAATTAGAAAATTTTACTCAATTGGATACCTCCAAATCATCACTGGAAAAGATCAACCACTTTATTGAAAAAGACTACAAACACATCAATGTACCAATCAATAATTTTAGCCTTGAAGTACCTGCATTTCTGAAAGATACCGTCGAACTATTGAAACAAAATAATTTTAGTGATGCAAAGCTTATTGATGGAATTAGAAATGAACTAAATTACCTATTAAAATTTTTTGAAGGCCATAATAGTACAACTTCATCACAACTTGAAAAAGAAAGAAAACTTAATTCTGAATTAATCAATAAACAAACTGAAGAATTAAAAAATTTAGAAAAAGTCAAACAACAACTACAAATAGAACAAGAAAAGAACAAAGAAATTAACGTTATAAAAAGTCAACTTGAAGCCGAACAAGAAAATAGCAAAGAAATTCAAGAAGAAAGGAACAAAGAAATTAATGTTATAAAAAGTCAACTTGAAGTCGAACAGGAAAAGAGCAAAGAAATTCAAGAAGAAAAGAACAAAGAAATTATTGTTATAAAAAATCAGCTTGAAACGGAACAGGAAAAGAGCAAAGAAATTCAAGAAGAAAGGAACAAAGAAATTAATGTTATAAAAAGTCAACTTGAAACGGAACAGAAAAAGAGCAAAGAAATTATTGTTATAAAAAGTCAGCTTGAAACGGAACAAGGGAAACACATAAAATTAACAGAATCAATTAAAAGCAAAGATCAAGAGATTGAAAAAATAAAAAATTTAGTTGATATTGAACGTTCAGATAAAAAAACTTTATTAGATTTAAAACAAATTGATAAAAATACAATTGATAAACTGACAAATCAAAATGAATTTTTTTTGAAAAAAATCACAATTATAAAAAACAAGGCTAAATCTCTTATATCTGATAGCCTAGGAAAAGTTACCGAATTAGAAAAAAAACATGCCTCTAAAAATGAATACATAATCGAAATACAAAAATCATTAGAATTGAGTAAAACGGATATATCAGACCTCAAACAAAATCAACTGCTGATTCAACAAAACTTGATTAGAGCAAAGAGCAAAATAACACATGCCATGTCAGATTTTACAATTGCCTGTATAAATAATCACGATAATCAAATACAATTTAAAGATAATGCAGCAAATAATATCAAACAATTTCATACTCTGTATACCTTACACATAGGAAGTAAAGTTGCTGAAAGAATAATGTTGGATAACAAAATCAACAAGATTAAATCGAACCCTTTAAGTTATTTAAACCCATTAAGATTGAAAAATATTTTTATGCGATTAAATGAATTGAATGCGCGAATTGAATCAGTTGAAAAGAAATTTAATGAAATACCTTGGAACATCATTGAATCATTCAATTCATTTGAATATTTAGAAAGTAATGATGACGTCAATCAAGCCATTGTCACGGGTCAATTTATTAATGCATTAGAACATTTTATATTGTTTGGTTATCACGAAGTCCAAGCTGGCACACGAAAGTTTAACAGTAGCAGTGATACATTTATTCTTGGCAAATTTAGTCGCTCAAGTAAAGAAAAAGAATCACTATTTAATGACTTCTTAACTATGCAAAACAAATCCTTTAATTTATTTCAAAACAATGAATTTGATTTGTTAATTAATTTTGAGCTGCCTGTGATTAACGACTCATATAGCAAACCTCGCAACCTAACCAAAACCACAATTAATAACAACTTAATTGAATTAAAGAACAATGATAAGAGCTCAAATATTTCGGATAAAACCCATAAGTGGCTAGAAATCAGAGGCATTGAATTAATAGTATCAGAACAAGGATTAGACGGATTGAATCTTCACAATGTATCATTTATAAACACTAATGAACTTACAAACACTGGCACATCAACTAAATATATAGAAAATCACAACTTTAAGGTTTCAGAATCAATATCCATTCAAAGGTACAAAAACAACTCAGTAAAAAATAAAACACTTATCATTTTTTCTGAAATCCAAAATTCTTGTGATTTAGATAACATTATTAACACATATAACTTAGTCATAGTTTGCAATGGAATTATTTTTAATGAAGAATTAGTTCAAAACATACAACCAGACCAAGTTATTTGTGTTTTTGACAACAATGCCTTTCCAATTGAATCTAATCCACTTTCAATACCTAAGGAATTACAGGAAGACTATAGATTTACTAAAATCATTAACCAATCCCAGCGCTTGCCAACTAAAATAAAACAGAACAATCAAATTAATCTAAAGAAGATAAAAATAGCAAAGCCTCAAAATAAATTCAAGTATAATATTGAGTATATTTCTGCAGCTGGAATCAGTGGATGGATTTTTAATATAGATAATAGAAGTAAGAGTTCTACTATTGAAATCTTATTAATAATCAATGATCAAGATACTGTTAGTGTCATGAATTCGATCGTCAGAGAAGACGTCAGTCGCTCTTACAATCTAGATTGTTCCAGCGGATTTCAGATAAATATCCCTACAAAATATTTAAATGGCAAAAAACAAAAGTTTAATCTCTTGGCAAAGTATGAAAACACTTACTATGTTTTAAAACCCTTTGATTTTATTGCAAAAAGCCCATGGGAAATTGATAATACAGACTCGAAAAACAAACAGAATATAGTATTGTTTTGTAGCCATAATTTACGTTCTCAAGGAGCACAAAACAGCTTGTTTGAGTTGGCAATTGGGCTAAAAAGATTATATGGTATAACCCCAATTATTCAATCTCCTGTTGATGGACCCTTATCTTCAAAATACAAAGAACACGGAATTCAGGTAATAATCGACAATTCTTTAAATAAAATTTTAGATGATGTTGATGAATGGAGCCGCCAAGTTGAAGTATGTGCAAATAAACTTAAAAGCCTCAAATGCAATATATTAATAGCAAATACTTTACAAACTTTTAGCATGGTACATGCTGCAAAACTCGCCAACATTCCTAGTGTGTGGATTCCTAGGGAAAGTGAACCGCCAAAATTTTACTTCGATTATCTCTCTAAGCCTTTGAAAAAATTGGCAGAACTCACTTTTTCTATTGCGTCTCAATTGGTGTTTGTAGCCGATTCTACTCGTAAAATTTGGGATTTCATGGACAGTGAAAATTCCTTTAAAGTGATACACAATTCATTAAATACGTCCTTATTGAATCAAGATTCAATTAACAGCAGATATGAAATCAGAAAATCTTTTGGAATTAACAATGATGATATTGTGTTGCTATCCCTAGGAACAGTATCATCCAGAAAAGGTCAATTGGACTTTGTTCAAGCTTTGCCATCAGTATTATCTCACGCAAATAAACCAACCAAAGCCATAATAGTAGGAATGGGGTCAAATCCAAAAAGCAAAACTGATGAATATTCAAACATAGTCAGAAAGACAGTTGAAGGTTTCCCTGAGGAAATTAGAAACAAAATCATTATGATTCCTGAAACTGATAAACTAGTAAACACGAAGACTTATGATTTTTATTCTATGGCTGATATTTTTGTATTTACTTCACGAATTGAGAGCTTCCCCAGAGTAATACTTGAGGCCATGTATTTTTCATTACCTATCGTTACAACTCCTTGTTTTGGGGTTGTAGAGCAATGTATAAATAATTATAATGCCCTTTATTATGACGAAGAAAACATCAACCAATTAGAATTAGAATTATTAGAATTAATCAACAATGAAAAAACAAGAAATTCCTTTGCACAAGGATCAAAAAGACTGTTTGAAAATATGCAAACTTATGATCAAATGCTCACAAATTACCACGATGTAATTAAAAATCTCCACCTACAGGAAACCCCATGACCTACCATATTTCAATTTTAACCGTTAGTCAAAATAATGATAACTTAACCAACTTATTAAACAGCATTGAAAAATCTGAATTAGAAGATATTGAGATTGAATTTATTTGTTCGTGGAATGGTCATTCTCAACATATAATTAATTCAGCAAATTATTCATTTGATATAAATATTTTCGATGAAAGTCCTTATCATTTTTCTAAAAATAATAACCTGCTGGCATCGAAATCTCAAGGCATATATGTTCTATTTCTAAATGATGACATCAAACTCGATCCGCAATGCTTAATAAATTCATATAATCAAATCAGGCTCCCAAACATTGGTATAGTTGGAACCAACTTACGTTTTGAAAATAATAACATACAACATGCTGGTGTGTTTTTTGATAAAAACTATTTGCCCTATCACCGCTATAAAAATCAAATTCATTATTCCGATCCAAGGGTTTCAAATAATTTAGTCGTTCCTGCGGTTACAGGAGCTTTTTTACTCATTGAAAAAAGTGAGTTTTTACAAATAAAATTTGATGAGCGTTGCGAAGTTGCAGCACAAGATATTATTTTGTGTATCGAATACAAAAATTTTTTTGATAAAGATATTCTCTATGTTGCAAATGCGACTGCCATACATTATGAGAATGTTACCAGAAGGTTGTATGACCAACGTTTAACACCCGAAAATGATTTAGAATTACTTAAAAAAGTAAATACTTGCTATGAAAGCCCAAAATTCGTTCATCGAAATCAGCAGTTAAAATTACGCATTGTTACAGAGAAACCAGGCTGGATTATGCACCGAATGGCAGAAGAAATTGCCAAGAGATTACCAAATACAGTGATTAACGCTGATTATCCTGATGCCAATGTGCACTATTATATTAACTATGGGTATTTCAACACTAAACCTGTTAATGGAATTGTTGTAGCTAATTTCACCCATTATGATCCAGATAAATTAAATGATAAATGGGAATCTGTAGCGCAAGCTGTTGATCATTGCGTTGCTATTTCTAACCACACAAAATCTTCTGTTAAAGAATTTAATATTCCTGATGAAAAGATTACGGTTATTCCAACTGGGGCAGATAAGGGCTTTAAACCTAAACTCACAATCGGCCTAGTTGGCAGAATTTATGATGGTGGCAGAAAAGGTGAAAAATTAGTTCAGTCAATTTTAGCTGACATTAAACTCATGGAAAACATGCAAATTGTATCGACATCCGATACTTGGGGTGTTCCTACATGGAGCTTTGATTCTATGGCTGACTTTTATAGGTCTATTGATTACTTACTTGTTCCTGCATTATATGAGGGAGGACCTGTTCCGTTTATGGAAGCATTAGCCTGTGGAACCATGTCAATAGCTCCCGCAATTGGTGTGATTCCAGATTTTCCTCATATTGAATACAAATGGGGTGATATTGAATCACTGAAATCTGTTATCACAAATTTAAAAAGTGAATTTCTAGAACGTAAACAACGGGTTTCTCATACTATAGAATCTTACAATTGGGACTATTGGGCACTTAAACATATTGCGCTATTTCATAAATTATTGAACACTAATGATTCAGCATAATACAATCTCTGGCATCATCAAATATTGATAAATCATTTTGACGAAGGGGAGATTGGGTGACTAAATAATTTTTCCATTTTTTATTGCCAGCAATACCATGGTACAGGTTTAATATTGGAGGTATAAGCCAGTGTAATTTTACTCCGTGCTCTATTTGCTTTTCACAGTAATCTTGATAACTCTTTAACACTTTATCTCTGCTTGTTTCTGATTTCACATTAAATAAGTCTTTTTGTAAATCAGATAACAACCATGGGTTATTCCAAATGGCTCTGCCTATCATAACTCCATCGACATGCCGAAGGTGTAATTGTACTTGTTGTGTTGTATTAATACCACCATTTATAACAACATTTAAATCGGGTATTTGCTGTTTGATTTCATATACAAAATCATAATTTAGTGGTGGAATACTGCGGTTTTGTTTTGGGCTAAGACCTTTTAATAAAGCTTTTCTGGCATGAATAATTATCGTTTTTACACCTGCTTTATTAATTTTAGATACAAAATTTATCAGATTTCTAAAACTATCATTATCATCTACACCAATTCTACATTTGACAGTAATTGGAATTTCAACTGCATGTATCATAGCTTTTACACATTTAACCACTAAATCTGGCTCATTCATTAAACAAGCACCAAATCTACCCTTTTGAACACGATCACTGGGACAACCTACATTGAGATTCACTTCATCGTAACCAAAATCTTGTGCAATTGTGCAACATTTTGCCAAATTTTGTGCATTTGAACCACCCAATTGCAAAACCACTGGATGTTCTTGAGGATTAAATCCAATATATTTTTGCTTGTCCCCTTGTAATATTGCTGGTGTGGTAATCATTTCTGAATACAATAATGCATTTGGGGAAATTAGGCGATGCAAATAACGGCAATGTTTATCAGTCCAATCTAGCATTGGTGCAACTGACAATCTATGATTCATTGATTTTGCACTTTAGATCTTTGCCGCGTTGCATTGATAATTTAGCAGTTACTTGAGCCTTTTCAAATTTATAGTTTTTTGAAAATGTAAGAATTTTTTCAACTAACTGATTGCATTCTACAGCTTCATCCAGAGCCATAAATAGTTGCCAATAACTCAGTTGATTGGGCTTAAGATGAAATGCGTTTTTGGCATATTCCAATGCTGATTTTCCATTTCTCAGTGCTTCATCTGGTACTTGAGAAAGTAATTTTGCTAATAATAACAATACATCAATGTTGTTTGGTTTGTACTTATTAATTTGTTCTAATAATACGATTGCTTGTTGAAATTGTTGGGTATGAACCAGTGATTTTGCCTTTAAAATTTGCATTATTTCATCTGCTTTTAATAGGTTTTCACTACCTAATAGTATAGTTTTTTGATAATTTTTGGTCATATAATATAACTCAGCCAGCTCAATATTAACCAACTTGTCTTGGTCATTTATTTGTCTAAAACCTTCAAAATATCTAATTGCATTGGTGATATCATTTTGTGATTTTGCAATTATGGCCAGATTATACATGGCTTTATGGTTACGAGGATCATCCATCAAAACCTGTTTGAATAACTCCTGAGCCTTTTGAATTTGATTATCTTGAAAATAAGCAACGGCAATATTAATCGTTGCACTTTTACTTTTTGGATTATATTTTAATGCTTTGTTATAAGATTTAATGGCTTTTTTATAATTCGCATTGAGCAAGGCTGTTTTTGCTTTAATTAAATAAGGAATTTCTCCTACTATCGTATCTTTAACTTGTTGATAATATGGATCAGCCAATGATATTCCAACTTGACCAGCCAATGCCATGTAGTTTTCGGCTAATTTAATCTCCTCTAGCATATGATAGTTTTGGGCTATTTTATAATTTAGACTATTGGCTTTTGGAACCAATGATAAAGCTTGCTGATAATAACCATTTGCTACATGATAATTTTCTACTTGCGAAAATAAATCTCCAGTAATGTTCAACATATTCGCTGTTAGTTGTAAATTTGTGGGAACGTTCGATTTGTATTCAAAAGCTTTTAATAAATCACCTTGCTCAATAGCAATTTTAATCAAGTAATAATGAGCTGACAAATAATTAGCTTCTCTGTATATGGTTTGTTCTAATCCCTTAATTGCATCTTCCATATTGCCTTCTTGCATTGCAGCTTTACCATACAGATAAGGCCAATTTCCTTCTGCTTTTTCTTCCATGCCAATTATAAAATAACATTGTTTCGCCTGCTGCAAAAATTCAAAATTATGTAACAGAAAACACCATTGTTTAGAGCCCAATAATTCTGTTTGTTTGTCTTTAGTTTTACGTGCATTTAATATTAATTTTTTGGTTTGTTTAAATACTTTTGCAACGTTTTTATCAAGGCCTTTGGTTGAGATATTTTCAAGGTCAACTTGTTTGGAGTTATTCTCATCTGCGCCGCAGTATGAGCATAGCAGTAGTAAAATTAATATTTTTTTCATTCTATTTCAATTGGGTTATATTTATTGGTTTTTGTTAGTGGCTTTTCTAGAATTATTTTATTATTCAATAAAAATCTAATACCATTATAGTATTCTATCTGTGCTTGATTCAACACAATTCTATCATCGTGTGCTGATGCATAAGCGCCATCAGTATTGTAATTAATTTGTATTGTGCTGTTTGTGTTAAAAAGTTCTATTTTTAAATTTCTGTGCAACTTATCTGATATTTTCAATCCCATCCAGCTTTTAGGATTTTGATTATTAAGTAAAATATCGGGCGTACCATTGTTGTTATTTACCACGATATCAATGTCACCATCATTATCAATGTCACCAAAAGCAGCCCCTCTTGATATGGCTTTTTTCAACAACCATTGCTCATTTTTTACATTTACAAATATTGAGCTGGGTGTATTTAGAAACAATTGGTTGGCTTGTTTTAATGATACAGAATCAGTCAATTTTTTACTCGAATCTGCTACTGCTCCATTAAATATAACCAAATCTGGATAGATATCATCGTTAACCATTAAAAAACCTGTTGCCCAACCTGTATAGGCGTAACTTTCTGCAGACAGCTTTGAACGGTTTGATACATCACTAAAATACCCTTTTCCATTGTTTTTGTACAGTGTGTTTGACTCATTCATTAAGTGCGTAAAAAAAACATCCAAATCGCCATCTAAATCAAAATCTGACAATGCCAGCCCCATGCTTGCTTCAGCCACGCCTTGTCCGTTAACTGCCAAGCCTGAAAACAATCCAGATTCTTTAAAAGACTTTCCTTTTTGATTCAACCACAACAAATTTGCTTTTCCATCATTGGCTACTATAAAATCATTAAAACCATCATTATTAACATCATGACATACAACATTTAAACCTGGTGATTTTGGCATATTGCTAAAATATTGAGCCGTTTTGTCAACTAGTTTTGTGCCTGATTCATTAATATAGAAGCGGTCTTTTAAACCTTCAAATGAACTGGGGCCACAGTAGTCTTGTTTACTGCTGGCGTTATAGCATTTAGGGTTGTTTTTCGTTGTCCAATTAACATAATTGGTCACATATAAATCTTTATAACCATCATTATTAATGTCACAAAAACTGGCACTGGTTGACCATGAATTGTGATTGCTTTCGATGTTCAGCAACTTGAATCCTCTTCCCTTCTGATTAATATACATTTGGTTTTGTTCTAAATTTGTGAGATAGAAATCCACCCAGCCATCATTATTAATGTCAGCTATTGCAATGCCAATTCCATAGCTGTTATTGTTCAATTTAAAGCTTTTTGTCTCATCAGAAAAAGACAATACTTTTGAGTCGGAGTAATTGTTTATGAACAATTTATCAGCAGATTTATTTTGAATAAAATTACCACTTTGAACCAAATAAATATCTAGATCGCCATCATTATCAAAATCGAATAAACCAACGCCAGAGCCAACTATTTCAGGATAGTTAAAATTACCTAAATCTCCATTTTTATGAAGAAAATCTAAATTTATCTGTTCAGCTACATTTGAAAAGTATTCAGCCTCAACATGGCTAATAACAATTATTAACATCAGCAACACTTTGATCTGAATATTCATTTTGATTCACATATCCTATAAAAAAATGCGGTAAAGATTACCGCATTTTGAAATTTTCTGTACTTTACAAAATTTTGGGTTGCCTATAATAAAATACATTTGCAGCTACAAGTATCATGATTATCAACAGAGTCAGTAATATCCAATCTGCTAATATTGGCACAGATACCATAAAACCATTCACTACAAGCGTATCACTGGCTATAGCTGATGCGCTTCCTGAAACGGCAAAACCATTATAGTCTGCTGTAACAATACTTGTTACGTTAGTATAAACATTAGTTGAAGTGTTGTTTGGCACAGCTATTGTTACTATAAATTGACAACTGGAATTAGCTGGTAATACACCATTTTGAAAAACTATGGCTGAAGTACCAGTTAAGCTTGAACCGAATCCACAAACATCATTTTGAGGCAGATTTAACACGGTTGCACCTATAATAAATGCATCTAAATTATCGCTAAATGAAATTTGAGTTGCCTGTAACGGTGAGTTATTATTAAGGTTAAATGTTAAATCTACAGTATCCCCCGCAGTAATTGCTCCCCCTACAAAACTTTTTGTTAATACAGGTGCTGCAACTACGGTAAAATCATCAGATACAGGCGCAGTAATTATTGTGTTGGTATTAAAATCAGCAGACAATGGGCTGGTTGTATTGGTATAAATGCCAGGTAATACCGATACACCAATCTGTACCGTTAAATCAATTTGACAACTGGCACCGACTGCTAATACTCCACCTGTGAGCTGAACAAATCCTCCTGCTAATCCTACTACCTGAGAGCCCACACCACAAACATCATTGAGAGGTAAATTAATGGCATTTGCTACAATCACTGCGCTTAGATCATCTGAGAAGGAAATGTTATTTGCATCAGTATTGGTATTATTTTCCAATACAAAACTCAATGTAACATTACCATCTGGAGCAACTAAACCTGAATAAGATTTATTAAACATTATTCCACCAGTAACATTTAAATCGGCTGTTGCCGTTCCACTATTGCCCGCATCAGAGGTAAAGTCTCCTGTAATATTGGTATAAAAACCAGAAGTCAAACTGGTGATGTCAACATTTATTTGACATGAGCTACTAGCAGCTACAGAACCATTAGTTACTGTGATAGAACCAGAATTAGCGGTTGCAACAATAGTATTACTTATACATGTACTGGATACATTTGGAGTTACAGCGACTGTCATACCTGCAGGTAAGTTATCAACAACTGAAAAATTGCCAATAGTAATTTGATTAGCATTATTATCAATATCAAAACTTAATGTACTCACTCCACCTGGACTTATTATGCTTGGCAAGAATGATTTACTAAACAATGGCGGTGTCACAATAGTAACATCTGTAATTGCCTGATTGCTATTACCAATATCTGTCATTAAAGCAGAAGTA
>Ga0256845_1002108_pt1 | contig 14815 bp, 15 predicted proteins | sample RiftiametaG_FD_189101 | JGI IMG/M metagenome (GOLD analysis project Ga0256845, IMG submission 189101) | Tube worm associated microbial communities from hydrothermal vent at the East Pacific Rise, Pacific Ocean - Riftia | ecosystem: Host-associated > Annelida > Integument > Unclassified ...
TGATGTTAATGACAATACGTCAGACAGTAAGCTTTCCTCACTGTCTGACGTTGACGCGGTCATTTACGCAATAGGACGCTCACCAATCACCTCTGGAATTGGAATTAAAGCGGCAGGGATTAATTTAGATCAATGCGGTTATATTATTACCGACGAATACCAAAATACCAACATTGATAATATTTATGCCGTAGGAGATAACACCGGACGAGCGCAATTAACTCCCGTTGCCGTGGCTGCAGGAAGACGACTTTCTGAACGATTATTTAATGGTAAAACCCATGAAAAACTTGATTACAGCAATATTCCAACAGTTGTTTTTTCACATCCAGCGATTGGTACCATTGGTTTAACCGAAACCGAAGCAAAACAAAAATACGGTGATAAAATTAAAGTCTACACTTCAAGTTTTACCGCCATGTACACAGCAATTACCCAACATAAACAACCCACAAAAATGAAATTAGTCTGCTTGGGAGAAAAAGAAAAAGTCATTGGCATTCACATTATTGGTTTAGGTGCCGATGAAATGTTACAAGGATTTGCTGTTGCAGTAAAAATGGGAGCAACAAAACAAGATTTTGACAATACTGTTGCTATTCACCCAACCTCTTCAGAAGAGCTTGTTACTTTACGTTAATTTGCGTTAATTTATTTTGGAGCATTGAATGATATCATCTACAGATTTTGATCGACTTAAAAAACTTATTGTTATTGTTGTCACATTGTTAGCTCTCAATTCAAATTTAGTTTTGGCAAGCAAGAATAATCATAAGCAGCTTGTAGGTTGGGATCAAGCCATCCCCCAAAACATTCAACGTCAAACCAACCAGTATCCCGATGCATTCCACATTAAAGGAACTAAGAAAGGTAAAAATATCGCTTTAAGTTTTGATGATGGCCCTAGCGAACACACCACAGAGTTATTAAAAATACTGAAACAATATAAGGTGAAAGCAACATTCTTTTGGTTAGGAAAAGCGATTGAAAATCATCCCGAGATTGTTAAACAAGCCTATCAACAAGGGCATTTAATTGCTAACCATAGCTTTTCTCATGCAAAACTCAATCAACTTAGTGCGGAACAATTATGGAAAAATGAGATTCTTCCAACCCAAAACCTGCTCAAAAGCCTCATAAATTATCAACCCAAACTCTTTCGTGCACCTTTTGGTGAAATTACCGATCAACAAATAGAATATCTAGCAAAGCACCAAATGAAAGTAATTGGTTGGTCATTAGACAGTAATGACTGGCGTTATAGCCAAGATGAAAATGGGCATAAAAATATTATTTCCATCATACAAGATCATTATGAAAGCAATAGCATCATTGTGATGCATGATGGTGGAGGCGATCGTCATCAAACTCTTTTAGCGGTAAAAAAATTAATCCCCGAAATGCAAGCTAAGGGCTATTCTCTTGTCACCATCGATGAAATTTTGCAATAAAACTAAAATCTCTATTTATTAGCTATGACGTAAACGTTGTAGAGTCGCATTAAATTCTTCGATTCAAGTATTGATCATAATCCGGAATAAAATATTCAAAAGATTGATTAAGTAATGTTGACATCATCATCATATCAGCCGATGCCTGATTAAATGCCACGGGAATGTTCCATGCTGTCGCAATTCTAAATAACGCTTTAACATCTTGATCATGTGGCATCGGTTCAAAAGGATCCCAAAAAAAGATTAAAATATTAATTTGCTGTGCAGAAATTAAAGCGCCAATCTGCTGATCTCCGCCCAACGGCCCACTAATTAATTTACGGAAAGAGAGGTTTGTTTTTGATTCAAGTACATGCCCTGTGGTACCTGTTGCGTATAACGTATGAAAAGAAAGTGCTTTTTCATGTATTCCACACCAATCAACTAAATCATTTTTTTTTTATCATGAGCCACTAGGGCAATATTTTTAGCGGCTTTTAATCTTTCAATTTTATAATCCATCAAAAAGCTCCTTTTAACCAGACTGCCCTACAACTTTTTAGGCTCAACGCTTTAAATTCCAGTTCTATTAAAATAAAACCGCATAAAAATAGCAGTTTCTTATAACCAATATATTATCATTATCCTTTTAAGAAGTAGATAGAGTTCACAGGCTGAGTTTAAATCAATAACAAAGAATAAAAGTTGGGAAACGCAATAAGTTAAGCTAGAATAATGTCATTAAAATTTGGAACAGCAACCTTATGAGCATACGAACTTTTGAAAACCATTGTCCTGAAATAGGCAACAACGTTTTTGTTGATCCAACCGCATTAGTTTTAGGGCAAGTATCAATCGGTGATGACAGTTCGATTTGGCCAATGGCAACGGTGCGTGGCGATGTTAATTCAATAACTATCGGCGCTCGCACAAGCATTCAAGATGCAAGTGTTTTACATGTCACTCATGCAGGCCCCTATAATCCAGAAGGACACAGCTTAAAAATTGGCGATGATGTCACCGTTGGTCACATGGCAATGATTCATGGTTGTATTATCGAAGATCAATGTTTGATCGGAATGGGGGCTGTCGTTATGGACAATGCCATTATTCGTTCTAAGGTTATTTTAGGTGCGAACAGTTTAGTTCCTCCAGGCAGAGAACTAGAAGGTGGCTTTTTATGGGTAGGCTCTCCCGCCAGAAAAATTCGCCCTTTAACCGAAGAAGAGTTAGGTTTTTTTGAATACTCTGCTAGCAATTACGTCAAACTTAAAAACCGCCACCTAGCCGGATAATGCTTTCTTTTTTATCAAATTTTACAAGTTTAATCATTTTTTTCTCTTAACAAGCAAAAAGAATACAACAAACCCTCGTTTCAATAGGTACGGGGGTTTTTTTATCTTTGGCGGAAATGTACAATGCGATAATAATCACTCACTAACAATCTTTTTTAGTGAGCATGGTTGTTTTTACGCTTGGAGAAAAAAAGATGAGTGAGGAAAAATATTCTGGTGCCCAAATGGTGGTTAAAGCCTTAGTTGATTTAGGCGTTAAACATGTCTTTGGTTACCCGGGTGGTTCCGTATTAGATATTTATGATGCACTACTTGAACAAGACGAGTTGCAACATATTTTAGTTCGCCATGAACAAGCAGCTACTCACATGGCTGATGGCTATAGTCGCTCAACCAATGAGGTCGGTGTTGTTTTAGTCACTTCTGGCCCTGGCGCAACCAACTGCGTTACTGGCATTGCAACCGCCTATATGGATTCCATTCCTATGGTTGTTCTTTCTGGTCAAGTGGCTACTCATTTAATTGGTGATGATGCTTTTCAAGAGACCGATATTTTAGGCTGCTCACGACCTATTGTTAAACACAGTTACAGCTGTCGCACTTCAAGTGAAATACCAACGATGATTGCCAAAGCTTTTCACTTAGCCAAAACAGGCCGTCCAGGACCTGTGGTGGTTGACTTGCCAAAAGATAAACTCAGTCCGAATGAAAAATTTAGCTATCATATGCCAACTGAAATAAAAATGCGCTCTTATAATCCAACAATAAAAGGCCATAACAAACAAATTAAAAAAGCCGCAAAAGCCTTACTTGAAGCTAAACAGCCAATTATTTATGCCGGCGGTGGAACCATTATTTCTGGCGCTTCTGATTTACTGTTACAACTCACAGAAAAACTTAATGCCCCCATTACTAACACCTTAATGGCTCTTGGTTGTATTGATGGAAAGCACCCTAATTTTGTCGGTATGTTAGGAATGCATGGTACTTTTGAAGCCAATAAAAGCATGGCTCATGCCGATGTCATTTTAGCTTTAGGCGCACGTTTTGACGATCGAGTCACCAATAACTGTAGCAAGTTTTGTCCTAATGCTACTATTATTCATGTTGATATAGATCCAACTTCCATCTCAAAAAACATCCAAGCTCATATTCCGGTGGTTGGCTCAATTGAAGTGGTTATTCAACAACTTTTAACCGCTTTTGAAGACGAATCAATTACTCTAGACTCAGCAGCCAATAAAAATTGGTGGCAACAAATTAACCAGTGGCGCGATATACAATGCCTTAAATATAAAACCAACAAACAAGTTATCATGCCACAGCAAGCCATCGATTCGCTTTACCGAGTGACTAAAGGCGATGCCTTTGTTGCCTCTGATGTTGGGCAACACCAAATGTTTACCGCATTACACTATCCGTTTAAGCGCCCAAAACAATGGATTAATTCTGGCGGACTAGGCACCATGGGCTTTGGTTTACCCGCCGCAATGGGGGTTCGTTTTGCGCATCCTGATGCGGATGTGGCTTGTGTAACGGGAGACGGCTCTATTCAAATGAATATTCAGGAGTTATCAACCTGTTTGCAATACAACCTCCCAATTAAAATTATTCTACTGAATAATAAAAACCTCGGCATGGTTAAACAAATACAAGACATTAATTATGAAGGTCGGCATTCAAATATTTACATGGAGTCCTTACCTGATTTTGTTAAATTGGCTGAAGCTTATGGCCATGTGGGTATAAAAGTCAGCTCACCTGACGAACTAGATAGCGCGATGGAAAAAGCCTTTGCTATGAAAGATCGATTAGTGCTACTCGACATTCAAATAGAAGAAAGTGAACATGTTTACCCAACTCAAATACGTTTTGGTGCAATTGATGATATGTTTTTAGCCAAAGGAGTCAAAGCATAATGCAAGCGGTATTATCTATTCTATTAGAAAACGAATCAGGCTCTTTATCTCGAATTGTAGGGCTGTTTTCACAGCGCGCTTTTAACATCGAAAGTTTAACCGTTGCTGCGGTTGGTGATAATAGTGTATCGAGAATTACTATTGCGACCAATGGCGATCAACAAGTCATTGAACAAATTATTAAACAAGTCAATAAACTGGTTGATGTATTAAAAATTTCGGAACTCAGTAAAGCATCACATATAGAAAGCGAATTAATGTTTGTTAAGTTAAGTGCCACAACGCCTGCACTACGTGAAGAAATTGTACGCACCACAGAAATTTTCAGAGGCCAGATTGTTGATAGCACGAGTCAACTTTATACGGTTCAATTAACCGGAAAAAAAGCAAAACTCAATGCCTTTTTACGCTCAATAAAACGTCAAAGTGATATTATAGAAGTGGTTCGTTCTGGCTGTGTTGCAATTGCCAGAGGTGAGCGCTCACTTAGAATCTAGAGCCTTATGCTGATTCAAACCCTTACTGACAACCCTTGCCCTTATCGACTCAAAGCGCTATCGATTCAAAGCGTCACCTAATCAAACAATCATCCAATAAAGATTGGGTGAATTGAGGGCGCAAATAAAAGCCTCTGGGTAGCGTTTGAGCCTTTTCACCCTTCTCATTTGTGGTAGCCGTCAATACCCTTGAATTGGCGGCTTTAGGCCTTACTTGCAAAATTTCTCCCATGCGTGCATTTAATTGATGAATTTTACCCATTGAAATCAGCTCCATCGCATTTTCCCAATCGGACTGTAGTTGAACCTGCTGAGATGTGCTAGGCTGCCAAAAAAAGGGGCTTGCCACCACAGACTCTTCAATTGATTGCTTCTTATCTCTAGCAATTGGTACCCATAAAACATGCTGTAGCTTGTGATAAACCGCGCTTTGTTGCCACCTAACAGCCAAATTTTTATTAATATCCACCACACTCACATAAGTTGATTCCAAAACTTTACCGTTAAAATCAATTGGCAAGGTTTTTAATTCAACATTAATCAACGAAAAATCAGGCATCGCGCGATTGCCTGCGTCAGCGCCTAAACAAGCTTCTATAAATTGACCTTGCCAACCCTTTTCAATACTTAAATCTTGAGGTAACTTCGTTTGATGGCATTGAGCTAGCTCCGCCATTGTTTTCCCTGCTAGCTGGTGGGCGCGCTGCTCAAGCTGCAATACTGTTTTTGGTGGTTGAATCATTTTTTAAATATCATTTAACAAGTTATTTTCTAATAATAACAAAGAAATTTGCTGAATTTGTATTTCTGTGGTTGAATAAGTTAAAGAAAATATTAATTGGTATCGATAAGTGATTGATTCAGAGGGATTTCGAGCCAATGTCGGCATTATTGTATGCAACGACTTTGGCAACCTGCTCTGGACCAGACGCATAGGACAAAACTCTTGGCAATTTGCTCAGGGTGGCGTAGATCCTGGTGAATCCGCGGAACAAGCAATGTATCGCGAACTCACCGAAGAGATCGGCTTAGCAAAAAAAGACGTTAAAATATTAGGTTCCACTAAAGAGTGGTTAAAATACAAATTACCTAATCGTTATATTCGTCATGACAGCGTGCCGCTATGTATTGGCCAGAAGCAAAAATGGTTTGTGCTAAAATTAATTAGCCATGAATCCAAAATACATTTTGATGCAACCGGGCATCCAGAATTTGACCACTTTATGTGGGTTAATTATTGGTACCCTTTACGTCAAGTTATTGCATTTAAACGAGAAGTTTACAGACAAGCTTTAGTTGAACTAATGCCTTGTGTTATAAAACAGCAAACTCGTCAGCATCACAAAAGAAAGAGATACCACAAATCGAAAAAAAAATAATAACAACGCTAATTTTTTTGACGTAAATTAGTATGCAAAACATCATCAAAGGAGTAATGGTTGTTCGCTAAGTTATCAAGGATCACACAAGCTATAAGCCTTGCTGAAAATCAGCAACAAGTTTTAGAACTCACCGTTAACAAAGTTTGCAATGAACTTAACGTTGAAGTTTGTTCTATTTTTATTGCTGATCATCAGAAAAAGCAATTTGTTCTGATGGCAACCCAAGGTCTTAACTTAAAAAGAATTGGTCAATTAACTGTCGATTTTAATCAAGGTCTGGTTGGCTTAGTTGGTCGAGGCGAAGCACCATTAAATTGCGCTAACGTTAAATCACATCCTTCGTTTCATTATGATAAAGAAATTAATGAAGATGATTTTTCCACCTATTTAGGTGTGCCAATAATCCATCAACGCAATGTCCTTGGTGTATTATCAATTCAACAACGGCAAAACTATCAATTTGAGCTGGATGAAGAAACCTTTTTAATTACACTGGCAGGGCAACTTGCTTCAATCATTTCAAACCAAGAAAACGAACTTGAATTAACAGAAGAACTTAACCCGCAATTTGTCAGAAGTTTATCAGGCTCTCCAGTATCAACAGGAGTTGCGATTGGTACAAGTAAAGTATTTTTCCCAAGCCACGATATTACGAATATCCCCACACAAAAAACAACAAACACTTCAGTTGAAATAAAACGCTTACACAAAGCGGTAAAAAGAACCCATTTACAATTAGAAAAAATGTCAAACAGAATGAAAGGTTTGATCACCGAACAAGAAAGATCGTTATTTCAAGCTTATCAACAAATTCTAATTTCTGCGGGGATTGAAAGTGAAGTCGAAGAGCAAATTTATGCAGGTTATACCGCCCCTTCCGCACTAAAAATTGTTATTTTCAGACATCTAAGAGCCTTTCAGTCAATGAAAGATCGTTACCTTCAAGAACGCGCTCACGACATTGAAGACTTAGCGAATCGAGTGCTAGCTAACATGATGAAAAAAGATGCCTTAATTTTTGAGCCAGAAGCAGGAACAATTTTAATTGCTGAAAGCTTAACCGTTTCAATGCTGGCAGAATTGCCGCTGCAAAACATTGTTGCCATTATTTCTTTACAGGGTTCCGCCACCTCCCATGCCGCTATTTTAACTAAAGCATTAGGTATTCCAGCTATTATGGGGTTAGAGCCTTGCAAAATTAATCGTTTAGATAATAAAGTTATGATTGTTGATGCCTACACTGGGCAATTATTAATCTCACCAGACAAAGCATCTATCGAACAATATAAAATATTAATTAATCAAGAAAATGCGTTATCAAAAGAATTAGAAAACGAACAATCTCGAAGCAATACAACAAAAGATGGCACTGAAATTTCTTTGTTTGTAAATTCCTCCCTTGGCGTTGACTTTCAACAAGCCAAAAAATCGGGCGCGCAAGGCATTGGACTTTACCGCAGTGAAGTTCCTTTTATGCAACACTCTCATTTTCCATCAGAAGACACTCAAGTAAAAATCTACAAGCAACTGTTAGATAATATTGACGGCTTGCCTGTAACAATACGAACGTTAGATATTGGCGGTGACAAACAATTACCTTACTTTGAAATTAAAGAAGAAAACCCATTTTTAGGCTGGCGAGGCGTGAGAGTAACACTCGATCATCCTGAAATATTTTTAGTACAATTACGAGCAATCATTAAAGCTAGTGCAGGTAACAATAATTTAAAAATAGCGCTTCCAATGATTGCGACTTTAGAAGAGCTCGACCATTGTAATCGTTTAATCAATCAAGCTTATTCAGAGATCCAAAGTGAATTACCGAATAATATTGAATTACATCGCCCTAAAATCGGTATTATTTTAGAAGTCCCTTCAACGGTTTTTCAATTAAGCAGCTTTATCAAACGGATCGATTTTATTTCAATTGGAACCAATGATTTAATTCAATATTTAATGGCGGTTGATAGAAACAATGTCAAATTAAAAAGTTTATATAGCCATTTTCAACCTGCAGTTTTGCAAATACTTAAACAAATTTACCAGCAATGCCAACATTCGCCAATATCACTTCAAGTGTGTGGTGAAATGGCGTCTGATCCACTAGCCGCAATTTTATTAGTCGGATTAGGTTTTCGTGAATTTAGCATGAGCGCAGGAAATATTGTTAAAGTAAAACGGGTTCTTAGTCGATTCACGGTGACAGAAATGCAACAAATTGTCGAACAAAGTATGCAATATGAAACCGAAGCAAAAGTAAGATCTGAGCTACTTAAAAGCATGGAACAACATGGATTAGGTGGTTTAATTCGAGCTGGAAATTAAACCGCTTAAACGTCTTTAAAATTAAATCTCTCTGATATAATCCCCTCATTCAATCATTAAATTTTTTAGGCTCAATTTTGGAAATCGCTTTTACATTTGCATTAACCGGTTTACTGGCTGGTTTTATGGCGGGTTTACTGGGCATTGGTGGCGGGTTTATTGTTGTTCCATTGCTGCTGATTATTTTACCTTATGTGGGAATTGATGCCTCCTTATTGGCTCATGTTGCAATAGGCACCTCGCTAGCCTGCATTTGTATTACCTCAATTTCTTCTTCTTTCGCCCATAATCGTCGTCACGCAATCGTTTGGCATTTACTTAAACCCATTGTTCCCGGACTCATTGTAGGCGCTATAATCGGCTCTCAATTAGCAGGCGTTATTCAAGGCGAGCTGTTAGTTCTCATTTTTATCTCTGGCGCGTTAGCAACGGCGATTTACCTATTGACCGATCATGACAAGCAAAAAGAAAATATACACACAGCAAATATTATCTATTTTTTCTATGCCAAAATTTCAGGCATTATCGCCAGTTTAATTGGAATTGGTGGAGGCTCTCTTATTTCGCCCTTTTTGGTATATCGAGGACAAAGTATGCGTAAAGCCGTTGGTACAGCGGCCGCTTGCGGATTTCCTATTGCGCTAGTGGGCAGTATTGGTTATATCTACACGGGTTGGTTCGCAACATCAAAAATTGAATATACCAGTGGTTATGTCTATTGGCCTGCTTTTTTAGGGATTGTGATTTTTTCGGCATTAAGCGCGCCTCTAGGGGCAAAAATTGCCCACCATATTTCTGAAAAACGACTTAAACAATTATTTGCAACATTTTTAATTCTCACTAGCGGTCAAATCATTTATAGTCAATGGTTTACTGCAAACTGATAAAAACAACTTATGGATTTTCCTCAAATTGATCCCGTTATTATTCAAATTTATGGCCCCATTGGGCTTAATTGGTATGGATTAACCTATCTTGCTGGTTTTGCGGGAGCTTGGCTCTTAGCAACAAAACGCTCCAAACAAGCCAATAGCCCATTTAACGCCGAACAAGTCAGTGACTTCTTGTTTTACGCTTTTCTTGGGGTTATTTTAGGCGGGCGCATTGGTTATGTCCTTTTTTATCATTTTGATTTTTTCCTTGATGATCCGCTTTACTTATTTAAAATTTATGATGGCGGCATGTCATTTCACGGTGGTCTATTAGGCGTACTCGCTTCCTTTTGGTATTTCTCTTGGAAAACTAAAAAATCCTTTGCCACAATTTCAGATTATTTTGCGCCAATGGCACCCATTGGTTTAGCAACAGGCAGGATTGGTAATTTTATTAATGGTGAATTATGGGGAAAAACAACCGATGTTGAAAGCGTCCCTTGGGCAATGATATTTCCTAGCGCACAAGATGGACTTTACCGCCACCCTTCTCAACTCTACGAATTTGCATTAGAAGGTGTTGTACTATTTTTTATTCTATATTTTTACAGTAAAAAACCCAAACCAGCCTTAGCAGTCAGTGGATTATTTTTACTAGGCTACGGAAGCTTTCGATTTATAGTGGAATACTTCCGTGAACCGGATGAACATTTACAAGCCATGGCAGAATATATTTCTATGGGCCAATTATTATCATTACCGATGATCATTATAGGTTTAGGCTTAATGCTCTGGGGCTATAAAAAAACAAACCCAAAAATCATCAACTAGCCAAGCCTCTCATCAATAAGAATAAAAAGGATAAGTCATGAAACAATATTTAGAATTAATGCAACATATTTTAGATAATGGAGAAGACAAAGGTGATCGCACAGGCACAGGCACCCGAAGTGTTTTTGGTCATCAAATGCGATTTGATTTACAACAAGGTTTTCCATTAACCACCACAAAAAAACTGCATTTACGTTCAATTATGATTGAATTGTTATGGTTTTTAAATGGCGATACCAACATTAAATACCTGCAAGAAAACGGGGTAAAAATTTGGGATGAATGGGCTGATGAAAATGGTGATTTAGGGCCTGTTTACGGCGAACAATGGCGACGCTGGAAAAAACCCGATGGCTCAACCATTGATCAAATTAGTCATGTGGTAGAAACCATCAAAACTAATCCAGATTGCCGTCGCATTTTAGTTGTTGCCTACAATCCTGGTGTAGCCGATGAAATGGCACTACCGCCATGCCATTCATTATTTCAATTTTACGTTGCCAATGGAAAACTATCTTGCCAGCTCTACCAACGCAGTTGCGATGTCTTTTTAGGGTTACCCTTTAACATTGCCTCTTACGCCCTACTCACACATATGATCGCACAACAATGTAATTTAGATGTTGGTGAGTTTATTTGGAGTGGCGGCGATGTACACCTTTACTCCAATCATTTTGAACAAGCAAAAGAACAATTAAGCAGAGATACATTGCCACTACCTCAATTAAAAATCAATCGAAAGCCAAAAGACCTTTTTAGTTATAACTATGAAGATTTTGAAATTATTAATTACCAGGCACACGCAACAATTAAAGCCCCAATCTCGGTATAAATCACTTTAAAAAAAATAGGATACGGTTTTGACAACACCTAAAATTTCATTAATTTGCGCGATGGCAAAAAACAGAGTCATCGGAAAAGACAACCAAATGCCTTGGCATTTACCCGCAGATCTAAAACACTTTAAATCGGTTACCATGAGCAAGCCGATTGTAATGGGACGTAAAACTTACGAATCAATTGGCCGACCATTACCCGGTAGAAAAAATATTGTTATTAGCCGAAATCCTAATTATCAATTAGAAAATGTTGATGTGGTTAACTCCATAGACGCCGCCTTAAAGCTACTCAACAAAGAAGAAGAAATCATGATTATTGGCGGTGGTTTTTTATATTCACAAACCATTAAATTAGCCAATACGTTATATTTAACCTTAATTGACTTAGACGTTGAAGGTGACACTTTTTTTCCAGAATTTCAACAATTGAATTTGACCGAAATCAGTAAAGAATCATTTTCTTCTGATGAAAAAAACACCTTTGATTATCAGTTTATTACCTATCAGGTTAATCGTTAAAATGAAAAAAATCATCCTATTTTCACTATTGAGCAACCTATTCATCGCTCCAGTAATTTTCAGTAAACAGATCACCGAACAATCATTTAGCGGAACATGGTGTGGAAAATGGGATAACATTTATGCGACTTGTATCATCATTAATAACTTAAACAATAAAGCCGTTGCAAAATATAAATGGTTAGAACACCCCAACGGTCAATTTAAACGAAAAGAAAAAGATATTATTCGACAAAATTTAAACACCTTAAAAATTGAAAATATTTGGTTCATACTCGATGAAAAAAATTTACAGCAAGCCAAAGTAATAGGCATATTTAAATCTCGTACACGGCAAGCAGTATTACAAAAAGAATAACCATTAACTAGGCAAAGAATTTATGGATAAATTTGACCGCATACAAAAGCTTCACCGACTTTTGCTTTCTCATCAGTATCCTATTTCTATGAGTCAATTAGAAATAGCATTTGAATGTAGCCCTAAAACAATCAAACGCACCATAGAAACCATGCAATTACATTTGCACGCACCCTTAAAATATTGTACCCAACAAAAAGGTTGGTATTACGATAAAAAAGACAATGAAAAAATAGAGCTACCGGGTTTATGGTTAACGGCTAATGAACTTCAGTCACTCTCTGCATTGTTAGCCATATTACAAAATATTGATAAAGGATTTTTAAGTCGAGAAGTCGGCATTATTGAAAAACAAATATCAAAATTACTCGCCGAAAGAAATATCACACTCAGTGAATTTACTCAACGCATAAAATTCTTACCCATGCAAAAACACCTTATTCAATCAAACGTATTTAGCCTAGCTTGCGACGGACTATTACAAAGAAAACAAATTGATATCACCTACAAAGATACAACTGGAAAATTAACTAATCGAACCGTAAGCCCGCAAACACTCGCATATTATCGTGAAAATTGGTACTTAGATAGTTGGTGTCACCTTCGACAAGCCTTACGAACCTTTTCTATTGCCAGAATAACAAAAATTAATAGCACACAACTTCAAGCAAAAAATATTTCGAACCAACAACTCAAAGATCATTTTACAAGCAGCTATGGAATTTTTGCAGGCAAAGCTACACGCACCGCTAAACTTAAATTTTATCCCGAAGTCGCCACTCACATCGCCGAACAACAATGGCACCCTGAACAATCATCAAAATGGGAAAACGGCAACTACATTTTAAGTTTTCCTTATGGTGATGATCGAGAACTTATTTTAGAAATATTAAAACACAGTAACAGCGTAGAAGTACTTGCTCCTGCATCCTTAAAAAATTCCATTATTTCAAGGTTAAAAGGAGCATTACAAATTTACCAATAACTACTTGTATGATTAGGACACTCGTTGTCCAATCATAGTGGTATAGTCTTTTTTATGGATAAAACGAATAGGTACAATTTTGCAACAGCTAACGGACTTAAAAGCGATATTACACTCTAAACGTGCCAACATTTATTATTTGGAAATGTGTCGAGTAATGCAAAAGGATGGGCGAGTACTTTATCTCACCGAAACAGCTTCTCATACAACAAAAACAGAAAATCAATATTGGAATATTCCAATAGCTAATACCACCTGCATTTTATTGGGTACAGGCACATCAATTACCCAAGCAGCCATGAGAATGTTAGCGCAAGCTGGAGTATTGGTTGGTTTTTGTGGTGGTGGAGCAACACCACTAATTGCCGCAAATGAAATCGAATGGCTTAGCCCGCAAAGTGAATACCGGCCGACAGAATACATTCAAGGTTGGATGTCATTTTGGTTTGATGAAAATAATAGGTTACAAGCGGCCAAACAGCTTCAGCTAGCGAGAATCACTTTTATGAAAAGAGTTTGGTCAAAGGATAGAGACCTTCGGTTAGAAGGCTTTGATTTAGAGGATGAATTTATAGCCAAAGCATTAATCAACATGGCTACAAAAATAGAGAAAGCTTATAACGTTGGCAAATTATTACAAATAGAAGCACAGTTAACCAAACAGCTTTACAAACTTGCGGCAACTAACACCAAGCAACAGGGTTTTGTTAGAGAAAGAGAAAACACTGACTTAGCCAATGACTTTTTAAATCACGGCAACTACTTAGCGTATGGATTAGCCGCAACCACACTATGGGTGTTAGGCATACCACATGGTTTTGCTGTAATGCATGGTAAAACTAGGCGCGGCGCTTTAGTGTTTGATGTAGCTGATTTAATTAAAGATACTCTAGTATTACCCTGGGCATTTATTTGCGCCAAAGAACAAGCCACCGAGCAAGAATTTAGACAACAATGTTTAAGGGCATTTACTGACCATAAAGCATTGGATTTTATGTTTGAACAAGTGAAATTAATAGCTATGCAGGAAAATGATTAGACTCGAAAAAAAGGGATTAACCTTCACATAAAAGCTACATATTTAAATATGTGTAATGGTAATTTAATTAATAGTCAGGATTTGATAAATGAACAAAAAGAATAAGAAAATTGAAGTGAAAGGCATTTCTGTTTCAGTGTTTCAAACAAATTATGATGATTACATTTCATTAACGGATATTGCAAAATCAAAAGAAGGAGACTCAAGAGCCGCTGATATTATTAAGAATTGGATCCGGAATAGAGGAACCATTGAATTTATTGGCACTTGGGAGAAAATACATAATCCGAGTTTTAAAGTGGTCGAATTCGACCACTTTAGAATGAGCGCCGGTTTAACCAGTTTTGTTCTTAGCCCGGGGAAGTGGATTGAAAAAACAAAAGCAAGGGGGATTGTTGTTAAAAGTGGCCGGTATGGTGGAACTTACGCTCATAAGGATATTGCTTTTGAATTTTGCTCTGCAATTAGCCCAACATTTAAACTCTACCTCATCAAAGAGTTTCAACGACTTAAAGAACAAG
>Ga0256845_1002109_pt1 | contig 14811 bp, 7 predicted proteins | sample RiftiametaG_FD_189101 | JGI IMG/M metagenome (GOLD analysis project Ga0256845, IMG submission 189101) | Tube worm associated microbial communities from hydrothermal vent at the East Pacific Rise, Pacific Ocean - Riftia | ecosystem: Host-associated > Annelida > Integument > Unclassified ...
CGTGGACGACTCAGTTTCTCGTACAGAGAAACCAGCTCCCGCACTTCTTCGACGTCCTGTTCGTCTAGTTTACCGTCAAGATGGACAATTTGATTCAATACTCCCACCAAGGCGGTATCGCTCTTGAGATATTGGCGATAAACTTGGGCAATTTCGCGCATCACTGCGAGTTGTCGATCGTACTGGTCTCCCGAAATTCGTTCCAACTCCTGGCGAAGAAGCTCAACCAAGGCATTGTGCCCCTGGGTACGCTTATACATGTCCTTCAGTTGTTGCCGGGCGTCTTCATCATCCGGATTAGCGCGTAAAGCGCTCTTAAATTGTTCCACCGACTTTTGAGCGCTTGCTTGATCGTCTTGCTTGGAGCCAATTTCTTCATCAAGCGCTACGATTCTTTCGTCGCCTTCTGCGAGAGCAGCACGCGCCTCCTGAAGTATTTTCACAAGTCCGGCGTCATCCTTAAGGGTTGCCGTGTACTCGCGATAAAAGTTCAACATTCCCTCGTGCGCGGGTTCAATTTCTTGAATACGCGCGAACCACGGTTCCGCATCAACCGCCACTTCGCGCTTCTTCCAATGAAGCATCGCAACCTGAAACATTTCACCCAAAAGCGAATGACCATCAGGCTCTGCGACTTTTAGTGGACGCTCGTAAACGCGAACGAGATCGTCCCATCGCTCAAGGTTAGAATAGTACTCCGAAACAAATTCAACGGCGTCTGCTTGAATAGGATCTGTCTCTAGAACACGGTCATAGGCAGCCGCCGCCTTTTCTTGGTCCTGAAAACGATGTTGATAGAGACGTGCCAAACGAATAGCCGCGGCACCTCGCGTCTGCAGATCGGGAGCCCTATCAGAGGTCCGTTCAAGAACCTTGATGACTTCATCCCAATCACCCTGACGTCGGTAAATTACCTCTAAAAGTCGCGCTGCGGGAGAGTTTGCGGCGTCAAGGCGCAGAGATAATTCAAGGTTCTCAATTACCTTAGAAAAGTTCGGCTCCGGGGAAAAACAAATTTCAGCCTCGGAGGCTCGCATGAGCATTGCACTCCTATATTCATCATCGGAAGCTCCTTCGGCTTCAGCTAGATAATTTTTGCATTGCTCCTGGTACGACTCTTCCTTAAGGATCATGTCGTCCAACTTGGCTTGCAAATCAGCGTCCCCGCCCGAGACACTCAAGGCGCGCTCAAGGAGAACTCGCGCCTCACGACCATCAAAAAGGTCCTCGTGAGTCACTACAGCCAGCTCATGCAAAAGATTGCATTCATCAGCGGTATCGACATCTACAGTAAGTGATAACTTGAGTAATCGACAGACCGCATCGCTTTCGCCGCGAGAGCCATGACGCTCTCGCGCAGCCTGCAGTAAGGCGAGGGCTTCTGACTTCTCAAGATCCCCACCTGAATCTAACAGGCTGTCACTTAAGACTTGCCAAGCATCCTCCGCGCTAGGGTTACTCTGAATTGTTCCAAGGGCGGTACGAACCGTCTGTGCATCCATGGGTGATCGTCTCTTCCCCCTCGCTTGCCCCTTCACGACGAAGTAGGCGAAATGAGGGCTGGGGTGCTGAGACTAGCGTCCACTCAATCCCTCGAACAAGGCTTGCATTTCAACATCTTAGCGTTCTCTCTTTTTTAGGCTAAGCGGAACTGTTCATCGTCGGTTAATATCGTGTTCTTCAGCGGCAAACCCTTGCACCTTTGAGCAGGACGCGCTCACCTAAAGTGAGCGCAATTGATCCAGAGCCACATGCAATAGAAGGCGTCGTGGGAAACAGACATTTATTTAAGAGCATGCGGAACCACTTTGATACCCAGCACACAAAATATACAAAAATGTCGGTAAATCGTCATTTTCGTATCCTCCTCCTGCTCTTGTTCTGCCCGCCCCTCAGTGCATGTGATGATGAAAAGCCCTACACGCCTTTTCAGATCGCAACAGCTCTTCCGCGAGACGACAATGCCCCCAGCAAACCCAAAAGAGAAAAAAATGAGGTCAATGAAACCGAGCGAGGACCGGTTTCTCTGCGAGCCGGAAGCAATCAAGTCAGTTGGCAGGTCTTCGATCGCCGTCTCCAGGCACCCGACGGCACCGTATTTGACGTAGCGATCCCGTCGCCCGAGAGCACAGAGGACGAAATCGCGGTGTGGGTCCTCCCCAAGAAAGAGCAGGGCATCTTCGCGAATGCAGGTCTCTGGCTCTTCAATAAGCGGGGTGAGATCAAAGCTCGCCTCCTCGACCTGCCCGACTTTCTACCCACAGGAAAAGATTGCCACTACAGAGCAACTCTTGAAAAAACGGGAGCTACCTCTCTTACTTCGAGGGTCGTGGCTCAGTGTACCGAGCGCCTTCTCCCCGGAAGCCCCTCGGGCTCCTTGGCAGTAGTGGCCCCCGGGCGCACGCAAACTCTATTGATACATCTTAGACTGCAAGAACCTGCTCCAGGTGAATCGATCCAATATCAAGTCAACTCCCTAGACCGAGACGACGATCAACGGGACGACATACAAATAGACATCACCCTGCGCTCCCCCAACGGGAGTAAAGAAACCTTACCATTTCGTTGGCTCTCACGAACAGCTGGAGCATCACGCCAGGGCGACGCTCCTCGCGCGCAGCTATCCAAACGTGCCTCACGCCTTTCTACCGCCGCTTCGCGAAGAGCCGAACGTGCCCGTGTCCCCGCACAAGTAGACACCCTCAGGCGCTTGGTCTCGGCCATTTGCTCGGAAACGGGCACCCAAAAATTTGATGTAGCAGGAGGCACCCCCCTGCCTTGCGGCGACATACAAACGACAATGATTCGTCTCACTCATGCCGCGACCCAGGCTCATTTAGGAGAAGGTCATTGGGACGATGCCTTGGGCGAGGTAGAACGAGTCTCGTGGTTCGCCAAAAAGCCCACAGAAAAGCAGAAGCAAAGTCTCAAGCAATTGCTCTTTGCCAAAGTCCCCCATCAACCGTCAAAACGCCTAGCTCGCTTCGACGTGAAAACGCCCTCCAGTTCAGGTCCCTATGGCAGCCCTCTACGCTTTTCTGACGACGGTCAACTTTGGGCCCTCACTCAGGATGGAATGACCAAACGTCTCACAATGAAAGGAGATCCTCCTCTCATTGTTGCCGCCACCGACGAAAGTCCCGAGAAAAGAATCGAGCCTCCAGTTTTCTTGTTGCACCCGACAAGCACCTCTAAAAGAAAACTCCATGCAGCACTGCCCTCTTGCGCACGTTCCGAAGTCCAACTGGTATTTGTAAAAGGTGAACAACTACCCGCTGCCCCGGTGCCTATTGCTATTCTTGCCCCACGCCCAGGGGCCTGTCGAACATTCAGCCCCACTGCGCTTCAGGCGATTCCCCACTATTGGGAAGGCTCACAATTGGTACTGACCCTGGGCGGGCAATTGGTCAATTCAGGAACAAAATTGAGGTCCCACAGTGCCCCCCTAGCATGGGGCACCTCCCTAGGAGTCGCCATAAAGAAAGGCAATCGCCTCAACCTCTTCACCGGTGATGTCGCAGAGGGACTTCATCATTGCGTGGCTGAGAACAAAGGAGAAAAGGTAGCCTGTCTCAAGGGTGAGTCGATCATCGTTCTGGGCCCCAAGAACTAATTTTTCAACGAGAGTTCTTGGGCACCTCTAGAATCGGCGCAGCCTTCTTTCGCTGGTGAACTGAAACCAATTTCAGAAGGGCAGGCTGAATCAAAAGAGCCGCGAAAAGGCAATTGACCACCGTCACAGCTATCAATTCTCCGAATTGACGGACTGAAACGAACTCACTGAGCATTAAAACAGAAAAGCCAAGAGAGAGTGAGAGCGCCGTCACACAAATAGCACTCCCTGTGCCGCGGGCAGCGCGCAAAAGAGCGACATTCACCGAAGAGATCCTTTTACTCTCTTCGCGAAATCGCGCCACTACGTGAATGCTATCATCCACGGCAAGGCCAATTCCAATAGAAAAAGTAATCACCGTGGCCATATTTAATTGCATGCCACGGACCATCATGTAGGCCCCCGTCGCCAAAAGCGGAATAATATTGGGGGGCATCGAAATGAGACCCAATGGCCAGCTGCGAAATAAAAATACGAGCAACAGAAAAATGCACACGAGGGCGAGCCCCAAGCCGGTGAGCAGATCACGCAGAACATGAGAGCGTCCCACCGAGCCGGTGTATGCCTCGCCCAAAAACTCCACGCTCAAGGCATTGATATTTGCCCCCAGAGGAGCCTCTAGCCGAGTACGCAATTGCTCAATCAGCTGTAAAGACCGCTCAATACCGACGTCTTGAAAGAAAATCGTCACCTTGGCGCTCTTTTGGTCCTCCGTGAGTAGCCGGGCAAGCTTGCCCCGCGAAGCCCCGCTCTCTGCGAGTTCGCCATAAGAGTACGTCGAGATAATCCCCTCCTGATGAAGGGCCCATTCGCACACCTCACGTACTCGACGACGAATTTCCGGCTCCAGGAGACTTCCTTCCTCTACCGAGAGCATCACATGCAAAGGCCGAATCCCCGCTAGTTTTTCTTCGAGTAAGACAGTTACCAGGGTCACCTCCTCCCCTTCTTCAAAGGCATCGAGGAGACGCGCGTCGGCCTGAACATGTACGGCACCATACCCAAGAGCCAAGGTGCTCAAAAGAGCGAGAGACGCAACCCACTTACTGTGACGAAGAACCCAACAGGTGACTAGAAACACACTCCGTTCGAGGAGTCCCACTTTCTTTCCACCTGACGGCAAAGGCGGAGCCTTCATCAGGGTGACAAATGCCGGCACAAAAAGCACCGTCGAAAAGTAGGCGAAGATCACGCCAATGGCCGCGACTATGCCAAAACGCTGTAGCTCAGGCGTTTTCGCGCTCGCCAACGAGGCAAAACCAACAGCGGTTGTCAGTGAGGTCAAAAAACACGCGACGAGCATGGCGCGGCTTGCCCGTCGACCGGCTTCCTGGCGATCGGGATTACGCTTCAGCTCCTCTTGGTAGCGCCCTAAGAGATGCACCGAGTCACTCAAACCCACGATGATCAATAAAGGGGGAATTATATTGGTCAAAATGGTCAAAGGCTGCCCAACTAGAGCCATGCCGCCCACCACCATCAAAGCAGCAATACCCACCGCCAAAATGGGCGCTACAATTGCCGGCCACCAACGAAACGTCGCCCCCAAGACCAAGAGACATATAATCATCATCATGGGATTGAGGGTGAGGCGATCCCGCTCCAGCTTACGAAGAATCTCCTCTCGTAAAATGGGTACGCCTCCCAATTGAACACTCAAATTGGAGGGTATCTTAAACTGAGACAGGACGTTTCTCACGCGGGTTATCGCGCTCATACGGCTCTCTTGGTCAAAGACTTTTTCCTTGTCAAAAGTCAAAACAAGCGCGCTCACGGTTCTATCCTCACTCAACAGAATAGGCGTAACGCCGGGAGCCCTCTCAAGAGCCAAGACAAAACGTTTTCGCTCGATTTCAGAGAAAGCCTCAGACAAGAGTCTTTGCCCCTGCTCTTTGTCCCCCGTCGCGAGCGGAACTTTCAGAATAGACGCCAAGTTCGCGATGGACTTATCTTGGCTCAACGCCAAAAGCAGCTTCCTTTGGTAAAGCAACGCTTCAGGCGTAATCACGTCAGAGCCTTGCACAATCACCATCAACTCAGTTCCCAACTCGCCAAAACGCGCGCCATGCAATGCCTCCAATTCGGCGTTTCCCTCCACAGTCGAAACAAGGGCGTCGGGGCTGGTATCCACTTGCAAACGGGTCAGTTGCGAAGCAAAGCCCAAGGCTATGATTGCACTCAAAACCAAAATCAATCGGCGCCGATGAACCGACCACCCACTCAGCAATTCAATCAAAGAGCACAACACCCGGCCGACACTAGTTCAGGCATAAGCGCGAGCAAGAGACGTGCAAGAGCAACGCATTTCTTCGCCAAGACTAAAATCTTGAGATATTTCTGTAGCCTAAGTGACCAAAAACGACGAATTCGCCGGGTACGCGCGTGCCCCCTGAGCTACAGTCGGACCGGAACCCATGACTTTCTTGCAGCCCATGACCAAACGCTACCTCTCAAAAAAACGAACCCTCGCACTTTTACTCACAAGCGCTTTGGCCCTCGCCTGTAGCGACCGGGAAGAGGGCACCGGGCCCAACGACGGTCTCCGCATTGGTACACCAAACGGCGGTTCCACGATTGGAAATGGCGGCAGTGCTTCTGGAGGGGATGGTAGTTTCGGCGCGGGGGCTGGCATGGGTACCGGCTCAACGGGCAATCAAATGGGCGCCGGGGCAAGCACAGGCTCCGGAGGAGGCTCAAGTTCTGGCACTGGGGGAGGGGCCCCCATCATTCCAGTGGGCCCCTCCCATGTCGTCATCGTGGCCCATCAAGACGACGATTTGCTCTTTATAAACCCCGCCCTCAAGCAGGCCATTGACAAAGGCGAGCCTCTCACAACCGTCTACCTTACAAGTGGCAACGCCGGCGAAAATTTCATGCCCTACGCCAGCAATCGCGAGTTGGGCATTCGCAGCGCCTACGCCTTTATGGCTGGTGTTTCAAAAGATCTCTGGTCCTGTGCTGAGGTCGACTTTGCAGGCAAAGCCGCAACAGAGTGTGTGATCACAGAAAAGAAAATGCGCTTAGTGTTTTTACGCCTTCCCGATGGCGGAGTAGAAGGGCTAACATCCCAAAGTTTGCGTCGCCTCTGGTTGGGACAAGACAATACGTCGGCAGCTGTGGACAACTCGGGCCTTTCCTTCACTCGCGACGAGATGATTGGGACCTTGGTAGAACTCCTGGCGCAACGCGCCGCTACAGAGATCTATACGACCGACTTCTCGTTTCTTTTTAGAAAAGCAAAACCTTTCGTCGATCATTCGGACCATGAATACGCAGCCATGTTCGCAGCCGCGGCATCGGCGCGCCACCCGCTGTCCCATGGTCTGCGTTCTTACCGAACCTACAGCACCTCAAAAAACACACCCAATTTAACCAGTGTGGAGTCCACTATGGTGGGTCAAACATTTTCTCATTATGCCGCGTGTGACAGCAAAGTAGATGGATGCGCAAGCGCTCCGGGCTGTGGCACAAGTATCTGCTCGACAACTCATCCAGACTATATCAATTGGTTTTCCAGGCAAATATTCAACACTAGAAAGTCTCCAGGTCGCACTGCTCAAATCAAGGGAACCCAGGGACAATTTGTCGGCTATTGCGTTGAAGCATCGGCTCAAAGTGTCACAACCAAACAATGCGCGACAGCCACCCAATGGACCTGGCAAACAAACTACTCTCTCACAACTCCTGAGGGTCTGTGTTTGACGGCGCCTAAGACTGGTGCGACCAATAACGCAACGGTCGAAGCTTGTGACGAAAGTACGCACCAAAAATGGTTTGTGATGGACAACGGCCATATTGTTCTGGGCTCTTCACCTCAACCAGGAGAAAATGGTTCTTACAATCTGGCTCAATGTTTGGACGCGGGCACTGCTCCGGAAACTCAGGTTGTGGTCATGGACTGCGGCGTCGACACCGCGTTGCTCTTTTCTTTCTAACGACCAACTCAGCCTTTCATCCAAAAAACCACAGGGAGTACGGGTAGTACCCCGGTAGAGTGAGTCTGCCAGGGTAAGCCCTTTGTCGAGGCTGCCAATTGAGTCCAAGCTAGTGCCCCGTTCGGGCTCTCGAACTCATCCGGGCCTTCCGCTCAACATCAACCAGCCTTTGCGCTGACAAAAGAAAGCGGAATACGTGGTAAAGTGCACTTTATTTACAATAATATACAAATTGCGTGCAATTTACCATGTACAAGCGTCCCCCCTCCCGCAAATTCTCCAATGAGTTCCCCGCACTCTCGTCCTCTGCGAGACATCGTCTTCACGGTTTAGTTGCACTAATTGAGCTCCGGAAGAGAGGGTAATTTACCTCTCCAGGAAGATCCTCAAAGGAAGCGCTCGTCCGATCTTGTGTCCCGGCGCAAAATTGCTAGGTTCGGCGCCCCTTCGGGAGGTACGTCGAAAGCTTTTGCCGCGATACGACTTTTCTTGGGATTTTAGCTAAATACTTGCCAATTTAGCTCAGTTGGTAGAGCAGCGCATTCGTAACGCGCAGGTCGTTGGTTCGATTCCAATAATTGGCTCTAGGCCCCCTTCAAAAGAAGGGGGCCTTTTCATTGGTCAAACACTGAAAAACAGGCTGGATGCACCGCAGAGCAACGAACGCGGAGTCCATCTGTCAACGGGACTTAGGGTGAACTAGCGGCGCTCAGCCACACTGGGAAACCGGACAGCGACAGCCTCACATCGACTGCTGTGGCCCCCTGTGTCAGGAGCTGGCGGGCGCCACAGGTTCTCGGGGGGCGCCGCAGGAGCTGGCGGCGCCACAGGTTCGGGGGGCTGCTCCTCATCCTGAGCCGCGTTGACCACTGGAAAGGCAGACGGCGACACCTCCTGCACGACATAGTGAGTTGTTCGGAATGCTCTGCATCACAGCCCTGCTAGTCATCGAGTGGGACGAACTGGTTAGCAGACTGCTTAGCGCAGGTCAGGACAATGTTGGAGATCTTGCCATCAGCGATTGAAATGCTTGCCCCTGTGGCCGCACCTGTCGCGCAATCTTCCGTTGCAAATGAGCCTTGAACGCCTTGCCCAAAACGAGGACCGTTTTCGTTGAGTGTCAGCATGCTTCCATCGGAATTCATTGTGCCACACCGCAATTGAATCATAGACAGTGCGGTGTCGTAACCGGCGAATATGCCGCCAAGGAATTTAGAATTTTCGCCAAGGTATGTAGAGTTTTCGCAGAGCAATGGGACGTAATTGCCCGCTGGATCTCCTATCTTGCTCAGGGTGCTTCCGGCAAGCACGACGATATGATCAGAAGATAGGCTGCGGTAGAATACTTCGTTAACGCTACAGACCGGCTGCACGCCAGTAATGCGTCCATCTTTCTGGGATAGGTTGAAGCCGCTGATAAACTGCCCCCAGGGACACGACTCAGTAGGCTGTACGACTCCGCCCTCGTCCCCCACCAATGCAGTGTCGGCTTTCGGAGTCGTTGTAAATTCTACTGGCGTGGTCCAAGTAGAGGTAATGTCCACGCACCACTCGTTGAGGATGCCATCATCCTGTTGCGGATAGTAGTCAGTAACGTCTAAATTCCAATCTGCGCCAACTGGCATTCCGTCAAAAACGTCGAGGGAGGTTCCGGGGGTCACCGTGCCGCTGATGGTCGGATCACCAGTGCAAGCCGGGCCACCAGTCGCTTCGTCATCAAAGGTGGCGTCAATATTGTCGTTCCCCTCACAAAGTCGGTCCACCAAGGTTGCGGTCTGCCCGCCAAATTTAACCCAGGCTGCGAAGTTCTGCACATAGGGGTGGGTGATGTCGAGCGACACGTTCACATCGGTGATCGTACCCCAGAGACCCTCTGGAGAAAGGACCTCTTCGGCTCCAAAAACCGCGCTCGCGCTGCTGCAGGTGAGAGACTGGTAAGTGCACGTGCGCCCGGTAGCCGGGTACGTTTCATCGCTGCAGCTTCCTGCTGGTCCACAGGTGACATTCTTGCAACCGTTGGTCTCATCACAACTGTAGCCTGTAGAAGGAGCAGCCACGTCTACGCAGGTCTTTCCGGCGTCGCAGGTAACCCCCTCGCATTCATTAGTGTCTTCGCAGAAGTATCCAGTCCTAGGCGCAACCACGTCTACGCAGCTCTTTCCGGCGTCGCAGGTGACCCCCTCACAATCATTAGTGTCTTCGCAGAAGTATCCAGTCCTAGTACCTCGTGCCGGAAGTCCGTGCCGGGTTTCACCAGACCCAACTGAAGTGGGGGCCTGATGAAACCCGCAATAGCCTCCCTATTTGCCCTCGGTACTACTTTTTGTCTCATGGGTACCAAAACCCGGCACGAAGTTCCGACCTTTGGTACTAGGCGCAACCACGTCTACGCAGCTCTTTCCGGCGTCGCAGGTAACTCCCTCGCATTCATAGATGTCCTCACAGGTGTAACCGGTAGCAGGCGCAGCCGTGTCTACGCACGTCTCGCCGGTGGTGCAGGCCCCCTGTGTCAGGAAAGATGTCCTGCGAGCCGACTCGACCGGTGTGGAAAAGACGTACTTGACCTGTGCCCTCGGCCAGTTTGCGTGCCGGCGCGGCCTCAGGACGCTTTGCCGCAGGCTTGCACGCCTGCTTGCAGAAACTCTCACCCTCGCGAGGGCTGATGGCTCGTACGCTTGAATGCTGGCTCGACTCGAGAGGGAGCACGATGCGAAACGAATGATCACGATGGCTGAATTTTACCCATTGAAGCGTTCGACGCGGGGCGAGCGTGGGCCGCCGGTCTGGATGCAAAAGGCATTTTCCTCTTCACGCTTGGGTGGGTAGTTCGGCCGCTCTGGGTTAGCTTTTGTCGAATTCGGCCTGCCAGGCTGCAAGCTTCTTATCGATAAGGAAAGGACCAAAAGGCAAAAGACAGGCGACAAAGACCGCACCACCTCGTTTTACCGACCAGCCCTCAGAAAAAACTGCACTGGCAATCAACAAGACCAACCATGTAAAAAGCAGGCCATGGAGGGGTCCGGCAATTCTCACACCCAGAGTTTCTCCCATGATGTATTTGAGAGGAACACCAACTCCCATGAGTAAAATAAACGAGATACCCTCGAGCATTCCGACCACCCGTAATTTTCCAACGGGAGATTTCCATAGTGACATCATATTGTTTTTGCCGCGCTTTTCTTGAACGCAATTTAAGAAAACTGCGCGGTGCAAGCTAGCTCAGCACTCCAAAATGGTCCACGTTCATTGGTCGAATTGACAGGTATAGGTAATTTCCCAATCCTCTAAAATGGGATCATTTCCCTGAGGTTCTAGGGTAATACGTAATGCCAAGAATCTCTCGTGGGGATACTCCAGAGCCAATTGGTCCACCAAATCGACAGGACACTCCGATGGTAAGCTCAAATAAGCGCAATTTTGGGTATCGGTGCCTTGGCTAGTGGCTATGCCAAGAGAGTTGTAGGTTGCACCTGCTAGCGCGAGGGCTGAGCTCCCAGTCTTGCCCTCAAAAGAGATGGTAGATGCCCCCGGAGCCTGAGTATTCCAGGTCAAGAAACCCCAGGCAGGAAAGCTATCGGGGGGGCAGAGCGCCTCATATTGATACTCAACAACCTTTGTTCCAACGCCCCCGCAACCACGACCGTCATGGAGGCTCCAATTGTCGGCGCGCCGTGAGTCGCATTCCATTAATTTCTCGGCCGGGTCGACCATCAGAGTGTACTCTCCCGGCGGAAGCGCACAGGTCATAGAAGCGCAGTTACCAGACGCGATGGTCATCATCGCGCTACAGATCCCGTCCACGGGCTCCAGGGGAGTTTCAAGCGCCATCTGCCCCAGTGATGTGCGCCAATAAGCGACCTCAACCTCTCCGTTTACGTCGAGAATACCGTGGTTGCAAACAGAGATCTGATCGCCACAGGGAATGTCCAAAGCCAGATCAAATCCATTGCAGGACGAGTCGGTGTACCCCAAATTATTGTGCAAACATTGCCCCGTCTCCGGCGGCTCCTGAGCATTCAGAACAACAGGACAGCTAGGCAAGACGTCTACCTGAATCTGCTCACAGGGTGCTCCACTGGCGCCAGATGCGTCCACGCGCGCGCCCTGGGCAAGAAAGACTCCTTTTGCCCAAGCTAGACCGTAAAGCAAAGTGTTGTTACCCAGACTAATATCCCCCTCGGGCGCGATAAACACTCCAAAAATCGGGTGGCTTCCGTTTGAGTCCTTTAGAAAAATCGCAGGATTATTTGCCCCCCGTTCTGTCGAGGATGACCTCAAAACAAAACGCAGTGAATCAGCGCCGGGACCAATATTGTCCATATGAATTCGTTCTCCACCAATGACCTGACCGCAAACACTGATCTCTACATTACCGCTTACTGGTAAAATCAAACGCGCGTTGGAACCCAATACAATACTGGTAAAAGAGTAGTTCCCCGCTTGCAGTTCAAGTTTTCCTCCTCCCTGTACATTCAATGCCCCGTAATTGCCCGGAGACAGTTGCACAAGACTCCCCGCGGTCACATCCTGATCACTCGTACCAGGGCAAGAAAACGAACTGGGGGGCAGGACAATATCAGGCACATTGGACGAATGTTCTTCTTCTAGTCCTATCACGGTTCGCGCGCCAGAGATATGATCCAAAGTGTAGACGTCCCCAAATATTGTCGGTGCAGAGCCTGAGTTATCAAGGTCGTCGGCAGAATACACGCTTCCGACAACTAGAGCTGAGTTGCTCAACTTCACGTCGTCTCCCGAGCCAATATTCCCCCCCCGAATGCTAGCCCCGTCCCCATTGACATCATCCGACGCGTAAACAGCAAACGCGCAGAGGCGTTCAGGAGTCGAGCGGGCTGATTGAACTGGATCGTGCAAGTCTCGACATTTGTCGGCCAAGCCTTGGGCGCTCACCTCTGAACCCGTTTTCACATTGAGAGACGAGCCCGAGAAGGCCATGCCCCAAAGCTTACTCCCTGATAAGATAGAGATATCGCATTCTGCGTTCAGAAAACCGTAAATCTCGTTGTTACCTACGGCGCGAATGACTCCCGAGGTGCTCTGCGCAGGTGCAGAAGCGCACGGTGCGATTTTTTGGGCGTAAATGTCCAGGTCGAGGGCGCTCTCAGCCGTGACTCCACTCATTTTTGAATTGCTTTCAAAAACCAAGTTTCCGCAAAGATGAATCACTACGTGATCGCCCGGAGTGAGCGAAAGGGTGGCACCAGCCCCCCCCGTGCCCACCTGAATACTTTGAAAGGAGTAGGTTCCCGCGGTGAGGGTAAGGTTGTCTCCGTCTGCAATGGTGACATTGCCGTAGTCCCCCGGTGCGATAATCCCCTGAAAAGGCGCCCCCAATGTGCCGGGGCACGAAAATGAACGAATGGGACGAGCGAGACCAGCTGAATTGGCCTGGTTATAAACGCCACCGCTCACCGACGTTGCGTAGAGATAAGGCGGCACGGAGGAGCCATGAAGGATATTTCCGTTGATATTTGAGGAGTAGATTGCCACGCTGGCCGAATTGATGAACACAATATCATCATTCATTGTCACTTCATTCAGCATCATCGAGCCGACGCCGGCGCCCCCGACTTGTCCGGCCGTGATAGTCACCCCATTGCCCGCCCCCGCAGCGCCTAGTAGCGCTAAGGTCCCGTCTGAATAGACTGCGAAATCGCAATTCGAGCTGCCGTTGAGGGGCGCCTCTGTAAAGTTTCCACAAAGTTCGTAGACGAGGTCCACACAATCATCCCCCCAGACGCCGGCGCAACAATTCGCATTTTTATCACATACGGCCGCAACGCAAGGATCACAGAGAGCGTCCAAGGCAGCGCCTGCTTCGCAAATGTCTTGGTTGCAGTGTGTCTCTCCGCACTGAGCGTCACAAGTACTGGCTACTAGGGCGACACAGTCCACTGTCCACGCCCCGCTACAGCACGCCGGGTCGAGGGCACATATCTTCGTAACACAGGGATCGCACGGGGCACTAAGTCGCGCCCCTGCGGCGCATTTTGAGTGGGCGCAGGCGGTCGAAGTAACAGGCTCGTCGCAACGGTAGTTTAATTGACAATCCTTGCCTTCATCGCAGGTTTCCACAATCAGCCCCGCAACAGGAGGGGTACTGTTTTCAACGGGACAAATCTCGGGCGGCGCGGTGTCCAGGTTCGCTCCCTCACACACCGAGCCGGTCAGCCCAGTGGCATCAATAGTTACCCCCCCGACAGCGGTAATTTCTTGAGCCCAAACAAGTCCTTTTAGGGAAGAGCTCCCGTCAGCAATCAGATGCACACGTCCGCTGGGGGCTCGAAGACTGCCCCTAGCGAGCAGGCCCGGCGCCAAAGTAACGAACGGGTCGTCTGTGGACCAGCGCAAGCGATGGTTTGCGGGCAGAGCCCCCGAGTCGGTGAACGAGATGGAACAAGAGTTCACAAATACCCATGCGCTTGACGACGCAAAACCCACGCCTGGCTCGTACGGACCACCTTGTGAGTTCGAGCACCAAGGAGCAACACTGCACCGGTATTTTCCCCCTGCAGCCTGGACTTCATCCCCAACCAAATAGGAGATATTTTGATATAGCCCGACTGCCCCACAGGAATCATTGAGAGAAAATTCGTGCACAGTCGAAGCCACTGAGCTCTCTAAGTTGGTGCAAACTTCAACGTCCACCTCTACCCCAGGGGGAAGTAGAACCAGCGGATTGACTGAGTTCATGGTGAACGAGTCGAATGAATACGTTCCTCCTTGGCGAAATATCACGGTACCCCCCTCGTTCTGCACTCCTCCGAAATCTCCTGGGCCATCGAGAATCAATATTCCTCCCGTATTTACCTGAAACACTCGGGCATCACCGCTGAAAATTGAAAGAGTATCGCCCGTGCTCACGGTTCCGCTGCCGCTCGGGCTTAAACAACTCGTCGCCAAGCCAGGCACCAAGGGCAAGTCGAGGGACACACCTAACATTTCGCCCCCTCCGACGACGGCCCCATTCAATTTCATGAGGGTGCCCGTGGCAAAGAGGTCGAAACTCACAGAATTGGCGTCTAATTCGACGTCACCTGAAGCAAAGAGGGACTCCGCACTCCCTCCCTGTAATTTTATCACATTTCCCGAGACATTGTCTTGATTTGCAGCACCCAGGGCTAGGGCAATCGCATGAAAACCTGATCAATATCGAGCACTTAGAGAAGTTGCTTGCGGGTGGGATCAAGCTCTGATCTTTTGAGGCGGTGCCAAGTAGAACACCAAAAGCGGAAAAAAGCA
>Ga0256845_1002111_pt1 | contig 14801 bp, 10 predicted proteins | sample RiftiametaG_FD_189101 | JGI IMG/M metagenome (GOLD analysis project Ga0256845, IMG submission 189101) | Tube worm associated microbial communities from hydrothermal vent at the East Pacific Rise, Pacific Ocean - Riftia | ecosystem: Host-associated > Annelida > Integument > Unclassified ...
TTGCAAGGTTTTCTACACAAAATACACATTACCTTGCAATTCTAAACACATAAAATCGCCATTTTATCAAGTTATCTGTCTGAAAAATAATTAGTTAAATAATTCTTAAGGTTCGACTATTTAGCTTGGGAATCCTTACAATTTAAGGAAGCATAAAACTTTTAGAAATCTAAGTTTTATCAAAAGACAATCAATAAAATTATTTAACTAAAGTTATAGATCCTTTTTTTGAAACACCATTAATATCTACAATGTAAAAATAAGTTCCTTCAGAGACCATGTTTCCTGAGCTTGTTTTACCATTCCAAGCAGTATTTTGATTATTAGATTCAAAGACTTTTGTCCCCCATCGATTAAATATTAAGATATTAGTACAAGCCTCAATTCCATCAGGAAGGTCAAGACGGAAAACATCATTTATACCATCATTATTGGGGGTTAAAATCGTAGGAGGTGTAAGGTTGAAATAATCTTCAAATAGACCCGATGTAATAGGATAACTAGAGGTGTCAATACAGACTCCTTGACTATAAGATGTTAATACCACAGTTGCTAAAGAGCTATACTGAAAAGTATGAATTGGGTGCATTTCATTTGATTGATCTCCATCATTAAAATCCCAAGAATAAGATGTTGCTCCTGTACTTAAGTTTGTAAATTCAACTAAAACACCATCACAAGATGGAGTTGTATATACTACAAAATCAGACATAGGTTTTGGTTCTGCATTTATTAAAATTGATGTCGTATCTATACAACCATTACTATCTGTAACAGATACTTGATAAGTAATAGTGATTTGTGTTGTTGTGATTGGGTTCGATATAATTGAATCATTCAGGCCACTACTTGGTGTCCATAAATAACTGACACCTCCATTAACATTTAGTTGAATAGAGTCACCAGAACAAACCCATAAATCTGGTCCAGCATCAATTATTGACAAAGGGTTAATATTAATTGAAAGACTTGATGTATCAATACAGTTATTACTATCTGTTACTGTAACAAGATAAGTGGTAGCCATTGTTGGACAGGCGATAGGGTTTGAAATTATTGAATCTGACAAGGTATTACCCTGTGTCCATAGATAATCATTCCCTCCAGAAGCGAATAGCTGAACACAGGTTCCAATACAAACTGTTGTATCATTATTAGTAGTTATTATAGGTGGTAAATTTACATTAATGATTATACTATCAGAATTTATACAGCCATTTGTATCTGTTCCATTTACAAAATAAGAGGTAGTTATTGTCGGAAAAACGACAGGATTGGCAATAGTGTCATCATTAATATTAGAATTAGGTGTCCAAAGGTAAGATAGTGCTCCTGTGGCATTTATTTGTATAGAATCACCTATACATACATCTAGATCATTACCACCCGTAATGTTTGGTAACTGGTTAACAGTAATTGTGATAGAGTCAATAGACGTACAAGTATCATTATTAGCAACAATATAGTAAGTTGTTGTTACAAGAGGAAATGCAGTTGGATTAGGTAAAGTATCATTGTCCAATGTTCCTCCATTTGGAAACCAAGAAAAGGATGTTCCACTTGGAGAGGTAGGATTTCCGCCTAATAAGATTGAATCTCCTGCACAAATAGTATTATTTATTCCTGAATTGATAGGTATATCATCGTTAACAATAATTTGAAGTGTGTCTGTATATGCACAGCCTTTCGTGTCTGTCCCAGTAACAAAATAAATAGTTGTATCTAATGGTAAAGCTATTGGGTTCGATATAGTTGAATCATTCAGGCCACTACTTGGTGTCCATAAATAACTGACACCTCCATTAACATTTAGTTGAATAGAGTCACCAGAACAAACCCATAAATCTGGTCCAGCATCAATTATTGACAAAGGGTTAATATTAATTGAAAGACTTGATGTATCAATACAGTTATTACTATCTGTTACTGTAACAAGATAAGTGGTAGCCATTGTTGGACAGGCGATAGGGTTTGAAATTATTGAATCTGACAAGGTATTACCCTGTGTCCATAGATAATCATTCCCTCCAGAAGCGAATAGCTGAACACAGGTTCCAATACAAACTGTTGTATCATTATTAGTAGTTATTATAGGTGGTAAATTTACATTAATGATTATACTATCAGAATTTATACAGCCATTTGTATCTGTTCCATTTACAAAATAAGAGGTAGTTATTGCCGGAAAAACGACAGGATTGGCAATAGTGTCATCATTAATATTAGAATTAGGTGTCCAAAGGTAAGATAGTGCTCCTGTGACATTTATTTGTATAGAATCACCTATACATATTGAAGTATCTACCCCTAAGTCAAGGGTAGGTAAAGGATTTATATAAATTGATTCATAAGTGGTATCCGAAAAAGTCCCAGAATAAAAAATAAGTTGAACATTGTAGACTCCTGTATTCGTAAATAGATGTTTCGGGCTTGGTAACACACTAAAATTATTACTACCACTTCCTGGATCATCGAAGTTCCAAACTAAAGAATCAAAATCTTGAGTTGAAAATGAAATCAAACGCGTAGAATCACCAAAGCATAAATCCATAGCCGTTATTGTTGAACTAGGAAAATACTGATTAGGGAAATTAGGCAATCCTAGTCGAGAATATTTTCCTCCAAGATTAAAGGAAGCTGCTTGGTAATTCGCAGCAACACCTTTGTAATTCGGATTTTCAATCACGCCCAACATTGTATCACCTTGAAGCGCATGATATATTTTACCGTCTGGACCAAGTTGTAATGCTCCAAAACCAGAGGCTATTCCAGAGATTGTTTTAGAGTTTGAAATATCCAATGAACTGCCAGCCAACAAATCGTATTGATAAATTTTAACATTACCTGCATTTATAGAAGCGCCATACAAGAATCTATTATTCGGAGAAAATTCAACTCCATACATTGCCTCAAATGACGAAAATCCATTTAAAATCAGTCCATTGGATAAAATTCCAGTACTATTATCAAAATCCATTAAAAGAATTTCATTGCTTCCTCTCCTTGCATCTGCCACATGTTTTCCATCCATCGAGCTTGCAATGCATCCAGTCGCACCTATTGGGGTAGTTCCAACAGAACTTACGACTGGTGTTGTGTTAAATCCAATAGGAGATAATAAGTAACAATAATAGAGGCTTGTTGCTGATCTATGAATGATCACCCAATAATCTTGTCCATTTTGATGTTCAATTGCCGTAATTTTCTCAGAGGCAGGTGTGGTAACTAGAATATTCTTATTTGCGTTAACATCACCTAAGCCTCCTTGCAATTGTATATCTACCTCAGTATATCTAAAACCGTCTGGAAAGGCTTGAAAATCTAATGTAAACACGTAAAATATGTCGTTATTACCAGGTTGTTTTAGTATTAAATGTTGACTTGTAGTCATATCTCCTAACAATCCTCCCCCATTTGGCATCGGAACATGGTTTTTATTCCATACTGTAACACCATCAGTATATAAAAGTAAATTCCCCAAAGAGTCACTAACTGAAGAACAACCTTCACCTGTATTTAAGGCTCCGTTAGTCAAAGCGACAGGAACTGCTCCATTAAAATCAATACCAGCAAACGTTCCGAAATACCAATTATTACCTTCATTTTGCCCAAAACAAAGCTGAATGGGAATTATGAACATTAAAAGAAATAATTTTTTCATATTACAAATATATATAAACACTGAATAGCTCTAGTGATTTTGATATTAAGTCCGACTATTACTTTTTACAAGCCCTCTCAGTATGGTTTAAAATTCGTCCCTACAAAGCCATTAAGAATGGTAATCTTGAACTATGATTTAGATTTTTTTTATTTCTATACAGTCTACAAGTTAAAATGTAAGGGAATAAAAAACAATTTGATACCAATTTGTATATTGCATTTTAGTGGCGAGCAGTTATCAACTGCTGAGAATTTGGTGAGTTAATTCCATAATTTTTGCTAGTGCTTTTCAATATCAAATTAGCGAGCTGCTCCGAATACTCGGAATATACTACATTCTCGCTTTGTAAATTGACAAGGTTTTAGTTATTTAGTTGGTGCGGTTTCGGGGGATTCCTCACAAAAATCATTACTTTTAATCTCTTAATAAACTAAGTACACGCAACATACAGTTGTCATTAGCGCTCATTTAAATGAAACGACAAATATACATATTGACAATTTGTCTTCTGACGACAATAATGGTCTCAGTTAACACTTACGGACAATGCACAGCAAATGCTGGTAACGACACGACACTTTGCGTGAGTTTCGGATTGGGCACTTTTTATTTAGGTGGATCACCGACAACTACAGGCGGAACACCTCCGTTCACTTACACTTGGTCTTGCACATACGAATACATTATATCTACTTTAACCGCTTCGAACTTCTTGGATGACACTACGGCAGCCAATCCCCAACTTATTTACCACAATGAAGACACAGTTGCCTTTTATTTGACGATTACCGATGGTTTAGGCAATACTTGTAGCGACACCATTGTTATTCAATTCTGCCTATATGGTTCGACATTAGAAGATAAACAGGCATATATTAATCAGGGTGACACCATCCAATTGTATCCTAGTGTTGCGCAGGGATGCTCTCCATTGCAATATGAGTGGACGCCAAACTACAACATATCAGACCCTAATGTTCCAAACCCATTAGCTTGGCCCGACACCACAACATATTACGTTGCAACGGTAACTGATTTTGCGGGTTGTCAGGCAACTGACGAGACATTTGAAGTCTATGTAACCCCAACAGGAATAAGAGGTCAAGATAGCGAACTAATACGTGTTGACATTTTTCCCAACCCTCTTCATGACCATTCAACAATAAAAATTTATCATCCCCATTCGACTGATTTAAGCCTAAACTTCTATGACGCTTTAGGGCGAACAGTTAAACAAATGATTATTACAGAGACAGAGACCGAAATAAATCGGACAGATTTTAATGTAGGTATATATTTTTACAGATTGTTTGACAAAAACAAAACACTAGGAAAAGGCAAACTGATAATTGAATAAAAAAGAAAAACGGGTGCTAACAAAACCTATAACGTAATGCGGATTTTAGGGAATACTATACAGTAACATCCAACCCTCCAGCCTCTTTAATTTAACGTTACCCCAAATCTCTCTAACAACAAGCTATCTAACTGTTTTAAGTCTGATAATACATCAAGCTGTAGTTCTGATAAAGATGATGTTACTTTGGTTTTCTCTAATACATTTTTCAATTCAACCATTTTAAAATAGAATGATTGAGATTTTAATTGAACCTTTAATTCTAAAACCTTTTGTTCTAAAACAGCTTTTTTCTGTCTAACTAGATCAACAATTTCTACAGCAGCATCAAAATCTATTTCTTTTTTGTCAACAGCAGTTAACAGATCACAATCAAAATAACCGCATTGTTTTGGTCTTTCGCTATAAATGGTGCATCCATTGCAATACTTTTTACAAGGCTGAAGAAAAAATCCTTGACCGCCTTCTTCCTCAATTTCCATTATTTTTTTTAGCGCAGGAATCTCATCCTTACTAAGGTGCACAAAGCCAATCAAAACGCCTTCGCAACAAAGCCCGCAAGCCAAACAAATATTTGTTGAATCACTCATTTTCTAATTTAGAATATACCTTAAAACTATTTATTTACCAACTCTTTTCCCTTCAGCTTCGATACCTGTTTTACGCTTACGCGATTTTACATTTTGATTTCCAAAAATGTAATTTAAACTCAAACTAACAAAATGGTTATCCCAACTTCCTGTACCTTTAGTTTCTAATCCATTAAAGCTAGATGTTCCTTTCCAACCTGGCTGATTAAAGATGTTGTTAGCTGTTAAACGTGCTTTCAACTGCTTGTTAAAGAATTCTCGTTGTATACCTAAATTTAAGCTCCAGTTGGCATCATATTTAAAAACACCACCCCAAACACCAGGACCAGAATAATAGCCTGAAATTTCTCCTTTAAAGCCTTTTGGCAACTTAAACGTGCTCTGTTGGTAAATGGTGTATCCAAAATTTTGAACATTAACAACTGCTCCATTTCCATAATCCGCTTGATTGTCTAAATAATTACCACTTAAATTAATGTAGGCATCCCACCATTTGGTTAAGGTAAGTGGTAAACTTGCATTAAAACTATACACTTCTTGGGTTGCTAAATTGTCCCACGATACAAAACTAGCTCTAGGATCAGAATCATCTGGACCAATTAATCGAGTAATTTTTCCATCAGTTCTACTATACGCTATTTTAAAATTATACTTGTAAGCAACGGTATATCCTAATTCTAAATTATTTACAATTTCGGGCTTTAAAAAAGGGTTTCCTTTACGGATAGAAAGCTCACTAATTTGTTGGTTAAAAGGATTCAAGACACTGTAATCTGGTCTATTTATTCTGCGACCATAGTTTAATGCTACACTTTGCTTTTTTGCAACTGCCCAAGTAATTCCTGCGCTCGGAAAAAAGTTTAAATAATTTTGGTGAATCGGATCTTCTTGCAGCTCAGGTTTTAACGCTGTTAAATCTCCTGTAGCATCGGTTTGCTCTGCTCTAACTCCTAACGAAATATTGAATTTTTTTCCCAATGGCCTCACATAATTTAGATAACCAGCATATACTTTTTCGTGGTAAGTAAAATCGTTAGATTGTGTACTATCAATTGTTACAACATTATTTACAATGTTGGTAACAGCAAACGTATTATCAGATTTTACTCCACTGTATTTAACTCCTGTACCAAAAACACCTTTCATAAAAGGAGTTTCAAAATCTAATTTACCCGTATAAATATCAATTTGAGAAGGTGTGTTAAAAGCATTAATCACCTCTGATAAAAGACTATCTTGAGCAGAATTAAAGTACTGATTAGGTTGTAAACTTTTGCGTTCATTTTGATATTTACCGTAATCTAAATCAAAGTTTAAGCTCTGTTGTTTTTTATTGTAAAAGCGATAATTTAAATTATAGGTATTTTGTTTTCGTGTATAAAGTGCCGTATTATTAGCTATCAAAACGCTATCAATTGCCTCTGGTGTAGTTTGGTTTGCTATATCAATTTTATTATAACCAATTTCCTCTCCATTTGCTTTTCTTGCTTCTACCAAAAAACCAAAAGTGTGGTTTTTATGCAAGAAAAAATCTGTCCCCAATCTCCCATTATAAATGTCTCTATTGTTTTGAGTATTATTAATCTGGTCTAAATACACGCCATTTTGTGTACTCTGATTTAAAATATTGTGATAGTTATCATTAATGGCAGAACCAACAGTTCCAAAAATATTCATTTTTTTATTTCTATAGTTCCCACTTCCATTGATATTAAATCGGGTTAAATCTCCTTGTGTAATAGTAGAACTTATTGCTCCATTTGCCCCCAAGTTTTTATCTTTAGTTAACCTGATATCAATAATACCGGCATTTCCTTGCGCATCGTATTTTGCCCCAGGGTTGGTAATAATATCAATTCTATCAATTTGATCGGCAGTTAAGTTGTTTAAATAATTGGTCAAATCATCACCACTTAAAGGCAATTGTTTTCCATCTACATAAACCATCACACCAGAGCGTCCTAAAACATTAATTCCGCCAGTATTACTAACAGTTACCGCAGGAGCTTTTCGCAATAAATCTAACGCATTAGATCCCACACTATTGGTAGTTCCTTTTACATTAAAAACTGTTCTATCAGGTTTAACCTCTACCATAGCTCGTTCTGTAACTACTTCAAACTCTTGCAAATCTTCCGATTGTGATGCAAAAGTGATGGTTGCTAAATTTTTATCCTCTTTATTTTTAAGTAAAATATTGTTGAGCGTAAACTCTGGTAATCCCACGAAAGTGGCTTTTAAAAAATAATTACCTGCAGGAATTTCTCTTAATTTAAATTTCCCATCAACATCGCTAATCTCCACCTTAACCATACTGCTATCGGTAGCTTTATAAAGTGCTACGTTGGCAAAAGCAACAGTTTCACCATTATTATCTTTAAGGTTTCCGCTAATGCTAGATTGAGCAAAAGCTAAAACTGATAAAGAACTTAAAAGTAGGGTAAGTAATATTTTCATGCGTCAAAAATACATAAACTCTTTCTCAAAAAGACAAAAAAATGATAAATGGTAAAAACACTAAACTGTTGTATATAAGCCTTTAGCAATAGTTAAAACTTCTAAAACAGCATCAATAGGAAAGTCTTCTGTTGGATTAATGCGCATTATCTTCACCATTTTCCTTTTTCCTAACTCCAATAAAGGATGGTCTATTTCTTTACCCTTAAAAATACCGATATAAGGTTCTTTTGTTTTTTTATCTAACCACAAATAACAAAACATTTTACCCCGATAATAAAAAAACGGCATTCCGTATTTCCATTCAGGAGTAATGTCTTTATCTACACTTAAAATGATTTCTTTTAAAGCTAGCAAACAACTTTTTGTTGGCTCCTGTTTATCTAAATAAAAATTGGACAGTTGATTTAACATGGTACAAAAATATCATTTCTTTAAATATCGGATAGGTATATTTTATTATCTATCCGATAATTAGTATCTTTGTGGGGTGTGGGAAATAGATACATCATATCGAGAAGAATTACAGCCAACTTTTGATAGGTTAGCCGATAAATTAGCAAGTCTAAACAAGGTTAGACCATTGCCTGGCCCAGCCATTTCAAAAATTAAAGAAGCCCTACAAATAGAATGGACCTACAACTCTAATAGTATTGAAGGAAACACCTTGAGTTTAAGAGAAACCCAAATGGTGCTACAAGAAGGGATTACCATTAAAGGGAAATCGTTAAGAGAGCATTTTGAAGCGAAAAACCACGAAACAGCTATCAACCATTTATATACCTTGGTTAAAAAAAACTATGTGCTAACCTCCAGCGATGTGTTAAGCTTGCACAGTTTTGTTATGCGGTCAATCGAAGATGAATATGCTGGAAGAATCAGAAATTCAGGAGTTCGTATTTCTGGTGCAAATTTTACACCTCCAAATGCCAGAAAAGTTTATGATTTACTAAATGAGTTGGTCAATTTTGTAAACACCAACCCCTTAAAATTAAATGATATTGAACTAGCAACTGTTTTCCACCATAAGTTTGTATGGATACATCCTTTTTTTGATGGCAATGGAAGATCAGTACGATTAGTAATGAATTTACTATTAATGCGTAAAGGGTTTCCGCCAGCAATTATTCTTAAAAATGACAGGAAAAAATATTATGCAGCGTTAAACCAAGCCAACAAAGGCAACTATAAAAAATTGATGTTATTAATGTCCCAAGCTATTGAGCGTACATTAAACATTTACCTAACTGCTGTGCCCGAGTTTGATATTGAATACCAAAGCATAACAGATATTGTTAATGAACCTGATATTCCTTATGGTCAGGAATATGTAAGTTTATTAGCCCGACAAGGTAAAATTGATGCCCACAAAGAAGGTCGAAATTGGGTAACCACAAAAAAAGCTATCAAAGAATATATCAATAGCCTTTAAAAAAATTACCCTCTTGGCTAAATAACCAAGAGGGTAAAATAAATATTGCTGTGGCTGGATTCCCGTCTGCACGGGAAAGGAGTAAGACCCTGCATTAAAACAGCATTTATCACTTCAAAAAAAACACTAAATAGTAATAACTTTAATGATTATTTACATCAATATAATCTAATACTTTTTGCATTAAGTGTATTCTATCTTTTCCTCTTACATTGTGAGGGTGCATTGGATAAGTAAAAAAATCAAGTTGCACATTTTTATCGACAGCCTCTTTTAACAATGTCATGCTATGCTGAGGCAAAACTGTTGGATCTATACTTCCGTGTATTAAAAGCAATTTACCTGTTAGCTGGTCTAAATATTTTCCAACTCTTGCATTGGCATAACCTTCAGGGTTTTCTTGAGGAGTATCCATATATCGCTCTCCATACATCACTTCATAATATTTCCAATCGGTAACAGGGCCTCCTGCAACAGCAGTAGTAAAAGTAGCTGGATAACGCATAATTAATGAACTCGCCATAAACCCACCATAACTCCAGCCATGAACAGCAATTCTTTTGCTATCAACAAAGTTTAGCGATTTTAAATATTCTACCCCTAAAAGCTGATCTTCCATTGCAGGTTCACCACCAATACGATGTATTACACTTTCGAAGGCAAAACCTCTATTCCCAGAACCTCTATTGTCTAAAGTAAAAATGATGTAATCTTTTTGATTTGCCATCCAATGCATCCATAATGGAGCATTACCCAACCATGAGTTGGTTACCATTTGTGCATGAGTTCCACCATAAACATAAATTAAAACAGGGTATTTTTTTGAGGGATCAAAATTAGCAGGTTTAATCATTCTTGTAAATAAATCAAACCCCTGATTACCAGCTATTGTATCTAGTTCAGTACTTCCTATTACATAATTTGTTAAAGGGTTTTCTGCGGTTAAAATAGTCTTGCTTTTTTTGGTATTTACATTAATGATATTAATAATTCTAGGCGTTGTTAAAGTGCTGTAATTATCTATCAAATAACTGCCCTTATCATTTAGTTGGGTATAATGTACTCCTTCTTTTTTTGTGATGATTTCACTTTTACCGTCAGCAAGATTTACTTTGTAAGTAAGCGTATTTCTTCCATCAGGACCTGTTGCACTAATAATAACGTGTTCCCCCTCAGCATCAAAACCTAAAATAGATTTGATAATAAATTTAAAATGGGTGAGTTGTTTTTTCTCTTTTCCATTAATATGATAACGGTATAAATTTTTAAAACCATCATCTTCACTTAACCATAAAAACTCGTCATTACTGTTAGGTAAAAAAACTGCATCATGCTCAGGCTCTACCCATTTATTGCTTTTTTCTTCAAACAGTGTGTTTACTTTTTTTCCTGTTGCTACATCATAACGGTTAAATTGATAATGATTTTGCCCTCTGTTAACTTCGGCTACAAAAACATATTTTTCATCTGGACTCCAAGAAAGATTGGTAAGATAATGCTCATCTTTAGTATCAATATCTAAATAAATAGTAGTGTTGTTTTTAAGGCTGTAAATACCAATCTTAGCTATTTCACTCGCCTGCCCAGCCATAGGGTATTTTATGTTATTAAGCGATGCCGGGTAAGTTGATACATCAACCAAAGGGTAGTTAGATACATTAGTTTCATCTTTTTGATAAAATGCTAGGCACGCTCCTTTAGGGCTCCAAAATGTGCCTTTACTAATTCCAAATTCGTAGCGATGAATTGCTTGTCCTGAAACAATGTTTTTATCTAAAATAGCTGTTATCGCAATTTTAGCTTGCTTATCTGAAGTAACATATAAATTATTATCTATGGTAAATGCTAATTGATTGGCAGAAAATATATCAATATTTGTTGCTTCCTCATCAAATTGTAGTTGATTTAATGCTTTCCCTTTTTTGTAATCAAAAGAAACCAATTGATTGTTATAAGTAAAAATCAATGACTTAGTGTTAATACTTTTTATTGATGGCAATTTTTTTAACTCTGGAAAGTCTTTTTTAAACTTAGCGACCCCAAAAGAAGTAATGGTTTTACCTTTTGCAGATTTGATGATGTATTTCTCATTGTCTTTATAAATATAATTCTCACTATCATCCACCCACTGTAGATTAGAAAGACTATTAGGCGTTAACCCTTTTTGATATGCAAGAATTGCTTGATCTAAGGATAATGTTTGTTTTTGTGCAAAAACATTTGCGACAATACTGATGGCGAATAATAAAAATAACTTTTTCATAAAATAACGATTAAGAATAAATGTGTGCCAAAGTTATTAAAATGAATGTTATTTTTGCCACATGGCAACAAACGAAGATAATTTAAAAAAAATCATAGGTCATGCTAAAGAGTATGGCTATGTATTTCAATCAAGTGATATTTATGATGGGCTTAGTGCTGTTTATGATTACGGACAGTTAGGAAGCGAACTCAAAAAAAACATTAAAGAATATTGGTGGAAAGCAATGGTGCAAATGCACGAAAACATTGTTGGTATTGACGCCTCAATTTTTATGCACCCAGAAACTTGGAAAGCTTCAGGGCATGTAGATGCTTTTAGCGACCCTTTAATTGACAACAAAGACTCTAAAAAAAGATACCGGGCAGATGTATTGATTGAAGAATATGTTGAGAAAATTAGATTAAAAACAGAAAAAGATGTTGCCAAAGGAATTAAACGCTTTGGTGCTGATTTTGATGAAGTTCAATTTAGAGCAACCAACCCAAACGTATTAAGAAATCAAACCAAAATTGATGATATTAATGGGCGCTTTAAAGTTGCAATGGATGCCGATGATATGGCGGCTATTAAACTTTTAATTGAAGATTTAGGTATTGCTTGCCCTATTAGTGGGTCTAAAAACTGGACTGATGTAAAGCAGTTTAACTTAATGTTTAGTACAGAAATTGGCGCTGTTGCAGATTCTGCTAGCACCATTTATTTACGACCAGAAACTGCTCAAGGTATTTTTGTAAACTACCTTAATGTGCAAAAAACTGGACGAATGAAAATTCCTTTCGGTATCGCACAAATAGGTAAAGCTTTTAGAAATGAAATTGTTGCCAGACAGTTTATTTTTAGAATGCGTGAATTTGAGCAAATGGAAATGCAATTTTTTGTGCGTCCGGGCGAAGAAATGAAATGGTATGAATACTGGAAAGAAGCTCGTTTAAAATGGCACCTTTCTTTAGGTATTGCAAAAGAAAACTACCGTTTTCACGACCATATTAAATTGGCTCATTATGCTAATGCTGCTGCAGATATTGAATTTAACTTCCCAATGGGATTTAAAGAGTTAGAAGGAATACATTCTAGAACAGATTTTGATTTAAAGCAACACGAAAAACATTCAGGTAAAAAATTACAATATTTTGACCCTGAATTGAATGAAAGCTACGTTCCTTTTGTAGTAGAAACTTCTGTTGGTTTAGACAGAACATTTTTATCTATTTTATCGGCTGCTTTTACCGAAGAAAAATTAGAAAACGGAACAGAAAGAACAGTTTTAAAAATTCCTGCATTTTTAGCTCCTATAAAAGTTGCGGTAATGCCATTAACACGTAAAGATGGTCTGCCAGATAAAGCAAGAGAGATTTTAAACACGTTAAAGTTTGATTTTAATTGTCAATACGATGAAAAAGATTCTCCAGGGAAACGCTACAGAAGACAAGATGCAATTGGAACACCTTATTGTATTATGGTAGATCATCAAACATTAGAAGACAACACTGTTACCATTAGAGATAGAGATACTATGGAGCAAGAACGAGTAGCAATTACTGATCTTGAAACATTGTTTAGAGCTAAATTTGATGTAAGAAAAATATTGGCTTAACTTATTAAGTTTTTTTGCTTTATGAAAATCAAATTATCAGTAGTTATCATCACGTTTAACGAAGAAAAAAATATTGAAAGGTGTTTGAATTCTGTTAAAGCGATAGCTGATGAAATTGTTGTTATTGATTCTTTTTCTACCGATAAAACCAAGTCGATTTGTATTGACAAAAAAGTACGGTTTGTAGAACATAAATTTGATGGACATATTGAGCAAAAAAATTGGGCATTAACACAAGCTAAAAATCAACACGTATTATCTTTAGATGCTGATGAAGCTTTAACAGAAGAACTTCAAGAGGCTATCTTAGCTATAAAAAACAATTGGCAAGCCGATGCGTACAGTTTCAATCGCCTCACTAATTTTTGTGGTACTTGGATAAAACATTGTGGTTGGTACCCTGATAAAAAACTTCGTTTATGGGATACTACAAAAGGGAAATGGGGTGGCGATAATCCTCACGACAAGGTTATTATGCAAAAAGGCGCGACAACAAATCACATCAATTTAGATATTTTACATTATTCTTTTTATACCATTGATCAGCACCTTAAACAGATAGATTACTTTACCGATATTAGTGCTAAAGCTGCTTTTAATAAAGGAAAAACAAGTAATGGGTTTACTATTTTTTACAAATCTACCTTTAAGTTTTTTAGAGATTATTTTTTAAAGCTAGGTTTTTTAGATGGCTACCACGGCTACATCGTTTGCAAAAACTCAGCACATGCTAAGCGTTTAAAATATAGCAAGTTGAGAGCGTTGAATAGAGAAAAATAAAGCTTTGTACCTGAGAATTATCCTTTTGAAAGAAGAGAGGTCTGCTTACTGTTTGATAAATTTTTGAGTTAAAATGTTTTTTTCGCCAACTAACTGTATAGTATAAAACCCTTTAGGTAATGTTGATATATCTATTTTCTTAATTTTTGAAGGAAAAGAAAGTATTTTTTCTCCAGCTACATTTAAAATATAAATAAGATTGTAATTGAATTCAGATAATATTGTTAATTGAGATTCTACAGGGTTAGGGTAAAGAGAAAAGTTAGGAGTTCTTTCAGAAATATCCTTTACAAACAAAGGAGAACAAGTGGCAGAGGTGCCTCGACAATAATATGTTAGGATATCCTGTGGACCACTAACAGAAATAGCCATATAATCCACAACACCGTAATAAGAACCCACACCTTCATATAAAACGTCAGAACCCCACTCTGAGAGATTATAACTTCTGCTATTTAACCAAGAATTTGGTAAGAGCTACACGTACTTTTTTTACTAAAGTTTAAGGTCAGCTCTTTTTTTAAACTAACTTTTTGTAGTTCAGTTTCGTTTTGATTTGATATGTCAGTTTTAAGCAACCCATTTTGGAGTACCTAAAAGTAAGAAATAAAGTTGAAAAATAGGATTGATTTAGAAAGCTATTTTAAGCTAAAATTAGTTA
>Ga0256845_1002112_pt1 | contig 14794 bp, 17 predicted proteins | sample RiftiametaG_FD_189101 | JGI IMG/M metagenome (GOLD analysis project Ga0256845, IMG submission 189101) | Tube worm associated microbial communities from hydrothermal vent at the East Pacific Rise, Pacific Ocean - Riftia | ecosystem: Host-associated > Annelida > Integument > Unclassified ...
AAATACCTATTAACAAAACCTACTAAAAACAAGACTGTTTATCGCAAACAAATAGACTTTATTATTTTAAATTCCTAATTTTTTAAGATGCTTTTGCCCTGGCCGCATTATCAATTTGGTTTGATGCATTGATTTTATTGCCTATTGTCTTTAACAAATCATCATCGTTGATAAAGCTGTCCCATTCTTCATCCTTTAATAAATAGAACTTATCCCCTTGTTCTACAACAATCCCACTTTTTACTTTATAAATTTTCATTTGTTGGTTTTTACTCCCACATTGTGGGTTTAATACCCCAACGCTTATGTCGAAATAAAAAAATGTATTCTTCTTAATACCTCATGGCCTTTCCCCGAGGTAGTTTACTGTTTTAATGAAAGTATTTGCTGTGTTATTTAAACATTGTATTAACTAATACAGCTCTTTTATTGTGAAAGCGCCTCCATTAAAAGTAAGGTTATCCCCTATAGATTTGCCTAACAATAACTTCCCTATTGGAGTTCCTGCAGAAATACAATAGATATCTTTAAACTGTCCTGCAGAAATACCTAAAAAATAGTTCTCTTTAGTGGTATAGACCAAGCTGCCCAAGCCAACACAATTAATACTTCCATTAATCTGAACCTGAAACAATGCCTGTTTTATTTTTTCGGCTTCAGCCAATTGCTGTCCTAATTTTTCGCGCTCCAATTGTATCATGGCACGACCTGTTTCATGCTTATCACCTGCGCTACTTTTGGTTTCTGAGGTCAATGCTTCTTGTGTAGCTTCTATATTGGTTTTTATTCTGAAAACTCTACTGTTTATGAACTCTTCACAATGTTGGTACAATGCTTCTTTCAAAATTTTATATTCCATTTGTTCCTTAACCTAGCTTCCGTAAAGCAATCCACTGTTTTATCATTTCTCTAGATTCTTGGGCAGGGTATCCTAGAACAGTTTGCCCAGCCGGTACATCTTTCATAACTCCTGATCCAGCACCAACTATTGCTCCTGAATGTATGGTTGTATGGTCTTTAATGGATGCACTACCTCCAATTATAACACCGTCTCCCAAGGTAACAGAACCTGCAAGACCACTATGACCTGCCATAATACAAGAACGCCCCATAATACAATTGTGTGCAATCTGTACAAAATTGTCAATTTTACAACCGTCCCCAACTATGGTAGAACTAAACTTACCGCGATCTACGCAGGAATTTGCTCCAATTTCAACAGCATTTCCTATAATGACATTTCCTATCTGTGGTATTTTAACCAATCCTCTACCGTCATCACTTGGGCGATATCCAAAACCATCTGCGCCAATACTTACATTAGTATGAAAAATACAATGGCTTCCTATTTCACAACGCTCACGGATTACTGTGCCAGACCATACTATTGTACTATCTCCAATTTTAGTTTCATCAAAAATGGTAACATTGGGATATAGAATAACACCCTTCCCTAATACAACATCTTTCCCTACATAACAACCTGCGCCAATTTTACACTCTTCACCTAGAGTGACGGATTCATGGATAATAGCGGTTGGATGAATATCCATATCAAATTGAGGTGGCCCTGGATCAAATGCCTCCAATATTTTTGCCATAGCCAAATCCGCATTTTTTACTTTAATCAATGCTCTGTTTTCACCCGGCTCTACATCTAATTTTTCACTAACGATTGCGGCACATGCCTTAGATGTTTTCCAAAGACGTACATACTTTGTGCTTCCTATTAAAGTAATATGATTATTGGTGGCCTTTCCTAATTCCTCTGGCCCATTTATTTGTTGGGTGGTGCCCCCAACCAATTCTCCTTTTAGGATGTCATTGATTTCTTTAATTGTTAACGATTTCATTTAATTGGTTTAATTTTTTATTAGAATGAATTCTATTCCGTGAAACTACAAAAAACATGAATGCTATGTTGTGATTTAATTCCTATACTAATTCTGACAATTCTTCCCCTATATAACTACCTATAGCTATGCCCATTCCGCCCAAACGAACTCCACAGTACACATTGTTGGAAAGCTGTTTTACAACAGGCTTTTTGACCTTGCCCACACCCATAATACCACTCCAGCTATAATCTATTTCAAAAGAAGTCTTGGGTAAAATAATTTCCTTTAACATTTTCTTTAGCTTGGTCTGGACAAGTTGCGTTTCTCCGAAAACTGTAGTTTCTTCGGTTTTAAAATCTAGGTTTCTTCCTCCTCCAAAAAGAATCCTATTGTCAATGTTCCTAAAATAATAGTAGCCTTCATCTAAATGAAAAGTGCCTTTAATATGAAGGTTTTTAATGGGTTTGGTGATCAATACCTGCGCTCTTGCAGGTTTCACCTCCTCATTGAACAATTGGGTCGCAAAACCATTTGTTGCAATCAATAACTTATTGGTTTTAAAATTAAACTGGTTTGTTTTTACCAAAACATGGTCACTGTTCTCCACAAATTCTTTTACGGTAATCGAGTTGAGAATTTTTATATCATTCTTTAAAACCTTAGTAAGCAAGGTAGACATCATTTTTCCTGTATCAATTTGGGATTCAAAACCATTGGTAATGTATTGCTCTTTTACTTTCTGAAATTCAAATGTGTTGGAACGCTTTTCAAAAGCTTTTTCTTTGAATATGGGCAACATCAAGGCATTGACCTCATCAAGCCTTTCCAAGCAGTTTTCATACAGTTTTTCATCATAATACATGAACAGTTCATGACCACCATGATTTTGAAAACCGATTTGCTTGTCCCCTAAATTTTGTCGTAACAATTGTATGCCGTCCCATCTTTTTTTGACCAACGCCACAACTTCATTTCCTGTATGGTCGTTAAGGTCGGCCACTATTTCAGAAATACTTCCAAAACAGGCAAAACCAGCGTTTTTAGTACTTGCGCCCTGTGGAAGAATTCCCTTTTCCAATACTAATATTTTAGCTTTTGGATGTTTGTTTTTAAGTGATAATGCACAGTTTAGACCCACAATACCACTGCCAACAATAGTGAAGTCTATGTTGGACAACCATGATTTATATTCCCAGTAGCTTAAGGTCATTTTCAATACCAATTTAAGCATAAAATATGTTGGGGTAAAAATCTACTCTTTTATATTTTTCTTAAATGCTACTTATTTGGGTTGAATCAGTTTTCAAAATGATAAAGGTCAGCCAATTGATATACCAAAAATCCGATAATAGTCTCATCGGTCTCACCGCCTTTATACTTTTTATATACGGTGTTTACATTTTCTTTTTTGAAGAACTCTAAGTCTCCCGTTCTGTTTTCACTAAAAATATTCCACCCTTTAAGTCCTTCCAACATTTCCTTATGTGCCCTATAACGTTTGTTCACTAGAGTCAGTTTCTTTTTAAAATCTGGGTTGTTTTTATTGGTAGCTTCTTTCTTTTCTAAATTTAACCGATTATATTCTTCTTTAAGATGGTCATCGGCCTTTTGAGCTTCAATAATTATCTTGAAATAAGACCTTGAAACCAGAGAATTGTATTTTTCATTAAAAGTGGCATCAGTGTTCATGATAGTTTTGTAATCCATGTTCAAAATCTGAACATCAGAAACGACTATATACGTTTCATCATCCAATGATGCCAATGCGTTATTAGAGTCTAAAGCATCATTCCAAGCTTGAGATGTGATTATTTTTTTCCACTCTTCACGATACTTCTTATTAAAATCTGTTTTTGATGTGGTGCACCCTACAATTGAAACAACAAAAGCCAAAATCAAACACCAGCTAATTCCTTTATGTAGTTTTCCCCATTGAATCATATAATCACCTTTTTTAATAGCAGTAACATTCCATTCCTTCAAAATGAAAAAGATGAAAAATTTCTATTTAAGCTTTGCAGGAAATTCAAAAATAAATTTAGGGGAAACATAATTAGTCACAGAAAAGCTAAACTAAAAATATTCTCGTTGAGAATTACATGTTTATCGGTAATTCCCAACTATGTGATTAATAAAAAACCGTTCAAAAGGTTTTGAACGGTTTCATGATATGATATTTAAATATAATCTTTTAAAGGCTCCATTTCAAAGTCTTCCATGAATTTAGTGGTATAGTTTCCTGCTAAATAATCTGGATGATCCATCAATTGCCTATGAAAAGGAATAGTCGTTTTTACGCCTTCTATTACAAACTCGTCCAGAGCCCTTTTCATTTTGTTTATTGCTTCTTCCCTTGTCTGCGCAGTTGTTATCAACTTTGCAATCATGGAATCATAATTTGATGGTATGGTATATCCACTATACACATGTGTGTCCAAACGGATTCCGTGACCTCCAGGTGTATGTAAAGTGGTGATTTTACCAGGTGATGGTCTAAAATTGTTATAGGGGTCTTCTGCATTGATTCTACACTCTATTGAATGTAGTTTTGGAATGTAGTTTTTTCCTGAAATAGGAACGCCACCAGCAACCAAAATCTGCTCTCTGATTAAATCATAATCAACAACTTGCTCTGTTATTGGGTGCTCAACTTGGATACGAGTGTTCATTTCCATAAAATAGAAATTCCGGTGCTTATCCACTAAAAATTCCACGGTTCCCGCTCCTTCATATTTTATATATTCTGCCGCCAAAATAGCAGCAGCTCCCATAGCATCCCTTAGTTTATCTGTCATAAAGGGAGAAGGTGTCTCTTCTGTCAATTTTTGGTGACGTCTTTGTATGGAACAATCTCTTTCTGATAGGTGACATGCTTTTCCATATTGGTCTCCAACAATTTGAATTTCAATATGTCTTGGCTCTTCAATCAACTTCTCCATGTACATTGCGCCATTTCCAAAAGCAGCTGTAGCTTCTTGCACAGCACTCTCATAAAGATCTTCCATATCCTCTTCTTTCCAAACCGCACGCATTCCTTTACCACCACCACCAGCAGTTGCTTTTACCATAACAGGATAGCCCATTTTCTTGGCAATTTTCTTGGCCTCATTAACAGATTTCAACAAACCATTAGAACCAGGAATGGTGGGCACACCAGCTTTTTTCATAGTCTCTCTGGCGGATGCCTTATCTCCCATTCTATCTATATGCTCTTCTGAAGCGCCAATAAATTTAATTTCGTGCTCTGCACAAATCTTGGAAAACTTAGCGTTTTCTGATAAAAATCCATATCCTGGATGTATGGCATCTGCATTTGTTATTTCTGCAGCGGCAATGATATTTGGTATTTTAAGATAGGATTCACTACTGGGTGCTGGGCCAATACATACAGCTTCATCTGCAAATCTTACGTGCAGGCTTTCTTCATCCGCCTTGGAATAAACTGCAACAGTTTTTATTCCCATTTCCTTACAGGTTCTAATGATGCGCAGTGCAATTTCTCCCCTATTTGCAATAAGTATTTTTTTAAACATCTTTTAAAATTTTAAGTTTAAGTTTTAAGTTTTAAATGGGCTTAAAGACCAATATTAAATTTTGGCATTAAACTATTCAACTCTTAAAATTTATTAAGATGGATCTACCAAGAATAAAGGTTGGTCAAATTCTACTGGAGATGAGTCATCTACCAATACTTTTACAATCTTACCAGAAACCTCTGATTCAATATCATTAAAAAGTTTCATTGCTTCTATAACACAAAGAACATCTCCTTTGCCAATAGTAGCTCCTACTTCTACAAAAGAAGGTTTCTCTGGAGCAGGCTTTCTATAAAAAGTTCCTATGATAGGTGATTTTATAGTAATGTATTTAGAATCATCATCAGAATCCGATGCCGCCTCTGGAGCTGCAACCATTGGCGCGGATGCCATTGGTATTTGCTGTACATAAGTTGTTTCTGGAGCAGAACCGATTGCTCCTGTTCTAACTGTAATTTTAATGTCTTTCATTTCCAATTTAACCTCACTTACGCCTGACTTGGCCACAAATTTAATTAAACTCTGAATTTCTTTGATGTCCATAAAATTAGATTTTGTTTAGTTCTATTTAGTTATGAATTATAGGCCCATTTTAAATATATGGCCCCCCAAGTAAAGCCGCCTCCGAAAGCAGCAAAAACAAGGTTATCCCCTTTTTTTAATTTTTGTTCATAATCACTCAATAAAAGGGGCAATGTTGCCGATGTGGTATTTCCATATTTTTCAATGTTCACCATCACCTTAGAGGCATCTACTCCCGCTCGGTTGGCTGTGGCATTTATAATACGTTTATTGGCTTGGTGCGGAACCAACCAATCCAAGTCATCACTGCTCAAATTATTTTGTTTCATTACCTGAACTGCTGCATCTGCCATATTGGAAACGGCAAACTTAAATACCGTTTTTCCTTCCTGTCTCACAAAATGTTGCCTGTTCTTTACCGTTTCCTCTGAAGGGGGCAGTACTGATCCGCCAGCTTCAATCTTTAAAAAGTTTCTTCCAACACCATCAGACCTTAGGTATTCATCTTGTAATCCCAATCCCTCTGTGTTCGGTTCAAAAAGAACAGCTCCAGCGCCATCACCAAAAATAATGCATGTAGTTCTGTCCGTATAGTCTACAATAGAAGACATTTTATCTGCACCGATTAACAATACTTTCTTATACCTGCCAGATTCTATATAACTGGCTGCCGTGGACATGCCATAAAGAAAACTTGAGCATGCGGCTTGTAAATCATACCCAAAAGCATTTACAGCCCCTATCTCTGATGCTACATATGCAGCAGTTGCAGAAACTTGAATGTCCGGTGTTGCAGTGGCAACAATGATCAAATCTATTTCTTTAGCATCTAAACTACTTCTGCTGATTAAATCCTCAGCGGCTTTTATAGCAAGATAAGATGTTCCTTCTCCTTCTTTCTTTAAAATTCTTCTCTCTTTAATACCCGTTCTGGATGTTATCCATTCATCATTGGTATCTACCATGGTCTCCAATATTTTATTGGTCAACACAAAGTCTGGAACATATGCTCCCACAGCCGTTATCGCTGCTGATAATTTGCTCATATAAAAATTACTCTTTTGTCAAAAACATTAAAAAATGGCTAAAAAGTGCTGAAAATTAATCATTTTCTATGACTTTTTGCCCAAAAACCACTTGTTTTTGATTTTTTTAATATTTCATAAAAAAACTCCCACTTTATAAAAGTGGGAGTTAAATATACTTTTGTTAAAACAAATTATGCTACTGCTTCTTCTGTTTTATCTATCAAAACTTCACCTCTGTAATACAATTTACCCTCGTGCCAGTGAGCTCTATGGTATAAGTGTATTTCACCAGTTGTTGGGTCTTTTGCTAATTGTTGGTCAGAAGCTTTGTAATGGGTTCTTCTTTTGTCCCTTCTGGTTTTGGAAATTTTTCTTTTAGGATGTGCCATTATGAAACTTATTTATCCGTTAATAATTTTTTTAGTGCATCCCATCTGGGATCCGTATCTTCTTTGTTTTCTTTTCCTTCTTTTGGTTGCAATTCATCCAGTTTTTCAAGTGCTTCAGATTCTAGAGAGCCATCTATAACTCCAGGGTGAATCCTTTTTAAAGGCACTGCCAAAACCAACATTTCATAAATGTACTGTGCAATGTTCACTTGATGCTCACTATGGGGAATAATCAATATTTCATCATTCTCATCATTGTACTCATCACCAAACTTAATTACCAATTCTAAATCACTATGTATATCTTGGTCATAGGATTCGCTAGTAATATCACAATTTACATTTACCGTGCCAGTAGCGGACAAATCCAACTCTAGCATGGTAGACATGACGTTTAATTTGGCATGAATATTAACATCTGCCTCATTAAACTCATTGTAATCAAAAGATTCAAAGAACGTATTCTTAATATGATAATCAAACTTGTGCTTCCCTTGACTCAATCCTGAGAAAGGAATATCAAACTCCTTTTGCTTCACCATGTCCAACACTTGTTTAATGCCCTCCCTACTTAAAATAGGGCTGCAAAGATACTGTTTTTTTATAAAAAGCCAACTTTTTTAAAGCTAAATACCTTATAGTTTGTTGGTTGATGCTACAAAGGAACAATTGTTTTACAAGTTATAAAAACTTTGTATTGACAAATCACCTTTTCATCTTCTGTTTTTGTAACGGATTTTTGGTGAGTTCCCTATATTCTTTTCTATTTTTAAAAATCTTGATTCCCATAAAAACGGCTTCTTTAAAAGAGCTATGGTCTGCTTTTCCCTTGCCTGCAATCTCATAGGCAGTGCCATGATCCGGTGAAGTTCTCACTCTATTTAGACCTGCGGTATAGTTGACTCCTTTGCCAAAAGACATCGTTTTAAAAGGAATAAGCCCTTGGTCGTGATAGGCCGCTAAAATAGCATCAAAATTCTTATAGGATTCAGAGCCAAAAAAACTATCGGCGGGATAAGGACCATACACCAAGTGCCCTTTTTCAAAAAGTTCTTTGATTACTGGCTTCATTACCTCATCATCCTCTTTGCCTATAACACCATTGTCCCCACTGTGTGGATTTATGCCCAACATGGCAATTTTAGGTCTGCGAACGCCAAAATCAATTTTTAAAGATTCTTCTATGATTTTTACTTTATTCTGAATTAGTTCTGGCGTAATGGCACTTGCCACATCTTTTACTGCAAGGTGGTCTGTCAGCAACCCAACTTTTAAATCGTCCGTGACCATGAACATAAGGCTTTCTCCTTCTAATTCCTTTGCTAAATAATCTGTATGTCCTGGGAAATTAAAATCCTCTGACTGAATGTTGTTTTTATTGATTGGGGCAGTGACCAATACATCTATATTGCCCTCTTTTAAAGCCTTTACCGCTTCTTTTAAAGATTTAATAGCAAAAGAACCTGCTTCCTTACTGTCAGTTCCAAATGCTACATTTGGCACCTCTTTCCATACATTCACCACATTTATTTTTCCATCCAACACTTTGGAAGCATCATGTATCCCGTGGTAATTGATATCTATCCCCAATTCATTTTTCTGAAAAGAAATGGTTTTGTTTGATGCAAAAATAACAGGCGTACAAAAATCCAGCATTCTAGAATCCTCAAAGGTCTTTAATACAACTTCACAACCTATACCATTTAAATCGCCAATGGAAATCCCCACTTTTATTTTTCCCGTCTCATGCATAATTTAATGCCTTTATGTCTAAATTTACAGTGCAAAATTACTTAATAAAAACGACACATGTTTACGGGCATTATTGAAACTTTGGGCAGGGTAGAAAAGCTGGAAAAAGATGGGGGCAACCTTCATATTACCATAAGTTCCAATATTACACCTGAACTGAAAATTGACCAAAGCGTAGCCCACAACGGTGTATGTTTAACAGTGGTTGCCATAGACGGGAACAACTATACGGTTACTGCCATTGAGGAAACGTTGCAAAAAACAAGTCTTGGAGTTTTACAGGAAGGAAATAAAGTAAACTTAGAACGCGCCATGATATTGGGCACTCGTTTGGACGGACACATCGTTCAAGGCCATGTAGACCAAACAGCAAGTTGTTCTGCTGTTGAAGAAAAAGATGGAAGCTGGTTTTTTTCTTTTGAATATAATGCCTCACAAAACAATATGACCATAGAAAAAGGCTCTATTACCATTGACGGCACAAGTTTAACCGTAGTAGATTCTGGTGTCAACTCCTTTAGCGTGGCCATTATTCCTTATACATACGAAAACACTTGTTTTAACAACTATAAAATTGGAACGGTTGTAAATTTAGAATTTGATGTGATTGGGAAATATGTGGCTAGATTGATGAATATAAAAAAGTAACACATCAGCTTGTGAAATAATCCTTTTCCCAAAAGGATTATTGTTAATTTCAATAGCGCACTCTTTTAGCTCCACTACACCTTAATAAAAATCTTCTTTTTATACATCACATACGCCATCAGTAAATAAAAAGCTACCACACTAAGTGCATATAGTAGAGAAGATGTTTTTATAGCCATAAAATCGTGTACATAAACCGTGTTGAACAACCACCCATGTAAAGAGGTGTCACCTACTTTTATCATACCCATGATTTTAGAAATAAAACTGGACAAGAAGTACAATGTAATGGCGTTTGCCCCTACTTTTTTAAAGATGCTTCCAAACTGTATGTCCTTTACATCGGTCAAGAAATATATTAATGCCAATACTATATTGGCCCATCCTGCCGTAACCAATACAAAACTACTGCTCCACAAAGCTTTATTTATTGGGAAGACCATGTCCCATATATGGCCCACTACAAGAAGAGCTATACCAAGACCAACTAACAAAACCTCTTTCTTTTGCCTTTTAGAGACCAATATCAACCCTGTAAAAATTCCTAATAGAGAAGTGGCAATGGAGGGCAACGTGCTCAACAAGCCTTCTGGGTCATAATCTGCTTTATAATTATGTGTTCCAAAAATCATAACATCCAAATAATTCGCAAAGTTATTTGGAGCTCTTTCCAAGGTGGATTCCACTCCTCCGACCGGAATCAAAGTCATCATCGCCCAATAACCCAGCAAAATTGTAACACAAATACCTATTAATACCTTCCAGTTAATATTAATGAACAATATAGCGGCAAAGAAAAACACTATCCCTATGCGTTGCAAAACTCCTGGAAAACGGATATCGGCAAAATCCTTAAAAAATGGAAAACTCAAGGTAAAAGCTCCTAGGAACAATCCCAACCCTACCAATTTCAACGCTCGGATGGTTATCTTTTTATACGTACCACTATTTGTTTTTTTGTTTTTGTAGGCAAAAACAATGGATGTACCCACAATAAAGAGAAAGAACGGAAACACCAAATCCGTTGGTGTGTAGCCATGCCAACTGGCATGTAAAAAAGGGGCGTATACATTGGACCAATTTCCAGGTGTGTTTACCAAAATCATCAGGGCAATAGTTAGTCCTCTAAAAATATCTACTGCAATAATTCTGTCTTTCATAATTGTATTTTTACAAGATATTTTTTTTCATTTTATTCCAAACTTTGATGAGTAATGCCCCAGAAATTACGGCAGACCCCGTTAAAATTAATGCTAAAGTAGTTTCACCATAAATCCAATAACCTGTTGCAAACATGCAAGAATAAATAAGTACTACACCTAAAAGCATGGCAGTTATACCAGATGGGACACTCCATTTCTCGTTTGGATTGACAATGTCTATGTCATCTGCTTTAGCCTCATTAACTACTTTTGCCCATCCTGGACCCCCAGGCTGAATTTTTTTGTAAAAACTATATAATACCTCTTTAGATTCTGGTTGTGTTACGAATGTTGCCGTAATCCAAATAATTGATATTATTACTACAACAAACGGAATTTCATACCAATCAGGGAATAATCCCGTTTCAGAATCAAAAAAATATGGTCCAACAGGAGTTGCTTTCAATGTAAGAGACATTATTATAGAGGCGAACATTGCAGTGATTTCTGTCCAAGCATTAATCCGCCACCAAAACCAGCGTAAAATAAAAATTAACCCTGTTCCTGCTCCAAAAAGAACTAACATATCAAAAATTTGCATTGCATTTTGCATTACCAATGCAAGTAATGCACTAAAAATCATCAAAACAACTGTTGAAATTCTACCTACAGCAACCAATCTTTTTTCTGTAGCATTTGGGTTAATCTGTTGCTTATAAAAATCGTAAACAATATAAGAAGACCCCCAATTTAATTGAGTAGAAATGGTGCTCATATAAGCAGCCATTAATGAAGCTAATACAACACCTAAAAGACCACTAGGCAGCTTAGTCAGCATAGCAGAATAAGCTAAGTCATGTCCCAATTTATCCGCTGGGACATTAGGAAATGCTTCGGAAATACTAGCAATGTCAGGGTAAACAACCAATGATGCCAAAGCCACAAGAATCCATGGCCACGGACGTAATGCGTAATGCATAATGTTATAAAAAAAGGTTGATCCAATTGCGTGATTTTCATCTTTCGCAGCCAACATTCGTTGTGCAATATAGCCACCACCACCTGGCTCAGAACCTGGATACCAGGAACTCCACCACTGTACAGCCAAAGGTATTACCAAAAGAGTTATAAATAATTTTTTATCACTAAAGTCCGGTAAAATATTTAATTTATCCTTGACATTTTCATTCTCTAGCAGCGCTTGTATACCTCCAACTTCAGGAATGTTAACTAAATAGTAAGCGGCACCTATTGCGCCCGCCATAGCAACGAAAAATAATAAAAAATCAGTGTAAACAACCCCTTTAAACCCTCCTAATGCACTAAAAGTCACTGTAATTAGCCCTGCGCCAATAACTGTTTGCCAAGGCTCAAGGCCTAGCATAATGCCTCCTATTTTTATAGCAGCCAATGTAACAGAGGCCATGGTAAGAACATTGAGAAATACTCCCAGATAAATAGCTCTAAATTTTCTCAAGAAACTAGCAGCCTTGCCACCATAGCGAAGTTCATAGAACTCAAGGTCGGTATTAACATTTGATTTACGCCAGAGTTTAGCATACACAAATACCGTTAAAAGTCCTGTGAGCAAAAAAGCCCACCATACCCAGTTGCCAGAAACGCCGTTGGTTCTTACAATATCCGTTACTAAATTTGGTGTATCTGTAGAAAAAGTGGTTGCTACCATAGAAAGGCCTAGCAGCCACCAAGGCATCGTTCTTCCAGACAAGAAAAATTCAGTGCTATTTTTACCTGACTTTTTCGAAACATAAATTCCAATTGAAAGTACAATGGTAAAAAAAATAATAATAAATGAGTAATCGAGGGTACTTAATTCCATATTTTAGTTTTGGTGGTCGCTAAAGATATTATTTTTTAGGATACTTTTGCTTTCTGACACCAAAATCTTATTTATGATTCTTGCCACAGTCCCTGAAATTTCAACCACCTCTTGGGTGCTGGCCTTTATTGCTGCCTTTATAATAGGTGTTTCCAAAGCTGGTCTTAAAGGAATTGCTATTATCATAGTTACCCTTATGACCTTCGCCTTTGGTGCAAAAGAATCCACGGGTCTAATAGTCCCTATGTTGATTGTTGGTGATATTTTCGCCGTTTTTTATTACAACAGACATACACAATGGAAGCATATTGTTCGCTTTCTTCCTTGGATGATGGCCGGTGTATTGATTGGCGTGGTCATTGGTAAAGATTTGCCTGAAAGCATCTTTAAAATATGCATGTCCATTATAATTTTAATAAGTGTTGTCACTATGTATTGGTGGGACAGGCGACCTTCTAAAACCGTGCCCAGTCATTGGGCCTTTGCCGGGTTTACAGGAATTATGGCGGGGATTACCACCATGATCGGTAATTTGGCCGGGGCATTTTCCAACATTTATTTCTTGGCTATACGTTTGCCAAAAAATGAGTTCATAGGCACTGCTGCTTGGTTGTTTCTGTTCATCAATATTTTTAAACTTCCATTTCACATTTTTGTTTGGAAAACCATAACGCCAGACACCTTAATGATAGATTTAAAACTAATTCCAGGGGTACTATTAGGGTTGTTTTTTGGAGTCCGGTTGGTAAGGGTTATACAAGATAAATTCTATAGGAAACTGATATTAATCTTAACTGCCATAGGAGCTTTATTAATTCTGTTTAAATAATTATTTCCTAAAGAAGAACGTTATTATCCTTTGTTTGAAAAACGGTGGAACTATTTGGACACTTATTATGATTGACCATAAAAATGGCGGTTGGTATCGTGAAGGCCTAGATTCTACCCCTAATGTGATAAACGATGCTAAAGCAGGGGTATGGAAAGTAAATTACCGTAATATTAGAGCCTTGATCAATGTGATACAGATGCTGAAAGGAGAGTTTGTATTGACTAAAGAAGGACATTAATATAAAAAAGGCTGTTTCAGTTAACTGAAACAGCCTTTTTTATTGAGCCGTATTTACTTTAATAGGATCGTATCATAATATCCCCGTTAAAGTTGATTAAACAAGCAGTATACCTTTATAAAGCTTCATACTCCTTTACTTTTCAATATGTACTTACTTTTTCTCAATAGTCAACCAAGTCTTGTTATTCTGCTCTGCCATTCTAAGGCTCATAGTAAAGTCCAATTTTTCCCAAAAAATTAGAGTAGGTGATTCGTCTAATCCACATTCAATTGTCTGTACCTTATATTCCCTTGCCGTTATATTAGGGTGGTCTTCTTCTTCGCTCAAAACTTCCTCGAGTTCACCTAGTTTATACATTCGAGTAGGGTTTTCATAAACCTTGACCAATTTCTTAAGGGTTTGCATATCGAATACTTCGTAAAAAATTGCGCTGATTCCAACGATTCGATTGTCGGGCCTGACCAAAAGGAACAATTGATTAAATGACTTACCACCAAACGTCCTGTCGTTTTGGGATTGCGTTCTATGCGTCCTAACATCCGATTCTTCCGAGTCGGGCATCTCAATAGTATTAGGAACATCTATGATGTTCCTCCCAAGTAAACTTTCAAGATTTGGATTGCACATACCCAAAAATAACATTAATTTCTTTCATAAACATTATGATGAACAATTAGTTCTCCAAAAGGTAAAGTCTTCTTTATAAGGCGCAAGGTGAGGAATCGGGAATGGAGCTCTCCTTTTAAAATCACCACCCATTAATCTCATTGCATTTTTAATATTATTTTCTAAGTACATGACAAAAAATGAGTTATGTCTATATCCCTTGTTTTAAGGGCATTCAAAAGGCAATTAGCGATGTAATCCAGTCCATATTTGAACAATGTCCTGGCCTTTCTGCCATGTTTCTTGATTTGGATGGGTCTTACGCTCTGGTGCAGGCCCACCTTGTAGCACCATACGAATGCCACCATTATCAGCAGTACTAGCTTTTCGATACGTACGAGATCTGTAAGGTGGGTCTTT
>Ga0256845_1002113_pt1 | contig 14793 bp, 12 predicted proteins | sample RiftiametaG_FD_189101 | JGI IMG/M metagenome (GOLD analysis project Ga0256845, IMG submission 189101) | Tube worm associated microbial communities from hydrothermal vent at the East Pacific Rise, Pacific Ocean - Riftia | ecosystem: Host-associated > Annelida > Integument > Unclassified ...
GCGTTCTGCTCAAGTATGCTGGGATTTTCATACACTACTGCGCATGAAAGATGTTATTGTTCAAGTAGATGCTGAATGTGGCAACTCTTCACGTCCTTATATGAAATATCCAGGTCAAACATCCTCCCCTTGATTTTTTAATTTTCTGTGCACATTATAAGAAGGGTTTACGTGTGTCTCGACTGCGCTCCAGGTTCATATTTTTTTCTACTTGTCAGCCCAGTGAGCAGCAGGTAAAGTGTTGAAAGATGTTCTGTTATATTTTACACTCCACAAAGGAGTGCTCGACTCAGTGCTCCCCTGAGGGGCATAAGTGCCTTGGAGACATCTATTTATTCTTATGGATTAAAGACTCTTCTTCATTTTCTTGTTTTTTTGACAGTGATTATGGCGTAAGGCACTAACTTCTACATTTGGAACTGATTCGTATCATATTAAAGGAGAAAATAATGGCCAGTGATAAAGTACAGCAACTCAATGACGCGGAATTTGATACAGTTATTCAATCAGCGCAACCTACTCTGGTCGATTTCTGGGCTCCATGGTGTGGTCCCTGCAAGGCAATCGGCCCCGTCATTGAAGATCTTGCTGACGAGTACGAAGGTAAACTCACCATCGCTAAGATGAATGTTGATGACAACCCCGTAACTCCCGGAAAATTCGGTATCCGTGCGATTCCAACACTCATTTTATTTAAGGACGGGCAGGTAGTGGACCAGATTACCGGTGCTGTAGGAAAATCACAACTGGTAGCTCTCATAGAAAAAGGCAACTAGTTGTTCTTTATTAGTGTTTCATCCCGACAAAAGATTTAATTCCTTTTTTTTACCACGCTGACAATTATGAAAGATCATTACGAACTTATTATTTTAGGTGGCGGCCCGGCTGGACTATCCGCCGGATTGTATGCGGCCCGTGCACGACTTGACCATGTTCTCATCGAAAAGGGTGTACCCGGAGGACAGGTCTTGCTCACCGACTGGGTAGATAACTATCCCGGGTTCCCTGAGGGTTTAACCGGATTTGATCTTATCGAAAAAATGACACAGCATGCAAAAAGATTTGATCTCAATATCGAGACAGCCTGCGTCACAAAAATCGACCTCAGTAACGAAACGTCAAAAGTACTCCATCTCGAAGATGGCAAAAGTGTCAGCTGTGATACCCTGATTTTGTGCAATGGAGCAAGTGCCAACACACTTAATGTCCCCGGAGAACAGGAAATGCGCGGTAAAGGTGTTTCCTATTGCGGCACCTGCGACGCACCATTTTACAGAAATATGCACGTAGCTGTCATCGGAGGCGGAAACACTGCCATTCAGGAGGCAGAATATCTGACCAAGTTTGCCAGCAAGGTCACAGTGATTCATCGTCGTGATGAACTACGAGCCACAAAAGTTATTCAGGAAATCGCTTTTGCCAACGATAAAATTGACTATATCTGGAACAGTCAAGTGGTTTCCATAGAGGGCGGTAACGAGGTTGAGCGCCTTAACCTGATCGACAAAGACGGCAAGAATTCTACCCTCGAAGTTCAGGGTGTCTTTGTTCTCATCGGTGTTACACCAAATAAAGAAGGCTTACCCCTTGATCTCCTCAAGGCCGACAAATGGGGATTTATACCGACGGATATTGAGTCACGTACGGCTGTGCCAGGCGTTATGGCCGCAGGTGATATCTGCAGCAAAAGTGTACGCCAGATAGTAAATGCGGCAGGTGAAGGAGCGGTTGCAGTTCTCTCCGCTGAAGAATACCTGCAAAGTAACAAATAATGGTGACGAGGTAAAACCTGCAACTTGTTCGAATTGTATCCCCACCGGCGAGGGAAAATTCCGGGTGCAAAGCCCTGAAATCTCCCGCCGTGGCCGGAAAACTCAAAATAGTCTTTTTTTTTTACAAATATACCAGCACCGATAGACGGTAGGATCTGTATTTTTTTTTGAAGTCGAAGTTTATGCCCTGGATTTTCAGGGTGCTTACCTGTTTTTCTTTACAGCTTTTACGGAGTAAGGCACCAAAATGAAATCGTCAAATATTGTACTTTTTACGCGTTATTTTTCCCCACTGCTGCTTCTCTTTTTTCTTTTCTCATTCACTGGGTGCAGTGAGTTAAAAAAAACTTTCAACATCACGTCAATAGATGGTGAAGGAGAACAAATCGACTCACTGGATATTCCTGCAAGAAACCTGGCAATGAAGGGTATGGACGATTATACCGTCGGCAAGTATTTTACGGCGGTCAAATTTTTTGAGGAAATACTCGACAAATATCCGTTCAGTGCTGAGGCGGTTCTCGCTGAACTCAAAGCGGCAGACTGCAATTATCACCTTGGCCATTACATGGAAGCACAGATGCTCTACGAAGAATTTGAAAATCGCCATCCAACCAACGAAAGCATGCCGTACGTTATGTTCCAGAAAGGAATGTGTAACTATAAACAGATCGACAGAATAGACAGGGACACTTCTGGTGCAATTAAGTCCATTGCTCTTTTCAAACAACTGTTAAAAGCCTACCCGGATACACCGTACACTGAAGAAGCAAAGAGCAGAATAGCCGAGGCATCTGATTTCCTGGCCAACCACGAATACTTCGTTGCGGAATATTACATCAGAACAGCAAAACTCGATCAAGCTCAGATTCGCCTGAAGTATATGCTGGCCCATTACCCCGACGCCAAAATAACAGAACAGGCAAGAGAGCTCTTAAAACAAATTGAGTCTGGTAATCCGCCAACGTCCCGACTTTTCTCATGGTTTCCGAAAATAAATCTGCCAGGCTTTTCACTCTTTGGCGACGATGACGAAGCAAACAGCGCCGCTGAGGAGCTCAAACGGTAATCCGAAGAACCCGAAAGAGTTACAAACCACCCTGTAATCAAATAAACTGTTCTGAAAGAATCCACTCATCATTGATGGAAACTTCCATCGCCCGCACCGGGCAAATGGGCACACAAAGGCCGCAGCCCGTACACTTCTCTGCATCAAAAATGACGTTCATTTCCGGGCGCTGAATAGAGAGCGCCTCAGATGAACAAACCCCTGTACAGGCTCCACACTGGAAACATTTTTCATCGTCTCTGCGAATTCTTGCCGCCAGACGTTCTGTTTTTACCCCGAGACCACGCAGATACTCAAGACCAGAATGTACGTTCGTTTTGGTGCTCCCTTTCAACTCGATGATCATCACCCCTTCCCGTTGAAGAAGGATATCAGCCTTGATAATATTGAATTCAATATCATATTCTTTTACGAGCCGGTATATGAATGGCTGGTCACTGGTTTCTTTTGGAAACCTTAAAATATAAATTTGCGCGTACACTTTTTCCTCGCGGTGACATTCTAACTACATTAAGATGAAGGTTGCCCTGAATATTCTTGGAACATCCATCCATTACTGCAAACAGGAGAAGTGTACTTTCTGTATCAGAGAATGGCAAGTAACTTTTATTGATAGAAATCAAGGCCTGCCAGAAACTCGACCATACCTGAAAATCACAAAGACCTGATGGTCATACCTCTACAAAGCATAGCCATGGATGCCACTTCATTAACACTACTTCTTACCAGCATACAAAACGGTACCTGTTCGATCAACGAAGCCCTCGATCAACTCCAGGGATTTCCTGAAGAATCGATACCAGATGCCTGTGTTGATCACCAGCGCCAGCTCCGCACTGGCATTCCTGAAGTAATTTTTGGTGCGTCCAAAACTGTCAAACAGATAAGCGCCATAGCAGAAGCTTTATTCAAAAAAGGCGGCCCCGTAATTGTCACAAAAGTCAACCAGGAAAAAGGCAGACAGATCCAGAAAAAAATTCCCCGTTTGCTGTTCAATTCTCAAGCACAAATGCTCACCTACACACAATCACCACAAGATGACACACAATACAAGGGCACAACAGTTATTGTCTGCGCCGGCACTTCGGATATCCCCATTGCAGAAGAGGCACGACTGACCCTCGAAACACTTGGCCATTCAGTGGAAACACTCTATGATACTGGTGTTGCCGGGCTGCATCGCCTGCTCAGCCATCAAAAGATTTTACACGAGGCTGCAGTCATTATAGTTGTGGCTGGCATGGAAGGTGCACTTCCAAGTGTTGTGGGAGGCCTGGTAAAATGCCCTGTCATTGCGGTTCCAACATCTATTGGATATGGCACAAGTTTTGGTGGTGTTACCGCTCTTCTTGGTATGCTGAACAGTTGTGTTCCAGGAATCGGCGTTGTAAATATTGACAATGGTTTTGGTGCAGCCTGTCTGGCTGATGCGATTAATCGACTATAAACACTCCTTTTCATGGATATTCTGATGGGTACCTTGCAAAATTCAAGCATTGCGTTATAATCGCAAATTTTGACATAAAAACATAACACCCCACAAAGGGGTATAAGTGCCTTGAAACTTTTACACCAGGTTCAACTTGGCAGCTTTTTTCTCCAAACCCATCAGGACTATTAATGAATACAACATTCAAACTCAAACTTACTTTTCTTGTCTTTGTCATATTGCTTTCATTCACCACAGTCGTTCCATCTTTCTATTCAGGAACACCTGACTGGTGGAAAAAATACATGGCACCTGAAGGATTGCGACTTGGTCTCGATCTCCAAGGTGGGATGCACCTTATCCTCAAGGTCAATCTGAAAAAGGCCGAAGAAAATTCCCTTGAATTTGCCGCAACTGACTTACGCGACTCTCTGGCTGAAGAATCCATCAGTGCGGTTCGAACCTCCTCCGCCTCTGCTGACACAATTATATTTACTCTGCCCAACGCCGGAGCCACCGAAAAGGTAAAAAGTATCATTGCAGAAGATTTCCCCGATATTAACGTAAAAGTCGAAGCAAAAGAGGGCAGTTTCCCTCGTATATTTCTCACCCTTAAACAAGAGAAAAAAGACTATATAAAAACACACTCAGTCGAACAATCGCTTGAAATACTGCGAAATCGAATTGATCAGTTTGGTGTAGCCGAACCGGTAATAATACGGCAGGGCGAAGACGAAATTGTCATTCAATTACCCGGTGTTAAAGATCCTAAAAGGGCATTAAAACTCCTTGGCGACACGGCACAACTTGAATTCAAACTCGTAGCTGATACTGCCGGTTTAAATCTGCCGCAACTCGTAGCCCAGGCACGTAGCTCAAAAGAATGGCTCGAAGGGGAAAGCATAGCAAAGCTCAACCGGGCTCTGCAGGGCAGACTCCCTGACAACACTTCAATATATTTTGAAAAAGAGACCGACAAACAGACTCAAAGAGAAATTACCACTCCTCTTCTTCTGGAAAACAAAGTTCTCATGACCGGTGATATGGTCAAAGACGCCCAAGTACGAATAGGCGGCAATTTCAACGAACCGTACGTCAGTATAGACATGACCAGTCGAGGCGGTAAAGTTTTTGCGCATCTTACCGAAAAAAATGTCGGCCGACGCATGGCCATCGTCCTCGATGATATTGTCCGATCCGCACCGGTTATTCGTGAAAGAATCCTCGGTGGATCCGCGCAGATTTCCGGTAGTTTTAGCCATGAAGAAGCAGCGGATCTTGCAATTGTTTTACGGGTCGGTGCACTTCCCGCACCGGTTGATATTATTCAGAACATGACAGTAGGTGCAAGTCTTGGCCAGGATTCCATCAACAAGGGCCTTTTTTCCGGTCTCTTTGGTGCGGTCATTGTTCTGGCATTCATGATAATCTATTACCGACTCTCAGGTCTTGTTGCAAATACCGCACTTATTCTCAACATTCTTATGCTGTTTGCAGGCCTTGCTATCCTCAACGCGACACTTACCCTGCCAGGAATTGCCGGTATTATTCTCTCTATTGGTATGGCAGTTGATGCAAACGTTCTCATCTTTGAAAGGATGCGCGAGGAGTATTCTCTGGGCAAATCTGTCAGGTCTAGTATTGATGGCGGTTTTGGTAAAGCATTTTTGACCATTGTTGATTCCCAGGTGACTACACTTATCACCGCACTGGCTCTTTTTATGTTCGGCACCGGCCCCATTAAGGGCTTTGCTGTCACCTTGTCGCTTGGAATTATTTTCAACCTTTTTTCTGCACTATTCTTTTCCCGACTGGCGTTCGACCTTATTAATATGCGCAAGCCGATCAAGAATCTCAACTTCCTGCAATTTACCAAAAAGCCCAATATCAACTTTCTGAAAATTAAACATATTACCTATGGAATCTCAGGTGTAATGGTTGCCATTGGCATCATAGCTTTTATTCAAATAGCCAGAGGCCATGCCAATATGGGCGTTGATTTCTCAGGTGGTTCCCTGCTTCAATATAAGGCCACCAATGATTTTTCAATGGGCGAGATACGAAAAGCTTTTGCCAATAATGGACTCAAAGATATAAACCTGCAGGAAGTAGAGAACGAACATCGGCTTATAGTAAAAATCAAAAAGTCGGAAGAAGTCGTAGCCAATCTCGGAGACACTGTCGGAGCCATACTCACCAAAGAACTTGCGGACAAAAAATTTATCCTTGAGAGCCAATCTGAAATAGGCTCCTCCGTCAGTTCTGTTCTAAGAAATAAAGCTATTCAGGCTATCGCTATTTCCCTGCTTGGTGTTATCGTTTACCTGGCTCTGCGCTTTGACATCCGATTCGGCCTTGCTGCAGCCGTTGCTACATTCCATGATGTCCTAGTTGTGCTTGGAATCTGCTGGATGCTCAACACCGAGATTACACTTCTTATCGTGACGGCTCTTCTGACACTTGCCGGTTACTCACTAAATGACTCTGTTGTCGTCTTTGATCGTATTAGAGAAAATATGCGCAAGTCCGATGACCACTCCCTTGAGCATTCCATTAATACCAGTATTAATGAGGTTCTTGGCAGAACGATCGTTACCTCACTGACCACGGGCATGACCTTACTGGCCCTTTTCCTGCTGGGTGGTTCTGTGATTCATGACTTTGCCTTTTCACTCCTGACCGGAATCGTTGTGGGGACATATTCCTCAATCTTTATTGCCAGCCCGCTTCTGCTTGTTTTGAAAAAGCGAACTGCCTGAGAATCCGGCATGTCAAAACCCGGTCATTTACCAGATTATGCCAGTCAGCTCCCCCCTGCAGAGACATTTTCTTTTGCCTGTCATAATAAGGTAAAATGTTTTACTGACTGCTGCAGAATGCTTGAGCTTGCCCTCACGCCATACGATGTACTACGGTTACGCAGGGCAACTCAACTCCGTTCAGAGGAAGTTCTCGAAAAATATATCATTAGCGAACAGGAGACAGGAGAACCATTCCCCCGTTTTTATCTGACAATGGTCGATGACGGCAAAGCCAGTTGTGTTTTTGTTTCATCGGAAGGATGCTCCGTTTATCCCAACCGACCCGGCGCATGCAGATCGTATCCTCTGGGAAGAGCTGCCATTTGCGCAGACGACAATACAATTACGGAGTCTTTTATTCTATTGAAAGAAAAGCACTGCTGTGGCTTTTTTGAACCGGACCACCAGAATGCCCTACAATATTCAAAAGCTCAGGGCCTGGATGTCTATAATAGTTTCAATGATAGTGTGGCACAAATACTCCAGCATGAATCAATTCGACAGGGTTTTGTCCCCTCTCCAAAACAAGTCGAACTATTCACCTTAGCACTGTACAATATCGACACCTTCCGCGATCTATTCCTGGAGGGTACGCTTGACTCAACACCAGCTTTAACAGAACAATTATCCCATTGCGATTCCGATGAGCAATTACTGCAATTCAGTATCTCCTGGCTGAAACAACAACTTTTTTCTCTATAAAACAAAAAAAGACGAATTCAACATGCTAAAACTTATTGTTTTTGATTGTGATGGAGTGATGTTTGACTCACAAAATGCCAACTGCAAGTATTACAATCATCTTCTTGCTCACTTTGGCCGACCTGCAATGGATGAAGAAGAGCAGCATTTTGTACACATACACAATGTTATCAACTCTGTACAACACATTTTCCGCCACTCTGCACAACCAACACTTGAAGAAGTACACGAATACCGATTGAGCTGTGACTATGCTCCATATCTTAAATATATGACAATGGAACCGGATCTTATTGAATTTTTGGAAGTAACCGGAAAAAAGTATCACCTTGCAATATCAACAAACCGCACCAACACAATGGAACCCCTGCTCGAAAGCTTCAATATCAGGCAATACTTTGATAAAGTTGTCACAGCGAGCACTGCAAAACGTCCCAAACCCGCCCCCGATGGCATGCTGGAAATACTTGATTATTTTGAGTGTCAACCTGATGAGGCCATTTTCATTGGAGATTCCATTGTTGACCAGCAACATGCCGCCTCGTGCAACGTTCCTCTGATCGCCTTTAGAAACCCAAATCTCACCGCACAATATCATGTTCGAAGTTTTCTCGAAATTCTATCTCTATCTGTCTTTAAAGGTACCATGCTAAAATAGTATTTGTGCACAGTCCCTTAAAGAATCATTTCTCTTGCTGCTCTTCGTCAACCCTTTTCACGCCTTCCATAAGCAGCATCATAAAATCACCAATTTCTGCGGCTTTCATCTCCTTTGGCGACAGCCCGGTCGTAAACCGATAAACACCTTTTTTCTCTGCAAGAATATTAAAAACAGCCTTTTGGTTTTCGGTGTTATTATAACTTGCGTTTATCATACATCCCTCCCGAAACGACACTTTCCCGGTACCATTTGGCAATTCCATCTGCAACACACCCGTCTTTTGATGCATATGAAATATTTGAAAAAGCTCAGCCGGAACAATTTCATCAATTCTTCCGCTCATGCACGATTCAAACTCACGACTCCTTGCAGCATTGGTTAGCGACAAACGCTTTGCCAACAGTCGAGCCATAAATTTCTGCACTGCAACACAATCTCCGAGAAGCTCTCCAAAAACATCACCGCCAATCCCCAAGACAGTAGATTTTCTGCTGGCGACGACCGTTGAAACAGCTAAATCAGCCCCCAGGTAACTCATTTCACCACAAATATCTCCTTCGTTCAGTTTAGCCAGTACGTTACCGCCATCTTCAACCCTGAGTTCCCCCTCTAGAACAATATAAATATTAAGATTTTGCTCTCCCTTGCAAATCAATCTAGCATCTTCTTCTAAATGAATTTCCTTAAATTTTTCAAGAATCTGCTCCATTCTCTCCTGCGGGAACTCTCTGACTAGTGGGCTGTCCAGGATTTTTCCATACATTTTTGCCACAACAACATCAATTTTCGCAACGGGACCCTCAAGACCGTTTTTCAAAAAAGCGTCAGCCGGCTGAATTGAGAATTTTATAAGCCCTGTGCAGCCACTACAATTAAAACGAGTATTGAGATATGGAGTCAAATCCACCGGAGTGTTTTTTAAAAACTGAAACAATAACTGTGTCATGTCCCGCACGAGGATGAGACAGACCTCTTTGCCCTCAGGACATAATAAAGTTTTTTCTGAAAGCCCCAATCTCTCACCCGCCTTATACAAAGGACAGTTTTTTTCTTCATTTATTGTAAAAAACGTGCTAAATTCTTCCATTTGTACCACTTAATGTGAGCTTTCCATAGTAACAAAACCAACAAATCATCTCTAAGTTACTAAAATAATGTTCAGTTCACTTCTTTTATTTTGTCTTACTTAAATAAATTGATATACTAACAAAAACAATGACGCAACCCTCCAACAGGTAATTATAGCCTTGAACACACTTTTATAACAGGTTACTCATAGAGGAGCAGTTTTCCGGGTATGCATTTATAACGAAATTATTTTTTATTATATGCATCACAAAAATAATTTCCAATCTACTCAATCAATATAAATCCGAATCACTTTTATGGCTGCAAATTCTGACCAAACCAGCGAATTATTTGTCCAGATCAAAGAACACTTCACTTCTCATCCGGTGGTCTCCATCACACAACCGGAAAGCGATTCTCCCGATCAATATGAGATTGTTTACTCTCTGCCGGGATTATGCAAAGACAGCAACGGGAAAATCGTTGAAGCGACCGATCACACAATAGAGCTTACCATTCCTTTTGGTTTTCCACATTTTCCTCCTAGTTGCAAGCCGAAAAGTAACATCTTCCACCCGGACTTTGACCCGGCTGCTATCTGCCTTGGTGAATTCTGGGAGCAGGGGCGAACAATTCCCGAGCTTATCATCTACATCGGTAAGATGATTAATGGAGAAATATATTCAACATCCAACGCATTTAACGAAGAGGCTGCCACCTGGTACAAAAAGAATAACTCTACATTCCCCTTTTCTAATATACAGTGGGGCAGCACCAATGCTTCCGCCAGTGAATCGAGTGAATCCCAGGAGATTGACATACTCGACGATGCGGATTTATCGTCGGGATTTGATTACCTCAGTCTCGAGAATAATGATACAGATGATGAGATTTCTTTAGACACTTCCTTTGCAGATCAAGCCCCTCCCGAAGATTTTGATTATCTGTTACTAGAACGCCTTGAAGACCAGAAAAAATACAATAAAATCCTTGAAACTCTTGGAAAAGTTGAGCACTCAACCACAAGAAGCGCTGAATTTTCGGACAATGCAAAAAATGCTGTTCAGAAGGCACAAAGAGTACGTTCAGCTGCTAAAAAAGATGAAGACAAAGGAAATACCCAAAAAGCCCTGGACGGTTATCAGCAGGCTGCCAATATCGTCTCTGACTTTTACGGCATTGCAGCTGATATCACAAGAGCAAAGCAGACACTGAATTTACTCAATGATTTTGCACCCGGTACAACAAGTGCAAAAGAAAAAGTGACCCCTGTAAAAGACAAACCTCAAATATCCCAAAAAGAAACTCCCAAAAAGAGAAAAAAGACTCCTGCTAGAAAAATTTCAGCTGATGACTCATTTCTAAACGATATTGGCAGCCCAAGCAGACTACCTTTGTATATTGCCGCCGCAGTTCTTCTTTGTATTGCAATATCAGGCGGATATTTTTACTACTCATTTAGTACTAATCTCAACAAAGCCAGAGAGTCTTATACCCAATGCACAACCGCTCTTGATAAAAATAGTTTTTCTGCCGCAAAAAAATTCTGCAATACTGCTCTTCTTCTCAGCGATAATGTTAAGTTTATCCATCAGCAGGAAGTCAACACACTCAGGCAAAATATCACCACCACTATAAAACAGGAACGCTTTATCCAAGGACTTGCAGGAAACATTCTTGTAAACGGGCACTATTATTCACAAAGCGACGGCAAGGAACTCATAGCCATTAACAAGGTCATTGAACAGGCTGAAGAATTCTACTTTGAGAAAGAGTGGCATCAGGCCAAACAATTATTCAGCGAACTCCTACCGCGTGTTCAAAAAAACAAACACCTCGATAATTCTTTCAAAGAGACCATACGAACACGATACAAGCAGGTGCAGTTCAGGGTAGAATTAAATAAAGCAGATGATCTGTTTAAAAGAGGTCAATGGGATAAAGCAAGAGAAAGCTACAGCAAAACCTTGCAAATGCTCAGTAAACTTTCCCCAAAAGAGCAAGTGAATTTTTCAGACAAACTCAAAAACTCCCAGCAAAAAGCCGAATTTAATGCGCTGAAAACAAAAGGTGATCACTTTTTTGCCCAATCTGACTGGGACAATGCGGTGTTATCCTATGAGCAGGCCCTGGAGATAGTTAAAAACGCAAAAATCTCCTCTACAGAGGTGACTTTGCAAATACAGGAGAACACTAAAAAAGCAGAACTGTACTTAACAATCAGCCGCGGCAACAAATCTTTTGCCACCGGTGCATGGGACAAGGCAATCACGGAATACTCGCAAGCCGGATCTTTCCTCGCAAAACACCAGGCTCTTCTTTCCCAGACAGATTCAGCAATTAACCGTAAAAAACTCTTTAGAATCATCCTGCAGGCCTCCATAATACGAGAACGCCAAAATGTGAGAAAAAAACTGGAGACCAATAACCTCACCGATGCAAAAAAGAGTTACGAAATGATTCTCTCGATGATTTCACACAGTGACTTCAGTCAAGAAGATGAATTCCTGGAAACCAATAACGAAATGGCTGTAGCCATAAAAGAACTCGACCACAAAATTCTCCTGCAGAAGAAAATCCAATATCTAAAAAAGAATTTCCAACATCTTTTTGCTAAAAATTACCCTGCCACCTCCCCGGAATCGCTGACCAAACCGGCAATCACTCTCTCAAAAGAAGAACCCGGAAAATTTATATTCAAAATGCAATGTTCAGAAGTTGGCCGGGGCCGACCACTAACACTCGTCATGTATTATGCATATAACCTGGACAATCATAAATGGAGTTTTTATTATCCTAATCAATGATCCTACGATCTAGGAGCTTGTCCGAGAATGCATTTTCGCCCAACTCTTCGTTATTATCAAAAAAATAATGCTCGTAATATCGCCTATATGGCTGCGCGTATTTTTTCGATAAACCTCGATTTGAATAAAAATGCTTATTATCGGACAAGCTCCTAAACCAGGAATCTGAATTCACCCTTACCAAGAAGATTATGGAGATGAATCAGCCCAAGTAATTTCTGCTCAGAATCAACAATCGGCAGAGCAGTAATTTCATATTTCTGCATTATACTCAATACATCTGCAGCCAGTTGATTACCATTAGTTGTAATAGGTTTTTCTGTCATAAGGTCAGTAGCCTGAAGGTCTGAAATAGCCTGAGAACTGACGAAAATTCGACGAACATCTCCATCTGTCACAATGCCAATCACCTTGTTCTCATGATCAACAACAAGAACCGCACCCCTGTTTTTCTCATTCAAAACCTGCACTGCGGACAACGCAGAATCATCAGCAAAAACCACAGGAAGATCCTGCCCGGTTAGCATTACTTCCGTCACCCTTACTTTAAGACGCTGACCTAAACTCCCTCCCGGATGATTATGGCGAAAATCTTCTGCCTGAAATTTTTTTCTGTTCAAAAGAACGACAGAAAGCGCATCCCCCATAGCAAGAGTAGCGGTTGTACTCGCGGTTGGAGCCAAGCCAAGAGGACAAGCCTCTTTAGGAACCTGAATATCAAGCACAATATCCGCAGCCAGCGCCAGTGTTGACTGATTCCCACCCGTCATTGCAATAATACTATTTCCTCTTTTCTTGAGACTGACAAGCAGACTGTTCAACTCAGCAGTTTCACCAGAATATGAAATAGCCATAATCACATCTCCAGCCATAACCATACCAAGGTCACCATGCATTGCCTCAACCGGGTGAAGAAAAAATGATGGTGTCCCCGTGCTGTTAAGGGTCGCAGAAATTTTCTGACCAATAATACCAGATTTACCTATCCCAGTGATTACAAGTCTTCCTTGCGAACAGAGAATTGTCTCAATTGCCTGAACAAATTCCTCTCCTATATTTTCCCGTACTGAAGCGAGCCCCTGCTCTTCTATCAGTAGTACTTCCTTCGCCGCTTCGATAGACATTATTCCTGTTCCTCTCTATAAAAAATAAGGCCTCTTGAAAAATTGAACTTCCCCAAGATAACCAAAATTCATATCTCATCTGAATAATTATTACACGTGCCACATTCAGTTTTGCAAGTGTGGTATGGTAATCATTTTTCAAAAGGAGGCAATAATAAACATATATCGTTGTTCACTAAGCAAAAAAAGATGTCAATATTATTTTCACGACAAATAATTCTTTTTAGCGTATTTATTTGTAATATCGTGTATAGTGGACAGTTTTGGAAATTACAAAACAACAAATATGCTATTACCCAACTAAACAGGAAAACTTTCTATGGTCGCTTGACAAGTGCCTGGTGTCGACCCTACATTTCCTGTTTAACAAACGCTCGTGACTCCTTTTTTTTCACCATGAGTTTTATAAAGTAAGGCACTACATTTTTGGAGTATTTATGTCCGATTATCTCTTCACCTCTGAATCTGTATCAGAAGGTCATCCTGATAAAGTTGCAGACCAGATATCCGATGCTATACTAGATGCTATATTAAAACAAGACCCGGTTGCACGTGTAGCCTGTGAAACTCTGGTTACTACCGGAATGGCCGTTATTGCCGGAGAAATCACCACCACTGCCTGGGTGGATATGCCCGATGTCGTTCGCCAGACCATCAAAGAAATTGGTTACAACTCATCCGACATGGGTTTTGACTCTCAATCGTGTGCAATCATAACTTCTATTGATAAACAATCTCCAGATATTGCCCAGGGAGTTAATGTCGGATCTGGCGTTGACCTCGACCAGGGAGCAGGTGACCAGGGGTTGATGTTCGGTTACGCGTGCCGGGAAACTGATGTTCTGATGCCCATGTCTATCACCTATGCACATCTCCTGACTAAAGCTCAGGCAGATGTTCGTAAGGCTGGCGTACTTCCATGGCTCCGCCCGGATGCGAAAAGTCAGGTCACTATCCAGTATGAAAACGACAAACCATCCCGCATAGAAGCCGTTGTCCTCTCTACACAACATGATGAGAGCGTCAGCTACAAAGATCTCAAAGAAGGTGTTATGGAAGAGATCATCAAACCAACCCTTCCCGCAGATATGATCGACGGAAATACCAAGTTTTTCATTAACCCGACTGGCCGTTTTGTGATTGGTGGCCCCGTTGGTGATTGCGGCGTCACAGGCCGGAAAATCATTGTTGATACCTACGGCGGCAAGGGATCCCACGGCGGTGGCGCTTTTTCCGGCAAAGATCCCTCCAAGGTCGACAGATCGAGCTCATACTATGGTCGTTATGTTGCCAAGAATCTTGTTGCTGCTGGAATTGCTGATGAAATTGAGGTACAGGTCGCCTATGCAATTGGCATTTC
>Ga0256845_1002114_pt1 | contig 14787 bp, 13 predicted proteins | sample RiftiametaG_FD_189101 | JGI IMG/M metagenome (GOLD analysis project Ga0256845, IMG submission 189101) | Tube worm associated microbial communities from hydrothermal vent at the East Pacific Rise, Pacific Ocean - Riftia | ecosystem: Host-associated > Annelida > Integument > Unclassified ...
GCCACTTATAGCTCTCATGAGAGATCAGGTGGACGCTTTGCTAGAGGTGGGCATTCGCGCGACCTATCTGAACTCTTCATTAGAACCGGCGGAGCGTAACGAGCGATTGCGAAAGCTTGCCGCCGGGGAGTACGAGTTACTTTATGCCGCGCCCGAGGGAATTGAAGCCAGTGTGGGGCAAATTTTAAATTCAATAGACCTACGCATGATTGCAGTCGACGAAGCTCATTGCATCAGCCAATGGGGCCACGACTTTCGCCCCGCTTACCGCAAGCTGCGGGGATTGAAGCAGCGATTTAATGTACCAATACTTGCGCTCACTGCCACCGCGACAGATCAGGTGACCACGGATATTCAGGCTCAGCTTGCCATGCATGAGCCACAGGTATTTCGAGGGAGCTTTTTTCGTAAAAACTTGCGTCTTTTTGCCTACCAAAAGGGTGATGCTTTGGGCATGTCTGTGCGCAAGGCAATTCTTCATCTCGTCAAAGAGCGCGTAGGGCAATCGGGTATTATTTATTGCTTAAGTCGAAAAAAGACCGAAGAATTGGCGAATCATTTAAAAGAAAATGGTTTGCAGGCCGAAGCGTATCATGCGGGTTTGGCGGCTGACGAAAGAAGTCGAGTGCAAGATGCCTTTCGCGACGATAATATTGACGTAGTGTGCGCAACCATTGCCTTTGGAATGGGCATTGACAAAAGCAATGTGCGATTTGTTATTCATGCTGATATGCCACGGTCAATAGAAGGCTATTATCAAGAAATAGGCAGGGCTGGGCGCGATGGGCTAGAGAGCGATTGCATTCTCTTTTACTCGTGGAGTGAAGTGCGTACTTACGACAGATTTGCTGACGATATGCAGGACGACGAGGCCGCTTTACGCAATCGAGATCAGGTTCGTGAGATGTTTTCCCTCGCTCAAGGGGAGGCATGTCGCCATCAAAATGTGGTCGGCTACTTCGGTGAAAAATTGCCCTCCTGTGTGACTTCTTGTGATATTTGTCTTGGGATCGATCCCGTGGCTGATGCAAAGTCTGTGGGTCGAAGCCGTAAACAAAAAAGTTCATCTGCCTCGGGTCGGGGTGGGGTCTCGAATGAATGGCAGAGTTCTGCTGGCGGGGGCGAACTCTTTGAGAAGCTACGGGTTTTGCGAAAGAAATTGGCTGATGAGCGTGGCGTGCCCGCTTATGTGGTCTTTAGCGACGCCACTTTGAAGGAGATGGCAGCCGTAAAACCCTGCTCAACAGGGCAACTCGCAGAAATTTCTGGAGTGGGCCCGACAAAATTGAGTCGCTATGGCGATGAGTTTGTAGCGTTGATATCCCAAGCGTAGGAGGCCAGGGCGAACGCCTCAATCGGCTCGGGTTCTTACATGAAGAATCTCGGCAGTCACTCTATCAATGCCATTGCAATATGCCTCCAGATCGAGACCATCCGTGTGAATATTAAATGGCGTGTCCAGATGGTTTGCAATGGACTCTCCGCCGCAGGTTAGAAAAGTCGCCAGGGCCGTTATCGGCAGGGTGTACCAACCCAATTGTGGTGCGAGTTCCCAAGGTAAATCAAGAATCATCAGGGTCATACTAAAGCGTACAAATGCCACAAAAGAAGGGGGTGGTGGCGTGCCTTGAATTCTCTCGCAAGCGCCGGCGACCTCCAAAAGCTCTCGGGCTTCAGAGTCGATGATGAGGGCATTGATATCAGAAAGTCGATTTTCTTTCTTGAGACTTTCGATTGAGTCGTAGATCAGCCCAGCCAAATATGCCGGAACATGCAAGGGGTTGGCCGCGTGGGCAGGAAAACCACGAATTTCTTCTAGAGTGCTTTTGCCACGTAGATGATTTTTAAGAGAACGGGCAAACCCCTGAATGAGGCGATGCACTTCAACTCGCTCTTGCTCGCTCAATGGGGTCAAACTTCGCAACTTAATTGCGAGGTTTCGGCTTATGTTGACGAGTTTTCCCCATTGCTTACGTCCTTCCCACCAGCGGTCATAAGCCTTGGAGACGCGAATGCTCAGCATCAAGCTGACTCCAATTGTGAGGAGGGCTTCAAACGAGAAACTAATGCCGAAACGAATGGGTGCGAGCTCCAGAACTGCTGCCGTGGAGTAAATCGTCGCAAGGAGACCCAGTAACCAAACTCGGCCGAGTGCTTTGGTAAAAATGAAGTGAGAAACTACAGGAACTCGTTTGATACTACGCTTGATGTCCGTACGTGTCGGGCGAAAGTCAAAGCTATCGTCCGAAGAATGAGTTTCAATATGGGGAGCGGGTTCGTTCACGTTGAGTCAAGTGTTCGTTACTTAGAGAGGGAATTTCACCCCGGTGCCACCTAGGCCGCAGTAGCCCTGCGGATTTTTTTGGAGATACTTTTGATGGTATTCTTCTCCCGACCAAAATTCTTCGGCGAGGTGAATTTCGGTTGTTATGGGAGGATACCCATGGTTTTGCAGAGCAGCGCCATAAAGTGACATCGAGGAGAGGGCTTCTTGAAGAGCGTCTTTATTTGAGGTGTAAATACCGGAACGGTACTGAGTTCCTCGGTCATTGCCTTGACGATTGCCCTGGGTAGGATCATGGGACTCCCAAAATACTTGAAGGAGCTGTCCCAAGGATATCTCTTTGTTGAGGTAGACGACCCTGACCGCCTCGGTATGGCCAGTGGTCCCCGAGCAGACCTCCTGGTAGGTGGGACTTGTGCTCTGGCCAGCGATATAACCAACCTCTGTAGAGACGACGCCAGGTAGTTGCCAGAAAATTCGTTCCGCACCCCAGAAACAACCAAGGGCAAAGACAATGAAGTCTTCGCCCACTGAGTTGCTAGGCTGAGAGTCGACTTTCATGAGCCGCGAATTGTTCCTACCGCTTTGGCAACATCGGAAGACTCCGCCTCTGCGTTGGCTTGCTTGAGAGTCTTCATTGCCACTCCCATGGCGGGGCCTTGGTTGGGAGCACTTTTTATTTGTGCAGCAACAGGGGCCAGTAGCTGCACAATTTGTTCCACACTGAGGCTTGCCGGAAGAAACTTTTGAACGATCTCAATTTCTTGAGCCAGTTTTTGCTTATCGTCGGTGTTGTCAGAGAGGTTCATGGCCTCCCTGTTAGACTTTACCAACTTTTTGAGGATAGCTTGAACGTTGCCATCGCTGCACTCTTCTCCGGTTTTAGTAATTTCTCCAAGAGCAACCCGGAGAATTTCTTTCTCGATGGTGTTCTTGGCTTTCATGGCGGCAAACATGCCTTTTTTGATTTCTGCAGCTAGACTCATATTGAGAATCCTATCATTAGAAGGGGCCGTAACAAATGCCATCTGCTCACCCAATTACGAGGTTATACGTGCTCCAACGCTTGGCGAAGGTCGGCCAAAATATCTGTGGTGTCTTCGACCCCCAAGGAGAGGCGAATGAGGGAAGGGGAGATGTCAATTTCTTTGAGCTGTTCTTCAGACATCTCAAAATAGCTCATCAGTGCGGGCTGTTCTATTAAGCTTTCGACCCCGCCCAGTGAAGGGGCGATTCGGGGTATTTGGGCGTTGTCGCAAACCCGAGAAGCGGCGGCCTTGTCTCCTTTGACAACAAAACTTACCACGCCACCAAAGCCGCTCATCTGTTCTTTGGCGATGGCATGGGAGGGGTGACTGGGAAGCCCCGCATAGAACACCCTTTCGATTTTATCGTGTTCTTCGAGCATCTCGGCTACGGCTTGAGCATTTTGATTGGCCTGGCGTACTCGTAGTCCCAAAGTTTTGAGACCGCGGGCGATGAGAAAGGCGGCATGGGGGTCCAGTACTGCACCCAGAACATCCCGTGCCTCCTTGGCGAGGGAAATAAGGTGACTGGGCCCACAGACCACTCCCCCCAAAACGTCATTGTGGCCGCTGAAGTACTTAGTTGCGCTATGCACTACTAAATCAATACCGAAACTATGAGGACGACAGTTGATAGGTGTTGCAAAGGTAGAGTCGACCATGGTTTTGGTTCGACGGTTCTTTGCTTTCACCCGTTGAGCAAGCGCCGCTAAATCTACACAATAATTGAATGGATTTGTTGGGGATTCAGTGATGACCAATTTGGTATTGTCCCGAATGGCCTCTTCCATTGCGTCTAAATCGCCGGGAGGGACAATTGTATGATCAATCCCGTAGCGTTTGAGCCAATGAGTTACAAATTGGCGCGATCGTCGATAACAATCGCGAAAAAGAACGACATGATCACCCGCTTTAAGGAGGGCAAAAAGTGTAGAGGTAATGGCGGCCATTCCAGTCGAAAAGGCAGCGGCATTGTCGGTGGCCTCAAGGGCAGCCACGCGTAATTCTAATTGACGAACAGTCGGATTTCCGTAGCGGCCATATTCTTCGCGCTCGGGATCGGAGTCCTCGCCGCGCATATATTGTTCTAAGTCCGCAGTACTTTGAAATGTATAGGTCGCAGTTTGGGCAACCCCAGGGGCGAGAGCATTGTGGGGGTGCCGGCTCTGAGTTCCCGCGTGCACCGCGTCGGTGGAGCGCGCAAAGCGATTTTCGTTGTCGTTCGTCATGATGCTTTGATTCCCGTTCGTACTAGCTCGATCACGTGGCGAGCGACGGATGTTAGATCGATACTCTGCGCGGCCTTGGGATCTTGTTCGCTACGAGCTTTTAACTCGACCTTGCCTTCTTTTAAGCTGCGCTCGCCCACGGTGATGCGAAAGGGGATGCCGATGAGGTCGGCATCCTTGAATTTTACTCCAGGGCGTTCGTCACGATCGTCAATGAGGCATTCGATTCCCGCGTCTAAGAGTTCCTTTTCTATGCTCTCGACGGCATTTTTAACAGATTCGCTCTCGCCGAGGGCGCAGAGATGTACGGGAAAAGGTGCGACAGCCAAGGGCCAAATAATGCCATTTTTGTCATGATGCTGCTCAACCATAGCGGCAACTAATCGCGTGATGCCCACGCCGTAACACCCCATGACCAGGGGCTGCTCGTTTCCCTCTTTGTCAATGAAGTTGGCTCCCATCTTTTTTGAATAATGGGTGCCTAATACGAAAATATGTCCAGCTTCGATACCACGAAAAATCTTGACCGGTTTTTGACATGCCGGACAGGAATCGCCTTCGCTCATAGAGCGTAGGCTGAGTGATTCTGCCTGGAAGTCTCGGGCAAATTGAACGTGCAAAAAGTGGTGCTCGCTTTCGAGAGCTCCACAGACCGCGTCTTCTACTTGAGCGGCATCGTGATCGATATAGACTTTTCCCTGAAAACCCACGGGGCCAACGGAACCGACACTGGAGCCCGTGAATTTCTTCACCTCAATGGCGGGTGCAAGCTTTACCTCGGAAACACCGAGAACTGCGGCGAGCTTCACTTCGTTTACCTCGTGGTCTCCTCGCACAATGGCTAAGGCAAGGGAGTCGCCCACCCTGTAGACCAGGCTCTTGAGTATTTGTTGGGGAGGGACCTTGAGGAAATCAGCGACCGCAGCAATAGAGCCTTTACCTCGGGTGGAAACTTTTTCTCGGGGGGAGATTGCACCTAGGGAGCACGGCTGAGGGGCTAGGGGCGCTGCCACCTCTAAATTTGCGGCGAAGTCGCAGGAAGGACAGGCCGCGATGAGATCTTCACCGCTCTGCACCAGTACTTGAAATTCGGTACTGAGGGTGCCCCCCATGGAGCCTGAGTCTGCGGCCACTAGTCGATAATCAAAGCCTAACATATCGAAGATACGAATATATGCGCGCCGCATGGTCTCGTAACTTTGCAGGGCCGCCTCTTCACTCTCGTCGAAAGAATATGCATCTTTCATTAAGAATTCGCGCACTCGTAGAAGGCCCCCTCGTGGGCGGGGCTCGTCGCGATACTTAGTTTGTATTTGGTAGATGTTTTGAGGAAGGTTGCGATAGCTTTTGATCTCGCGACGGGCGAGATCTGTCATGACTTCTTCGCAGGTGGGAGCCAGATGACAATCGGCGTTTCTACGATCATTCAAACGAAAGAGCGCATCTCCAAAACTATCCCAGCGACCGCTCTCTTTAAAATACTCGGCAGGAAGAAGCGTGGGAAGGGATACCTCCTGGGCGCCTGTACGATCCATTTCTTGGCGTACGATATTTTCTATTTTTCGTAGTACGCGCAAACCGAGGGGTAAGAAACTATAACTCCCTGCTCCAATTTGCCGTACGCAGCCCGCGCGCGTCAGCAAAATATGGCTCGTCGCCGTTGCATCGGCGGGAGCTTCTTTCAGGGTGGGCAGAAGGGCGTTTTTGTAGCGCATCGTCGCCGCTGAGTACCATGCAGAAGATTCGGCGAACAAGAGCAGCGCGGTGGGGGCGTAATTCGGCCCGACGCGTGCCTTGGGGATGAACCGCCGTTTTGAGCTGACCCAATTATTGACCCGGTTGTCAGAGGCCCTCAAGCCTGGGCATGATGCCTAGGCAGATGACGAACGATGGTGACAAGTCACAGGCGGGCCTCTTGGAGGCCATGCATCAAGCTCAAATGATAGCGTGGGGGCCTCTTCTTTTTCAGGCCGCTCAGGTTTTAAAGAAGAGGGGAATTTTGGAGGCCCTCCGCAAGGCAAACCCCGAGGGCGCCACAATTTCAGAGTTGTCCCAATTGACGAAGACCTCCGTTTACGGGGTGACTGTTTTATTAGAGGCGGGTTTGGCGGCAAAACTTGTCGTTCAGGAGGGGGCAAGTTTTCGTATTACTAAAGTGGGATATCTCATTGATCGAGACCCGATGACTCGCGCCAATATGAATTTTGTTGGCGACGTCTGCTACCGGCCAGGGGAGCATTTGAACCAAGCTATTGAGGACGGCGCACCTGCAGGGCTCAAAGAGTTGGGCCCTTGGCCTACGGTTTACGATGGGCTGGGCGAATTGGGAGAGCCTGCGCGTACCAGTTGGCTAGAATTCGATCACTTTTATTCTGACGATAGCTTTCCCCAAGTATTGCCTCATGTCTTTTCTTCGCAGCCCAAAAAGATATTAGACGTTGGAGGAAATACAGGAAAATTTACCCTGGCCGCCTTGAGATATGATGCCAACGTTTTTGTGACCGTTGCCGATTTACCAGGACAAATTGCCTCTTGTCGTAAAAATATAGAGGAGGCTGGCCTGGCTTCTCGCTGGTCGCCCCATGAGTTTTCAATTCTAAAAGAGGAAGCGCATTTGCCCTTAGGCTATGATGTAATTTGGATGAGCCAATTTCTCTCTTGTTTCAGTGAGAGCGAGGTAGTGCACAATCTTTCTGTTGCACGTCGCGCGATGGGTTCAAAGACTCGTTTGATCATCATGGATAACCTATGGGATCGTCAAAAGAACTCGATTGCCGAGATGTGTCTTCAGGCTACCAGCTTGTACTTTACGGTAGTGGCCAATGGTACAAGCCGAATGTACGATGGCGTGACATTGTTGAGATGTATTGAAGAAGCCGGCCTAGTCGTTACAAGTGAGCGTGACGGTATAGGTTGGGGGCATTCGATGATCGAATGTGCTCTTCCTGGGTAAGGAGATGTGGGGTTTCTTCTTCAAGAGGGCTCGGACGTTTTGCTCCGTGTGTTTGCCAAACCGCGGGCCAGTAAGAGTCGCGTCTTGGCATTGCGTGAGGGTAAGGAATTAGAAATCGCCTTGCAGGCTCCCCCCGTGGACGGAGCGGCCAATAGCGAATTGTGTAAGTTTTTGAGTAAGGCCCTAGGGCTTTCTAAGAGCCGTATTGTGGTGGAGAAGGGCAAGGCAAGTCGTCATAAGGTTGTGCGTTTGAGCGGAAGCAAAGTCGAAGCGGTCAAGGCGCGGCTCGGGCCGTTTGGAGAAACGTGAGGTCACGAGCTTCTCAATATGCAAAATTGTATGGTTAAATGCCAAATGTCTGTCTTAATATACGAATTCGTATGGATAAGAGTCGAGCTTTGAGCTTTTTTGTTGCTGGTCCGATAAATTTTCCTGCTCCGCGCTCGAACTCGCTCGTGCTCTTGCGCAGCGCCAATGAGCAGCGTATATGCTCCTCATGATGTTTCTCCCCGGTATGAAAACAGGCCCCCGTAAGACCAACCGCAGCCGCTGCCTTCGCAATAAATCTAAAATTGCGTCTAAGAATCGTCGTCGTCGCAATCATCTAAAAAAGTAAGTCCTTCGGGCTTTCTTTTAGAGAGTTCCCCACTTGGGGGACTGACTTGTATAGCTTTCTGTGTGCCCTGCTCCTGTCGGAGTGTAATTTCTAGGTCGAGAGACTTTTGGGAATCAAGGTAAACTCAGAAGGCTGTTGTTGTTTTGTGCCGTCGTGAATCTCTGTCTAGCGCTCGTCCTGTCTAGCGCTCGTCCTGTCTAGCGCTCGTCCTGTCTAGCGCGTGGGGCTGCTGGCGGACCGGAGCGCAACGTCGCATCTTTTCGCTCGTCCTTCTTGTGAGGAGGGAGCCAAAAGTGCTCTGGGCATGTTCGTAGTAGAGTTCGAGAGCCCGAACGGGGCACTCACTCGGACTCAATAGGCAGACCCAAAAAAGCGTGCCTCACACAATTGGTGAAGGACGCTTTTGAAGGGTTGTGTCTCTAGCTAGAGTGCTAGACGGTTTGTCTAGTTAGAGGGTTTGTCCAGTTAGACAGTTGAACCGCCAGGCATTTGAGTCTTAGGCGTCGAGACGAAAGACCTGTTGACCCATGAGCAATATATCACCGGAACGCAGGCTGTGATTTTCGCGTACACGGACGAAGGTGCCGTTGGAGCTGCCCACGTCTGTCAAATAGACGCGACCGTCTTCGCCGGGAGCGATTTGACAATGAAGCCCTGAGACGTAGCCATCCTCCGAGAAAAGAACATCGCCGCGCTCGCGGCCGAGGTGCAGCCCGCGTTTGGGAATGGGAAAAGCATTGCCCGTTGTGTCGCGTCCTACGACGAGAGCTAGACGCCCTACGATGCCTTGTGCAGGGCTACCAAAACGCTCCACTCCGTCGACAGGTGCCTGGCTCTCTAATGCCTCATAGCGCACAATTTCTTGCCCAATGCGGAAGACTGCGTTGGGTTCGAGATAGAATGGATCGTTGGGTTTAAGCTTGACGTAAACGCCGTTGAGGCTTCCCTCGTCGCGGACGGTGATGGAGTCGCTTTTGACGGTGAACGTGGCATGGCGCGGAGAAAGATAGCTATCGCCCGCAAAAATGGTTCCTGTGTCGCGCCCTATGGTGACGGTGGGTTGAGCTGGTAAATCGTATTGGCCAGCTTCGGTGCCATCGGCACGCAACGCAGTGAGTGAGATGCCACTACTTGCTGCAGGGGCGACTTCGGGTGGAGGGGCGGAAACAGCTGGAGCTGCTCCTGCTAATTTATAACCGCAGGCAGCGCAAAAACGATTTCCGGAAGGATTTTCGTGACCACATTGAGGACAGGCTGCGTCGGCCACAGCTGCGTCGGCCACAGCTGCGTCGGCCACAGCTGCAGCATGATTAGCAGCGGCGGCTTCAGCGGCAGCCTCCGCAGGAGCCGCCGCTGGTGCTGGAGTGGGATCTGCGATGACAGGTGCCGGAGCAGCGTCACTTAGATTGGTAGCTGCGGCCGGCGGTACCTCTGACGTGGCTACTGGGGCCGCAACGGCGGGAGCTGTTGCAGGGCCTGGTGCTGGAGCAGCAGCTGCAATTGGAGCCGCCGCGACCTCTGCCGGTGCAGGGGCAGGGGGTGAGATTGCTGGCTCAGCCTGAAACTGTTTGGGAGCATCCTTAGGAAGCTCGGAGCCACATCCTAAGCAGAACTTATAATGGTCCTGGTTTTCTTTGCTGCACTTCGTACACTTGATCACGGAACGAACCTCTCGAAGAGAGCGGACCAGAATCGGGCAAGCTCTCGGACCTGAGGAGTATCGCTTCCTCACCAATGGGGTCAACCTTTGAACTGATTTAGCAGCAGGATACTGTTCTTCTCGCTTCTATAACTAAGAGCTGTTCTGCATTGAGTGCTCTGCGACGTTCAAGCGGAGAGCTCTCTTTGGGGACGTTTCTTTAGGACGAGAGAAAGTCGAGGGCTTCGCGCAAAAGAGAGGAGAGATCTTTTCCTGGTGAAAAGATTTTTTTTGCGGCTTTTTCGGCCTCTGTGCCGCGGTAGCCGAGACCCGTGAGGGCCGCGACCAGCTTGTCGGCGGAAGCTCCACTTGCCTTGGATGGGTTCTTGGCTTGTTCGCCTTGTTTATTGGTCAAGGTGACCAGTTTTCCACGAAGTTCCAGAACTAAGCGTTCAGCTGTCTTTTTACCTACGCCCGGCACCTTACCTAGACGTACTTTGTCCTCGGCATCGATCACCTGCGCCAACTCGTCTGCAGGCAGCACGTTGAGCACAGCGATTGCCAACCGTGGGCCGACATTGGGTACATTGACCAGCTGACGAAATGCAGTGCGCTCATCGGGACTTGAAAACCCGAAAAGTTCCAGATTGTCCTGACGCAGGTTGGTGTGCACGTGCAGTACCAGCTCTTCGCCCTCCTCTTGATTCAGTTTTTTGGCTCGTCCGACTGTCCCAATGGGACAGGCTAGTTCGTAACCAACCCCACGGACGTCCAAGAGAAGACCTCCAGTGGGCTCTTCGCCTACGATTTTACCTACAAGTCGACCGATCATAATTTTTAGGCGCTGAGCGATGGGGGGGGGCGGACGAGCCGCGAGCAGTGCCTGTGCGTCTTAGCAGCAAAGGCCCCCTCCTGTCCTTTGAACCGGGTGGAGAATTACCAGGTTTGAACGCGCTATTTTTTTAATTGGGTTGGCGTGGGTGGCAAGAGTTGCCACGGTGAACTGATGGAAAAGGTATCTGCGCGCACCAGTACATTGATAATTTTCAAGCTGGCGCTCTCGTTTCTTCTCACTCTTGCTTTTTTTCCTGCGTGTGGGGGCTCTTCTAGTGAGACTGCCATGCCTTTGGAGCCCTTGCCCGAAGAGGCAAAACAAGAAGCAAAGCTCCAGAAGTTACCAGGAGAAAAGTCCCAGAATGGTGAAGCTCAAAAGGCACCACTCAAGGCGAATCCTTGAAACTGAGAGCTGACTACCGGCACGAATACAGGAGCGTGCGAGGTTTTTGAGGAAGGGCTCCCTGAGGTCCACGTGCGGTACCAAAAGTAGCCGCCAATGGCTCCCGCCAGATTGCCGACTACAAAAAGCGGTATGCCCACGAAATTGGCAACCTGGGCAGCTGAACTTGCTTTGTCGGACGCTTCGTCGGTGGGGCAAAACTGATCACCTGTGATTGGGTTGCTGGAGCATCCGGCGTCTTTCGCGACTTTGTCCGCACGCAGAAGAAGCAAAAGACCAGTGCTTGCGAAGACAACGCCCCCGCCCGTGACAAGCACTGGCCAAAGAGGGCGTCGGGGGGCCGGAGAGAACTGTAGATTTGGCTCGGGCTCGGGAGACGAGGACTGGTCTTGAGACTGTTGACTGGCTGCTAGAGCGAGCTGCTCTTGTTTTTCTTGGTCTTCTTCTTCGACCTTTTCCTGCATTTTAGCCAAGCGTTTTCGAACGGAGCTTTCGGGCTCTGTCTCGGGATTGCGCTCGACGTAGGTTTGCAGCGCGTTGAGAGCAGCACGATTGTCTCCCGAGAGCTCGTAGGCCCGAGCAATGTTGAGGAGGAGTTTGTCGGCAGTGCAATCGCGCCGATACGCGTCTTCCCAATAGAGTAGTGCGCGTTGGTAGTCCGCTTCTTCAAACGAGACCTGTCCGGCTCGGTAAGCACCTTGGGCCGCGCTGACGTCATCATCGGTCGGGTTGTGTTCGCACTTGGCGTATTCTTTTGCTGTAGGAGTAGTATTTTTCGCCTCTACTGTATTTTCTTCATTGGCTTGAGCGTTGGCGCCAAATAAAGCCACGAGAGATATGCCAGAGAAGATACAAAGTCGTCGAAAGGGGGCGAGCATGGAGGGTGCTTCCTAGAAGTGCGTTCTGAGACTCAAGTTCAATAAGGAGACGAGAGGAACTCCCCTCCATCATAGGAGCGGCTGACTCGATGCAAAGGGGCGCGAGAAAAATCCCATTTTTGCCTTGTACGAGCCACACTCTGAGCAGACGCTCTTCATTAAGAATGATGTTGCAGAAATATGAGCGGGTCGTAAACCGCGGAAGAGCCCCCCACTACTGGTTTCAATTCTTTGTTTTGGGAATTGTAGTTTGCCTATTTGCGACTCCTCTTTTTGCCCAAGCACGCGCAGATAGCGTCGAACAGGGCATGGGAGCGATTCGTGTGCAGATGGACAAAGGGCAGGGGCTTTTCTTAGCGAAAAAGTATAAGGAAGCCGCTTTGGTCTTTGAGGCCGGTTATGCCCAACATCCTTACTCTGCTTTTTTGTTCAATGCCGGCGTTTGCTATCAAAAAGTAGGAGAAGCAGAGCCCGCCTTGAGCGCATTTCGTCGCTACCTAAAAAACGACCCACAGGCACCGGACGCGGAGGCGGTACGTACCCGCATTCAGGAGATAGAAAAGGCGTTGCAGGACGCTGAGTTGGCAAAGAAAGAGAATGCAGAGGAGGTGGTTGCCGCTCCCTTAATTTTACCAGGGGATCCTCACGAAGGTATGAAATCGTTGCTCGTGATTGAGACCGATCCTCCTGGAGCGCTCGTGCGTGTGTACCGTCGTCAAAATTCTCAAGCGCCCCCCTATCAAGAAGGGAGCCAGAATACCGAATGGTCGCCCATTGCAGCAGGAACGAGTCCCCTCAACTTGACCCTAGCGGTGGGTAACTATCATATCGTGATCAAAAAATACCGCGATTACAATAGGACTCAAACCGATATTGAGGTAGCGGCGGGCCATGTTCACCATTTTCAGGCGAGCCTATCTCAAGGAGAATTTACTGGTTTTTTGGAGGTCACTTCAAACGTCGCGGGGGCCAAATTGTATTTGGACGATGAGGGGGAGAAAACGTTTATTTGGGGAGAGGTACCTCATAGTGGACTAATACCACCAGGAAAACATGCGCTTCTTGTAGAAGCACCAGGATATCAAAGTAAAAGTCTTGTAGTTGAAGTCGAACAAGGGGAGAAAAAATCCCTTGAAATCACTCTAAAAAGGCTCGCTTTTGGGGTGATTCGCCTGGACGCAAATGTCGGGGAGATCATGCTTTCGGTAGACCAAAAACCTGTGGGCCATTGGGTTCAAGGACAATCGGCATTGGAGGCCAAGTTAAGTGCCGGTAGGCACCAGCTTTTGATTAGTTCTCAGGGCTACAAGGACTTGCATAAAACGGTCGTCGTACCTCCCGGACAAATATTGCCCATGCGGGCGCGTATGGTGAAGAAATTTCCCCGAGGGGCAGCTTGGACCCAAGCTGTGCTTTCGGCAGGTTTTTTTGGCGCAGGAATTTACTTGGGCGTTGAGTCCAATCGACTCGACTCCGAGCTGTCAGCGGACAGAGCCGCCGGATATCTGCATGAAGGAGATAGTCGTTTGAATCAGGGGCTCTGGTATTCAGTGGGAGCTAATGCCTCATTTACTCTTGGAGGAATTTTGGCTCTTGTATCGACCTACAATTTTCTGCGCGATCCTTATCCCGATCCTCAATTGCAGAGGGGTAAGAAGCGTGAATTCAAGACCGTGCGTGATGTTGAACCTGCAGTGAAAGAGGTCGGGCAATGAGGACTTTGAGTAAAAATAGTAGGACGAGATTCTCTTTGTTGGGCGCGTGCTTATTTGTATTGGGCGGGAGCGCTTGTTCTTGGGACAGGTTTTCACAACTAGGTGAAAACGCACCGGTGGTGGAGCTGGGGGTTCCTGACGAGTACGCAGGGAGCACTGGGCGTGCGCTCACTTACTTGCAAAGTGGTGAAAACACGGAGCTTTACGTGGCTGGCACACCCGGAGAGGGCGGAGGGCTTGTTTATTCACTAGGAACGAGTCAAAAGCCCGATTCGAATTCGACTGATAGGGGCCATTGTCCCTTGAGAGACGGAAGCGATGTTTGCAATGCAGTGGCTCAGCCGACGGGGGTGATTCATCAGAGCGGCTCGAAAAATGAGTCAGAGCTTTGTTTTATCTCCGGCCTTGCTCCTTCGGAGGGAATTTTCCCCAGTGTTTCTACTCTTTGGTCCCGTTGTCAAAGCGGCTTACAGGTAGAAATCCCGATCCCGGTAGATTTACAATCGGTGCTGGAAGGGGCCGCTGGCTCGGCCAAAATTCGCCTGGACAGTGCTCGTGGTGATAGCTCGTTTATTTTGGCGGCAGCCGAAAAAGAGGGGCGCGCTTGGTATTATTCATCGCTGGGAGGAACTCCTACGGATATTCTCAAGCCCGACCTAGCAGGAGAAGACTTTGGGTCTCAAGTGAGCGTTGGGAAAGGCAGTGCCGGGCATCTTTTTGCAGTGAGTGCCCTCAGCAAAAACCAGGTATGGGTCTTTCGGTCCGAGACAGAAAATGTCCAACTATTGGCCTGTTTGCAAGGGGGAAATCAATGGGGGCGCACTCTGACCTGGGGAGATGTGGACGGAGACGCATGGGATGACTTAGTGATTGCAGACGAGAAAACAGTGCGCGCTTTTTCGGGGGCGGTGCTGGAGGGGCAGTCATTCAATGGCAAGTGCGAAATTCCACCGGGGGCCCTTCTCTCGGAGCTTCAATGTACTGCGCATGAAGACATTGAAGGTTGCTCCGTTTCTAAATTTGGTGACTCGGTGACCATTGGGGATATCAACGGAAACGGAAAAAGAGAGATCATTGTGGGGGCACCTCTCTTGAAGGTGCGCGGGGAGTCCAAGGCGGGCGCTCTGCAAATTTTTGACGCCTTGAGCGGTAATTTTATCGATTCGGCCTTCGTTTCTGACTTAACGGCTGGGGCACACTTCGGCGCGAGT
>Ga0256845_1002115_pt1 | contig 14784 bp, 11 predicted proteins | sample RiftiametaG_FD_189101 | JGI IMG/M metagenome (GOLD analysis project Ga0256845, IMG submission 189101) | Tube worm associated microbial communities from hydrothermal vent at the East Pacific Rise, Pacific Ocean - Riftia | ecosystem: Host-associated > Annelida > Integument > Unclassified ...
ATGATAAACCTCTCTTCGTGTATAAATCGATGTCGTTTTTTGCGACCCCTGTCGTTGGGTGGGACATAGACCTGAACTTTATTTCCTCCAGTGTAACGTGTTGTGCGTCCATGATACGATCATGGGTGACTTCTATCTATGATGGAAGTCTCTCACCCAAATGTCAAGAAAGAAAAACTCAAAGCTCTCAACTATTTCCCTTGACAAAGAAACATCCTGTCATCATGGGATGTTGCAAACAACGGGTCGCAGAACCCTGCATGGTAGTGGTCTACGCGTAGGATATTCTTTTCACGAAAAACTTTTCTGCAATAACACGATTTTGAAATGAAATTTCAAACCATAGATTGTGCTCAACTTGATTTTGAGGATACCACATTTCTCATGTCGTATCCTGTAAAGGCTCCCCAGGTTATTGCTTCTGTCGGAACAATTGGGGTGTTACAGCCGATTATCGTGAGCGGGTGTGCCTGTCATGGGAAGTACCAGATTGTGGCCGGATTCCGGCGGGCGTATGCCTGTCGGGAAATTGGCTTGCCTGTGATTCAGGCCAATATTCATCCGATAGAGCCGGACGCGCGTTTGTCAGCGTTTCTGATGGCATTGTATGAAAATCTCGCTCATCGCCGTTTTAATGATGTGGAAAAAGCCCTGATTCTCCACAAATTACGTCACGAATTTGAGTGCCCTCCTGATGAAATCCTCCAGGGGTATATGCCGATGCTGCACCTCGCTTCCAATGAGAAAGTGCTGGATATTTATCTGAAACTCGCTGGTTTTGAGGAAGAGCTCAAACAGTACATCGCAGAGCATGAAATGCCGTTGACCATTCTTGAACTCTTAGCAACTCTGCCAGATGCTGATCGCCGAGCCGTCTTTCCCCTGCTCTCACGCCTGAAGCTCGGCCTCAATAAACTCAAGGAACTTCTCACTGAACTAGACGAAATCGCGCTCCGTGACAGTTGTACCATTCAGCAAATTCTTAACGAGGAATCCTTTCAACGCGTCATGAATGATGAGAGCCGTCCGGGACCTCAAAAGATAGAGCAGATTCGTCAACTTGTCAGGAAAAAACGTTTTCCCCACTTCACCCAGGTTGAACAAGCGTATCATGAGTCCCTGAAATCCCTGCACCTTTCTCAGGGGATCCAATTACAAACCGACCGCTTTTTTGAAGATGACCGATTGACGGCGACGTTTCGCTTTTCGACGCCGGAACAGTTGCGGACCACCGCCGAGGAATTGTTGCGGCTCTCGGAGAAAGCTGAATTGCAGAACGTACTCGGAATTATTCAGGGCGTAACGGAGATATAACTCCGCGTTGCCGGAAAATCATGGAAGACTATTTACCAGAAGTTATCTATATTGATGACGACGCCTATTCCTATCAGAAAACCTGGGATATTGTCGAAAAATTGCCGCAGGTTCCCATCCGCCGGGTACGCGATAAAGCCGAGGCTTTAGTCAGCCTCGGACAGTGGGGAAAGCACATTGACGCGGGGAAACGAGTGCTGTTTTTAACCACGCAAAAAGGCCGCTTTTTCAAAAAGTGTCCGGGTACAAAAGGGCTGATCTGTTGTAATTATTATGTCCTCAATTTTGCAACCAATTGCCACCTTGATTGCTCGTATTGCATCTTGCAGGGCTATTACGAAAATAATCCCTTTATCACATTTTTTGTCAATATTGACGATCTGCTCCAGGAATTAGAACAGATTTTTTCAGAATATCCCGAACGAGTGTATCGGATTGGTACCGGTGAATTTACCGATAGTCTGGCAATGGATGATCTGACCAATTTTGCCGAAGTGATCGTTCCGTTTTTCGCGGCTCGCCCCAATGCCACGTTAGAGTTAAAAACCAAATCAGACAAAATCAGCAACCTGCTTCACCTCGATCATCAAGGCCGAACGTCGGTCGCCTGGTCAGTCAACCCTCCGGCTATCATTGCCAGCGAAGAACCGAAAACCGCCACCCTTGATGAACGATTACAGGCCGCCGCCAGATGTCAGGCCGCCGGGTATCAGATCGGATTCCATTTTGATCCGATTTTTTGGTCTCCCGACTGGGAGCAAGACTACCATTGGGTGGTAGAACACATATTTGACGCCATTGATCCCTCGAACATGAGCTGGATTAGTCTCGGCGGATTTCGCTATGCTCCGGATTTAAAACCGATTATCCGGCGGCGTTTTCCAGACAGCCGCATTCTGGGCGGAGAATTTCTGCGATCTGCTGATGGGAAAATGCGCTATTTCAAACATCTGAGGCTGGACATCTATCGGTCTATGTTGGCAAAAATCAAACAATATGGACATCATATCCCTGTGTATCTGTGTATGGAGAGCCGTCAGGTCTGGAAACAGGTGTATGGGTGGACTCCTCAGTGCGATCTGGACCTGACCCACATTTTTGATCAGCGTTTGACCGTCACGCAGCCCGTTTCAATCCCTGCCATCGCTGGGAACTTCAGCCGCACATAAGAGTGTCATTGCGAGCGACGCGAAGCAACCCTTGGCTTCACGCCGACGATTTGCATTGGAGAGGTCTTGGCCTGGCGGATTCTCTTCAACTTAATTGAAAGCTGTCCAGCCAGGATTCGGCGTCATTCCAGTCTGTGAAGATGCGCTTTTCTATCCCGGATATGTCGGATATTCTGTTAAGTTGCAGGGCTGTGATCGCTGCTTCAAGGCGAATCTCAGCAAATGCCACCAATCCGGCATCGATGAGTTTCTTTTGATGCTTTGCAGCCCTCTCAACTAAGCCAGGGGGAAGTAACCGAAATTCGGTCAGATCAGAAAGTATCGTAAAGTTGCCTGAGAGACAACCAAGTACGTTCTCCCAATCCTCTTGATATCGAGCCAATTTAGATGTATCTTGCCAAAATCCGATCATCGTATAGTAGATCCGATTCCTGGTTGAATCGACAGATAGTGAGTACAATTCTGTTGACGCTATCATCTTTTTCATGATTTTTTCTCTCTTTAAGGGCCGTCTCCAGCCCCTCCCCGTCCATTGATGAGTATAGATTTTTTACATCATGCGTTATATATTATACCCGTGTCGGCTTCTTACGAGAACCATTTGGCCTGGCAAGATCATATCTGTTCCTCATGCCAAACGACCCAATCCTCATTGTATTATGAATCTTGCAGAAAAATGATATGTCAAGGATAGGATACGATCATTATAGTGAAAATAGGTTGAAGGTTCCCTCCCCCGGTAAGTCGGTGGGCTATCGGTGCGTCTCATCATCATGGACGTTCAATTGAACGCTCCTCCTGTTCATGTCCGGTCGTGTATATAGAAAGAGCCGTGAATGACTCTCTTCCATATCCCAAACATGCATTCATAATGAGAAAAGACTTGACAAAATTTCTGACAACCTTGTTGCGTTGAAATAAATATTACGATGTGAAAATTTAGATGGAAGCTCCAAGCTTCCAAAGAACCCAGCACCGTCGTTCCCAAACCGGAGCTTGGGAACGACGGTGGTTACACACATGTTCAACACGTTACATTGGAGAAAGTGAGGTGATTGGGGGACACTATACGTTGCATCCTGCTCATGGAAAATGAGCAAACACAAACAAATTAACCCTATTTTGAGGTAAGGAGGTTCTCCATGAAAAAAGTGAGCGTTATTTTCTGTATGGTCAGCATTATTTTCGGCGCATCTGCCGTGTTTGCAGAACAAGCGTTTGAAGTGGCCGTCCTGTTTCCAGGAACGGTCGAATTTTTTAGTGCGGAAAAGAAAGGGATGGATAAAGCGGCGGAAGAATTTGGCCTGAAACTGACCTATGCGGATGCTGAATGGGACGCTGGAAAACAGCTCGCACAGGTTGAAAATTTTGTCGCCAAAGGGGTTGACCTGGTGTTGCTTTGCGCCGCTGATAATCAGGCGTTAATCCCGGCGGTTGATATCTGCAAGGAAGCGAACATCCCGCTGATCACCTTTACAAACACTGTGGGGCCAAACTCAGACGGGAAATTTGATGGGGTGGTTTCGTACATTGGAACCGATGAGGTGAAGGTCGGGAATTTACTTGGGAAGATGGCCGAAAAAATTCTCGGCGACAAGGAGGCGAATATTGTATTAATCGAAGGTACTCCCGGGACGCCGCCGCAACGGATGAGAACCCAGGGATTTAAAGAAGTGGTTGACAAACACCCGAATTGGAAGATTGTGTATAGCCAAGCCATTCCGGGCTGGACAAAAGAGGGCGCACTGGCCGCTATGGAAGCATTCTTACAGAAAGGCGAAAAAATCGATCTGGTGGCCTGCCATTGGCATGCTGCGGCTGCGGCTGCGGCAACTGCTCTGGAAGAAGCCAACTATGAAGGTGAGGTCGGCGTCATTGGTCTGGAATTTACAAAGGAAGTGGCCGGCTACATCAAAGAAGGCAAAATCGACATGACCTCCAACTATTCTATTTCAGGTCTCGGATATAAAGTTGTGGAAGCAGCAGCTAAATTCTTGCAAGGCGAGACGCTGCCTACTTTCATTGAAGCTGATTTGGTCATCGTTGATAAGAACAATGTGGATGAAATTGAGCCGGAACTCTAATTTACTGCACAAGAACGCTCAATCGGAGTCTTTCGATTGGGCGTTCTTGTGTCTTTACTCACAAATTCCATGCAGATTAGTACGCAACTCGTTATCGGAAAACAGGCCGCTCAGGAGTTATCTGATACGTATCTTCGACAGAAACTCGCTAAAGCCAAAAGCCTTGCCCACCTTCAGCGGGTGATGATCTGGGCTGATGATGAGCCAGAGCTTTATCATCGCCTGGTCAAGCTGTGCAAGGAGCACGACCTTGAAACGTATCTCTGGTTCAATGTACTTGCTGATACTCCCGGCTATGAGGCCTGCGTAGAGGATGGTGTTCTCAATTATACGAATAGACGAGGTAATGGGCAGCTTGGATCGTGGGAAAAACTTGGTCAGGGTGGTGAAGAATTCCGTTTTATCTGTCCCAATAACACGATTGCCCTGGACAAGGTCTTTCAACAATTCACAACACTCGTCGATCACACTTCCTTTGACGGTGTATTTTTTGATAGGATCAGATACCCTTCTTTCACAAACGGATTTGAGTCGTTATTCACCTGTTTCTGCGAGTTTTGCCAGGATAAATTTACACGTCGCTATGGTACGTCTCTGGATTCATACCGCGACAAAATTCATGAACTCCTGGAGCGATTACGTGAGTTGGACCCCGATGAACTTGCGCAGTATCATCGTTTGGAGGGTCTGTGGGAAATTGATGAATTAAAGGAGTTTTTTGAGTTTAGAAGAACAAGTGTGTACGATGTTGTGCAACGGTTCAGCCAGTATGTTCACTCCCAGGGCAGGCAAGTCGGATTAGACCTGTTTACTCCTTCATTCGCTCCTTTTGTGTCCCAGGATTATCAGAGGTTAAGTACATGCTGCGACTGGATCAAACCGATGACGTATTGTCACGTGCTCGGTCCGGCCGGAGTACCTTTGGAAATCACATGCCTGATGCGGGCTATGAGCATCTTATCCCCCAAACTCAACGAAAAGCATATCATACGCTTTTTGAGCAGAGTCTTGGGAGTTACGCTGCCAGAGAGCGGGGAAGTGATACGCAGGCAGGGCATTCCGGAAGAGTTTATTGCCAGGGAGTTAGAAAAAATTTGTGGGCTTTCTCTCCCGGATAATGTCCAGATTTACTGTGGAGTTGAGGCGGTTCACTTTCCAACGCTTGGTCTGAAAATTACCAAAGAGATGTTAGCACTGAGTCTGAAAGCTCTTCAATCCCGGGCAGATGGTCTTGTGGCTTCATGGGACCTGTTGCACATACCAGAAGAAAATCTTGAAATGCTGGGGCGAATGAAGGGCGTATAATCATGAATGCGACGGAATCAATTCTTCACATCAGCAATGTCAATAAATCCTTCCCCGGGGTGAAAGCCCTGGATGCCATCAACCTCGAGATCAGACGCGGTGAAGTCCATGCCCTCCTCGGAGAAAATGGCGCGGGGAAATCAACACTCGTCAAAATTATTGTCGGGGCACACAAAAAAGATACGGGAACAATTCTTTTCGACGGCGTGCCGCGCGAGTTCATTTCTCCGGCTGATGCCTATAAGAACGGTATCAGTATTATTTACCAGGAGACCAGCCTCATCCCGCAACTCACAGTTCTCCAGAATATTTTTCTTGGACAAGAGCATATCCACACATTTTTACGTATTTTTGATCAAAAACGCCTGATTCGTGAATATGAGGAACTGTGTGAAAAAGTCGGGTTTCACTTTAACAGAAATGAGCAGGCCCGTAATCTCAGCGTCGCCGAACAAAAAATGGTGGAAATCCTCAAAGCCATGGCGCATCAGGCATCCTTTATCATTATGGATGAACCGACGGATTCGCTGGCAGACGCTGAAATCCAGCATCTTTTCGATATTATTCGGGATCTCAGACATCATCAGATGACAGTACTTTACATTACCCACTATCTGGACGAAGTTTTTCAGATTGCCGACCGATTGACAGTCCTCAGAGATGGGAAAAACGTGGGAACAGTAAATACAGGTGATGTCACGATGCGGGATGTTGTGAAAATGATGGTTGGGCAAGAGATTGCAAGGGGTACAGGCCGAGAGATAAAACAAATCGAACAACGCGAAGCGATTCGGGTTGATCGCCTGAGTCGGGCGCCGCTCCTGAAAAATGTGTCGTTCCGCGCTTACAAAGGGGAGATTCTTGGCATCACCGGAGTTATCGGCGCTGGTAAGACCGAATTAGCCAGAGCGATCTTTGGAGCGGACGCCATTGATGAAGGAACGATCATTCTGGAAGGCACGCCTTGCGCTATTGGGTCGCCGGTTGAAGCCGTGAAGCAGGGAATCGGGATGCTGCCTGAAGATCGCAAATATCTTGGACTGCTGCTCGACCAGGAAGTGTATAAAAACATCACCCTGGCTGCCATTGACCAAGCGATCTCGGGAATATTCCTGCAAAAACGTCAGGAACTCCTGATGACCGATAAAATGGTCAAGCGGCTGGATATTAAGGTGTCAACGCCATATCAGGCGGTCAAGTATCTCAGCGGAGGAAATCAGCAAAAAATTGTGATCGGAAAATGGTTGACCGCTTCACCCAAAGTGCTGATTATGGATGAACCCACGCGGGGGATTGATGTGGGCGCGAAAAACGAAGTGTACCAGATTATGCGGCAATTGGCAGAAGAAGGTACCTGCATTATCTTTATTTCCTCTGAAGTCCCTGAAATTCTGGAAGTTTCAGACCGGATTCTTGTGATGAACAAAGGAACAATCCATGCCAAATATGCGCGCGGCACGAGCCAGGAAGAGATTATGCAGGCGATGTTGGAGAACTAAGGAGTCTGTGGGGACATGACCATTCATGACAGTGGGTATAAAAAACTGTTTTCCAATCGGACGATCTTGCGCCAGTTGATTGAATCGTTTGTGCATGAGGCGTGGGTCGGGGAGATTGATTTTGATCAGTGCGAAACCCTTGACAAATCCTTTGTGTCCGACCATTATAAAGAGACAGAGAGCGATCTGATTTATAAAGTCCGGTTTCGGGGCCGTGAAGCGTATTTGGTGATTTTATTAGAGTTTCAGTCTACAGTTGACCGTTTTATGGCCCTGCGGATGGTGAACTACCTGACCAATTTTTATATGGATTATGTCGCTTCCACGGAGAATGCGACGCTGCTTCCGCCGGTCTTTCCCATTGTGCTGTACAATGGGGACGCTCGCTGGACCGCGCCGGTGACATTGGAAGCCTTAATTCAGGATTCCCGGTTGTTGGGCAACTATGCTCCGCGTTTCCAATATTGCGCCATTATTGAACGGGAGTATCGGGAAGAGGAGTTGTTAGCCATTCGCAATATCGTGTCTACGCTCTTTTTGACGGAAACACATTTTGATCGTGAAAAAGTGTTACAAGAGTTCACGTCCGTGTTTCAACGGGAATCGGATCGGCAGGCCGTGTCCTTATTGCTCAACTGGTTTCGGCAACTCACGTTGCACGGGCGATTTGATGCGGAGACGTTTGAAGAAGTACACCAAGTGTATGAAACCATAGAGGAGGCACACGCTATGTTACTTAAAGCTTTAGCTCAGGACCATGAACGCTTTCGGCAGGAAGGTCGGCAGGAAGGTCGGCAGGAAGGTCGGCAGGAAGGTCGGCAGGAAGGTCTCCAGCAAGGACTTCAACAAGGACTCCAACAAGGCATTTTTAAAGGGTTGATCCAGGCGATCTCAACGTTGTTCGCGAGTAAGTTTGGCGAGGTCGAGGCAGACCTTCTGCAAGACATTTCCGAACTGCACGATGTGAACGCGCTTCAGGAGACCCTCGAAGTCATTGTGCAAGCCGAAACGCTTGAACAGGTGACAGAGTTTGTGCGCGCGAAAAAAAAGTCGTTGCACAACTAATAGAAATCTGCGCCTCTGCGAAGATGAATCATTTATGGGTCGCGTACACGGCACACGCACGGCATTGAAATGTGGGGCAGCACAATCAATGACAGGGTTTGGAATGGAACTCTGTCAGGGCTAATATATGCGATTCGGGTAAGGGAGAAAAAGAAAAATTATGGGCAACAGGAGCTGGCAAAAAATATCAGAAAAAGGACGTGGATTTTCTCTCAGTAAGCATGGCATTATGATCGGGTTTCTGTTGATCAGTATCATTATCTCCATCATTACCCCGAACTTTCTCACCACCAGAAATATTCTGAATATGTTACGACAAAGTTCCATCGTCGGGGTCATGGCGATCGGAACGACCTATGTCATTATCGGCGGCGGATTCGACATTTCGGTCGGCTCGTTATTAGCACTGACAGCCGCTATGTCGCTGGGGCTGCAACAATACCTCCCCTGGTATCTCGCTATTGTTGTGGTGCTGTTGACAGGGGCGTTTGTCGGGTTTATCAACGGATTTTTAACCGCTAAAATCAAAATAGTGGCAATTATTACGACGCTCGGCACGATGACAATTCTAAGAGGGGTGACGTACTTATATACCGGCGGGTATCCCATTTTAGGGAGTTCCAAGAGTTTCAAATTTATCGGTTCCGGGTATATCGGCTTCCTTCCTTTTCCGATTATTCTCCTCGTGGTTCTGGTTCTTTTCTGGCAGTTTATTCTGGATAACACGAAATTGGGTCGGTATGCCTGTGCAGTCGGCGGCAACAAAGAAGCTGCCCGTTTGTCAGGGGTTCCTGTTGATTTTTACCATATTATGACCTTTGTGATCGGTGGATTGCTGGCGGCGGTGTCAGGCATTATTTATGCCGCCCGTTTAAATTCTGCAACTCCCTTAGCCGGGCAAGGCTATGAATTGGATGCCATCGCCTCTACCGTAATTGGCGGGACCAGCGTCTCAGGCGGCGAAGGCAGCGTGATTGGCACGTTAATCGGGGTTTTACTGTTGAATGTCGTCAATAATATGTTCAACTTGTTGGGGATCCAGGTCTATATCCAATATGTGGTCAAAGGGATTATTATCCTCACCGTTGTCGGCATTGATTCGTATTCAAAATTTAAAGAATAATCCTGTCTTTTGTCTCTCTACAGATCTCTCTATTTTATATTCGTCAATAGTAGAGCATTGTGATCGAGGAGTATTCGGTACGTACATAATTTATATCAGGAAAAAAATGTGAGATGAAAATTTTTTATGTTAAGCATATTGCTCTTTATGTTATTTGGGGAATGAGTTCTTTGGTGCTTGGAATACTGCTGACTGAATTGGTAGCGCAATATTACATGAATTCGATTGCGAAACACGGGAAGTTAATGCACAATGATCCGGTTTCTGGCTGGAAACCTTTAGCCAATCTTGATGTGACACGAGTAAATAACGACGGTCAACTGTGGAAAATCCGCACTAACCAGAACGGGTTTCGAACGATTCCGAATTGGGCGACAGCCGCCACAAGACGAATCTTGATTTTAGGAGATTCTTTTGCTTTTGGTGAAGGTGTAAACCAACAGGATCGTTTTGATAGCATTATTGCTCATAAAGAGCCAACATGGTCAATTATGAATCTCGGCGTAATGGCCTACGGTACTGACCAAGAATTTATCGTCGGACAGCCGTTTTTCTCCGATCTACAATCAGGTGATATAGTGATATTACTCACATATTTTAATGATTATATAGATATTTTACGTACCCATTTTGCTGGCCGAGCAAAACCTTGGTTCCAAATACACCAGGATGGTACAGTTCAACTCCACGCTCCGGAGATCGGCCTGTATGAAATACTACGAGACCATTCCTATCTAATGACTAAGATTGGCATCTGGCTCGAGCCTGACTTGTATAACTATTCCGCCGAGGATGTCAAACAAGGTCTGATGTTATATTATGCTATTACCAAACACTATATCCCCCGGTTAATAGAACGAGGTATCAATTTTGTTATCGTCCGCCATGGTGAGCATCTCCTTACACAAAGTCAGCATGTTCCACCGGAAGCCTTCACCCAAATATTCAATAATCTAAGGCATCATTATCCTCCCCTTCGTTATATTGTGTTGGAAAATTTGCTGGATACATCATCATGTCATACGTTTTTTTTATCTGATGGACATTGGAATGTAAACGGTCACCGTCAGGTTGGGGAAAAGTTGCACGAATATTTGAGGAAAATGTCCCCATAAGAAAGACACTATAAGCAGGATGAAAAGTACTCTTTTGTATTTTTAGATGTCAAACTTCCCTTTCCCGATGACAGCGGGTAATCTACTCTTCCCTCAATACTAAGAAATTGCCATTGCCTCTACCGTGATTGGGGGGACCAGCGTCTCAGGCGGCGAAGGCAGCGTGATTGGCACGTTAATCGGGGTTTTACTGCTGAACGTCGTCAATAATATGTTCAACTTGTTGGGGATTCAGGTCTATATCCAGTATGTGGTTAAAGGGATTATCATCCTCACTGTAGTGGGGATTGATTCTTATTCAAAATTTAAAGAATAAGAAGCTTTTCATCTCTATTTTTTCACGGAGGTAAGCTCCTCATTATAATTATAGATATTGTCCATCTTGATCTGCTCTATGCGGGCGATATGCCCCTGCTCCTCTTCCATTAAACTCCCGAGTAAGAACACCATCTCTTTATTTTTCGTCAACTTCACAAAATCATTATAAAAACGGTATGATCGTTTTTCATGAAGCAGAGCATATTCTATAACAGCATCATTATTGTCCAATTTTTCAGGAGTGGACACCATGTAGTTTTCTCTGATATAAGAAACAGTCACCGCCCGTTTCAGCTTATTGCTCAGGAACGTTCGAATATTCTTATTAGCCTTGATCTGAATAAGCCTGTTTTTATGCTCTTCCTCTCGTGTGATCAACTCCTCGATAATCCTGACATATCCTCCGCTGCACTTGGAGACATATTTCTTATAAAAATTTCTTGTGGCGGTTTCCATTTCTATTGCAAAATCGAGCATTTCATCAATGGTCGTCACTTCTTCGATTTCTTTGTGCATCAGATATTGATCGATCCCGATTGCGGCTTGATGCCCCGTGGCAATGCCGGTAATGACATCCGGTCCTTTGACGGCGTCTCCGGCAATATACAACCATTCTACACTGGTGTTAAAGTACCCATCAACTTTGATTCGTCTGCCCTCATATTCAATTTCATCTTTGATAGGCTCAAGATAACCGAAATCCGGAGCCTGACCGATCGATTCCACGATCATATCCCCTTCAAAAAACATCGTATCTTGTTCATCAAATTTGGGATTAAACCGCTGATTTTCATCAAACACACTGACACACCTGATCGTGTCAAGTCCTGTAATTTTTCCCTCTTCAATCACGATCTTTTTAGGACCGCGTCCCGGATAAAACACGCACCCCTCTTCCCTGGCTTCTTTGATCTCACTCTCATCGGCCGGCATAATATCTTCTGTTTCCAACGAGGTGACAATAGTACCAACCGTGCCATATTTTTTCTTTTGAAACCGGCTTAATGAACGGGCTATGTCCATGGCCACATTCCCGCCGCCGATTACGACGATTTTTTCGGTCACTTTAATCTCTTCGCCCATCGTAATCTTGCGCAAGAGCTCAACCGCCTGATACACATCTTCGTGATCGGTTCCCTCGACTCTGGTACTCCTTCCCACGTGCAGACCGGTGGCAATCAATACGGCATCGTGTTTTTCGTGCAACTCAAGAATCGAAATATCTTTCCCGACCTCAGTGTTTGTGAATATTTCGACCCCCTGATCTTTGATAAATTGAATATCCTTATCCAGCATATCGTAAGGGAGCCGATATTCTGGGATACCGTAACGGGTCATCCCGCCGGGAAGCGGCAGTTTTTCATACATCGCAACCTCTATGCCCATCAGCGAAAGATAGTAGGCCGCCGCAAGACCCGCCGGACCTGTTCCGACGATTCCAACGCTCTTCCCGGAAGGTTTCACCACATTACTCACAATATATGTGGGATAATCCTCCAGCGACAACGCATCCATCGCATATCTTTTCAGCCAGCGAATGGCAACCGGTTCTCCGCGAACACCGATGCTGCAAGCTGTTTCGCACGTATGCGTGCAAATTCGGCCGCACACTTCCGGCAACGGATTTGTTTTATAAATCTGTCTTGCCGCCTCGCCGACATCATCGCGCCAAATCGCCTCGATATATTCAGGAATGTTCATGTGAGCCGGACATGCCTCGGTACACAGCCCACACGCCACACACCGGGAGGCTTCGGCCATGGCCTGGGATTTGGAATAGCCTTTCACCATCTCCACAAATGAATCGGCGCGTTCGTCCACGGACAGCTCTTCCATCTCAATCCGGTCGAGGTCTAAAAAGTTCATCTCCTCATCGGCGGTATAACCCAGGGGATACTCTTTCTTGTGGATTCCGTCTTCATTGGGAATCATATAAAAACTATCCAGGTCCTCATCAATATGAATATACTCCTGGGTCATATTCAGGGAGTTGGTGGTACACATATCCACACAGAGAGCACACCAACAACATCTTCCGTAATCTATGGCCGGACGAAGGTTTGCTTCTCCGATTTGTGGCTCAATGTCCGGAATCTCAACCATGCGAATGGCATCGTTGTCGCATATTTCCGCACACGTCCCGCATCCGATACATTTATCCCAATCATTGATATGAAATCCTCTGTATCGTTCGGCAGTTTTCTGTTCCTCTTTGGGATAACGAAGTGTAACCGGTTCTTCTCCGAGAAACCGTAACGTTTTAAGCGGCTTTAAAATACTTTCACTGAATGTCTTGTGTGCGGACATTGAAATCTCTCCATCGTTGCATTAAATTATCGGTCAACTTCAGGGGGGCAGGCATCAAGAGAAAACATAACCTGAGACGCATCTTCCAGCCGGCTGCCAACCAGAAGATTTTCTAAAATATACACTCCATGTGTGACTGACGCGCCGCGAACATGGACTCTGTAGGGTTTTTGCCCGCCGTCACTCACGATATAGTACGCATACTCACCTTTCGACGATTCGGTCCTCACATAGGCGTCACCTGCCGGAACGTTCCATTTGAGCGGATTCGGAATTTTTGTCCAAATCTTCCCGTCGGGAATATCATCCAGGACGGTTCGAATAATTTTGATGCTCTGCTCCATCTCCATTCTGCGAACGATGGCACGGGCAAACGCATCCCCTTCTTCCATCGTGGGAATATCAAAGTCAATCTTTGGGTATGCTTCGTAGGGATCATCTTTTCGGACATCAGCGGCAACGCCGCACGCCCGTAACACCGGACCTGTCGCTCCCCATTCCAAAGCCTGCTCTCTGGTCAGTTTACCAACCCCTTTGGCCCTGTTATGAAAAACCGTATTGTGAAACAGTAAATTGTCGTAATCGGGCAGACGGCTTTCGATGTAATCCATGACCTCTGCCACCTCTTGTTGAAATCCCACCGGCAAATCTCTTCTCACCCCTCCCGGAAGCATATAAATATGATACACCCTTCCGCCGGTCAGGGCTTCAAACAGTCGCATGATTTTATCCCTGTCAGCTCCGGTCCAGTAAGGAACCGTATATAACCCCACGGAAGCCGCATGGCCGCCCATGGAAAACAGATGCGAGGCCAAACGGGACAATTCCAGGACCATGGTTCTGATATATTTGGCTCGTTCAGGGACTTCTATCCCCGCGATTTCTTCAATCCCCCTGGAGTAATTTTCTTCGTTAGGGTCCGGGTCTGGCACGCAGATTCTGCACACAATGGCAATATTCTGAATAAACAGCCTTTCTTCCATCAGCTTTTCAAACCCGCGGTGCAAATATCCGGCATCGGTTCTCGCTTTTACAATCTTATCACCTTTCAGCCTCAATTTTAAAGCAAAATTCCCTTCAATACCCGGGTGATTGGGACCTATATACAGATCATACTCTTTTTTTTCTTTTGCCAATGCCATGCTCTATTCTCCGGCTTGTTCAAGTTCTCTTAACCATTCGGGATGATAATCATCTTTAAAACTGTAAAAATTCAAGGCAAATTCACGGGTGATAAAATCCTTTCTCATCGGAGGCTCACCTTCCCAATCCGTGAGGATATACTTTTCCAAATCATCGTTCCCTGTAAATTCGATACCAAACATCTCGTGAATATCCCGTTCAAAGAATTTTGCCTGATGCCATATTGAGGTGATCGTCTCAAATTCGGCTTTTGCTCGATCGATCCGTATTTTGGCAGTGACCAACACCTTTCTGGTATAGCTCCAGAAATGGTAAACCAACTCAAACTGATTGTCGCGAAGC
>Ga0256845_1002116_pt1 | contig 14783 bp, 7 predicted proteins | sample RiftiametaG_FD_189101 | JGI IMG/M metagenome (GOLD analysis project Ga0256845, IMG submission 189101) | Tube worm associated microbial communities from hydrothermal vent at the East Pacific Rise, Pacific Ocean - Riftia | ecosystem: Host-associated > Annelida > Integument > Unclassified ...
TACCGCTTCGCCCGCTTCGTCTGGTCACTGCGTTCGGACTCGTCATCGCTACCGGTTGCGTCGGCACCGAAGGCGAGACCGAGTCCTCCTCGCCCCCCTCCTCCACCAGCGGCGACGGCACGGACACCGAGACCTCCGAGTCCGGGACATCGAGCAGCAGCACCACCGATGTGGCGTTTGTGCCGATCCCCGCCCGCGACATCAGCCTCGACCGGGTGCAGGCAAACCAGGCGGTCGGCATCGACATCGCCAAGGACGGAGCCTGGGTTCCCGGAGAGGATCGGACCTCCTTTCTCCTCCAGGATCGCTTGATGCTCCTGCGCGGTTTTTGGACGGTCAGCGAGAACTGGATTCCGCGAAAGATCCGCGCCCACCTGACGGTCTACTACCCCGACGGCACGATCCACGAGGACGACCAAACCCTGATGATCGAGGACGACGCCTTCGAGGGTGATCTCAAGCGCACATTCTATTTCGGGCTGATGCCCGAGCAGGTGATCCCCGGGATCAAGTTTGAGATGGACCTTTGGGAGACCAAGGCCGGCTACGAAAATACGCCCGCGCCCGACCCTGCACCGCGCATCCCCTACGACGGCACCGCGCTCGTCGGCGTCGAAGACAGCGCTCAGCTGCTCAAGGTCGTGATCGTGCCCTTCAATTACGACGACGGCGAGAAGTGCCAGACCTCGCCGGATCTGTCCGAGAAGACAATGAAGCTCTTCTACAACCTCATGTACATGCAGGATCCCGTCGATACCCTCGAGATCACGATCCACGATCCGGTCGACTGGACGACCAAGCTCCAAGACTTCAACGAGACCAATAAATACATGAGCGGGCTCCGCTTCGACGAAGGCGCTGGCCCCGAGGTCTTCTACTACGGACTCATCGACGCCTGCTCCAACGGGGTCGGAGGCGCAGGCGGCAAGGCCTACGGCATCCCCAAGATCAAGCCCGTAAAGGACCAAGCCTGGCAGCGGGTCTCTTCGGGGCTCTCGCTACCCAATAACGTCGACTATTCGGCCGAGACCTTCGTGCACGAGGTCGGTCACTCGCTCGGCCGCCTGCACATCGATTGCGGCGGCGCGGCGGGCTTTGACCCGACCTACCCCTTCCCCAACGGCGAGGTCGGCGAGTGGGGCTTTGGTGTCATCGACTTCGGCATCCGCCACCCGAAGGTCAACAAAGATTACATGACCTACTGTAGCCCGACCTGGGTCGGTAACTGGGCGTGGAGCAAGGTCTATCCAGCGATCCAAACACTGACAGAGTGGGCCAACGAAGCCCCGCCCGCGCCCGACGAAGACATCTATAGCGGCTCGCTGCTGGTCGGTTCGGTCTATCCCGATGGTCACTCGAGCTGGATCACCGTGCCCGGCGGGCTCACCGACGACGAGCTCAGCGCGACTGATACCGTCGAGATGTGGGCCGGCGGTACGCGGATCGCCGAGCTGCCCGCGATGGCCCGCTTCCTGCCCGACGGTGTCATCAAGCAGGTGGTCGTGCGACTGCCCGACAACTTCGATGCGGTGACCAGCTTCGAGCACGTCTCGGGCAAGACCCGGCGCCGAATCCAGGCAAAGACGGTCGACATTCACCACACATCGAGGGCTCTGGCAGCCCGCTGACCGTCTCTTCCAGCAGTACCTGCCCCGCGTTCGGCGATCGCCAAGCGCGGGGCAAAAGCGACGACCGTGCACCTCGCCAACATTCAGAGCCACCTGAAGAAAACCCTGCTCACCGGGGTGCTCTCGGCGATTCCGCTGGCGGTGACCATCGCCCTGGTCGTCTACGTCGAGAAGATGAGCCGCGAGCCAGTGCGGGCGGTACTCGGCATCGACATCCCCTTCATCGGCTTCGTCGTCGCATTTGTCCTGATCTACCTCACCGGTCTCATCGTCTCGTCGATCATCGGCCGCGTGTTCCTCAAGTGGCTCGACGGGCTGCTGCTAAAGGTGCCTATCCTCCGTGACCTCTACGGCGCCTGGAAACAGATTTCGCTAACACCCGGCGGCAGCGAGGGCATCTACGCAAAGGTCGTCCTGATACCAGACGGCGAACACACACTGCTGGCCTTTACCAGCGGCGAGGCGCTCGAGGGCGATCCGAGCCGCTGCTGTGTCTACGTCCCCGAGTCCCCAAACCCGATGTCCGGGCAGCTCCGTATCGTCGAGCGCAGCCGCCTGACAGAACTGGCGCTCACCGTCGAGGACGCCTTTAAAATGCTGCTCTCCGGCGGCAATTTCCTGCCCTCAAAGCTCAGCTCGGGCGCCGATAGAACCCCAGAGCCCGAGCCACAACCGACGACAAACGCCAGCCCCAGCGCCAGCGCCGACGCGTCTTAAAGAAAAGAGCACCGGCCATCAACGGTCGCGACGAGCGTGTAGACGACATGTCCTCATGGACATGTCTTAGGGTTACATCCCGCTGATATCGTCGTGCTTGCGCAGGGTGTAGCGGAGCTGCAAGCGGCGACGCTCGAAGGGGCCGAGTTCGACCTGCCAACGGACGATGCCCTGCTCGTCGGGGCATTTGCCCTCGGTGGTTTCTTTGCGCGAAAAATCGATCTTAACCTTCTCGATCTCGGACACGGGAATCCGCTCTGAAACCTTGATCTGTCGGCTTTGGTCGCCCAAGTTGCTGAGCCGCAGGACGACCGTGTGCACCACCGACGTCCATGACGAGAGCATGCCGCGCTCCTCCTTGGCCAGCTCGACCTCACGGAGCGCTCGCAGGGTGCTATCTGGGCCAAATCCGAGTTCAAATCGCTCGCCCGGGGCGATGTAAAGGATCGACGTACGGCCGACGAGACCACCGCCTCGGATCAGATCGACAGGACCCGCGAGCAATGGCTGGGGACCGCAATTATGTTGGGTGCTTCGCAGCAACACGGCCGCCTCGAGCTCCGCGAGCAGCACCCAATCGAGTTCCGCTTCGGTCGTAAAAGAGAAAAGACGCGCTCGATGGGGCTGGCCATCGCTCGGCACATGGGCCCGCGAGAGCGCCCTCAGAGCGAGGATTTCACCGCCATCGTCGATGCCCGGCACCTCGGTCGCCGCTCGGGTCTCGACACCGGCACCTAACCCTGCGCTCTGGATCTCCTGATCGCGGACCTCGACCTCGACCTGCTCGCGACGACGGCGGACCGCGAGCACATCGGACTCCAACTCCGGCGGCTCGCTGCCGAGCGACGCGCGCTCGGTCGAGAAGACCAGCTGCACGTCTCGCCAATCCTCACCGGTGCGCTGCCAGACACAGCCCTCCGAGACAAATTCGAGGCGCGACTCCAACTCCGGCCCCTCCGCGGGGACTAATTCGGCGCGGTGATAGGGCCGCCAACAGGCACCCGGCACGATGTAATCGACCTGCAGCGCAAAGCGACCGGGAGCGCGGGCGACCACCTCGATCACCAGCTCTGCTGTGATCTTCTCGCGCACATCCGCGGCACTCGCTGCCCGCCTCCGCAGGCGCTCGAGCTCCTGAGAGAGTTCGCCGAACTCCTCGTTGAGCACCAGCATGCGCTCGCGAAGCGTCGCCTCATCCGCACCGATCTCTGCGAACTCCCGGAGCCAACACTCGCCCTCGACCTGCCCCCATCCAGCATCGACACCGATGTCCGCGAGCTGGGCCTCGGCGATGCGGTCGAGATCGCCGAGCTGCATTCGGACCCGCGATCTCTGAGCCTCGAGCACAGCGATGCGATGGGCGAGCTCAAACTGCTCGCGCTCGAGCGCCTGGGCCTGCTCTGGACGATCTTCAACACGAGCGACGACTCTCCTGTGCAGGCGGAGATCCAGGACTCTCGCACCGCGCACCTCGTCGTCGTCGCTCTCCGCCCCTGGGCGTCGGAGCGCTGCGCAGAGGGTGCGATCACTGAGTACCGGCGCGACCTCAGCGACTCGCAAACGCGTGGTGCCAGCGGGCACTTCGATCACGCCCCGCCGAATCACATGAGCGCGATCCTCCAGCAGGATCACCTCGTCAACGGGCAGCTCGATGAGCGTCGGCAAAACAACAACAGGATCAGTACGCGGGGTCGGGGGCTGTGATGTGGACATGGTTCGCTAGGCCTCCCGACGATTGCCGCCGACCAGCTCTTTCTTCGCCGAAATCTTGATGCTGTAGGCCGCTCGAAGCTGCTTTTTTGCGCCCGCAGCGAGCTTGATACGCCAACACTGCCCCCCCTGGAGCGCGTACTCCTCGGGTTCGTAGCGACTCCACGGCGGCTCCACTGCGCCGAGATCAACGCTGATCTCGTCCTCGCCCTCTTGGAGGCTCGGCACCCGTTCGCGAACCTCGAGCCGAACCGCCCGCTCCAAATGGTTCTGGGCCTCGACGACGATCTGATGCTTGAGCCGCAGCGAGCCGTGGATGAGCCCGGCATGCTCCTCGGAGTAGTCGGTGTTGCGCGAGACCTTGATCGCCTGCTCGACGCCGAGCCCCAGATGGACCTCCGCAGCGACCGGCGAAAGCGCAAGATCACAGGTCAGCAGGTAATCGCCGCCGACGTAAACATCGACCGGCCCCTCGAGCAAAGGCGCCGCCAGAGGGTTTTTGAAGGTGGCCACGCGAAAGACATCCGTGCTCTCGGAGGGCACAACGACATGGGTCATCGACACTTCCGCGTCACGGGCGAGCAGCGGGATCCCGTGGAAATCACCGTCGGCGATCACGTCGATCTCGCCCTCCGCTTCGTAGATGTACTCAAAACCGTCGACGCTGGAGGCGAGGCAATGACCCGAGGGCAGAGCACCGAGCAGCCGCGCCTTTGCCCGCGAGTGATCGATCTCAGCGACGAGGGCGGTGACGCTCTCTGACTCGCGCAGCACCACCGATTCGAGGATCCGCTCCTGACGACGGACGAGCACCAACTTGCCCCGATTCGCTGCAGTCGCGACAGGCAAACGCAGATCGCCGTAGGCTAGGAGGGCGCTCGGATCCTCCACCACGGGCGCGGGCTCATCGGCGATCGGGAAGGCACCGGTGCTCTCTGCAGATCCGCCGCTATCGTCAAACATCTCGCTGAAAAAACCGCCCCGCGATCGCTGCGCCCGCATCGCCTTCGGTGCTGCCCCCAGAGGCATCGGAGGAGGTGGTGGTGCCCCGTGGAACGCATTTCCGAAGGTCCCCTGTTTCTTGAGCTTGCGCTGCATCTCCGCCTGCGGCTCGGGTGCGGCGAGGTCCATCTGGGTGAACGCCTCGTCGTCGCCATCCTCCTCCATCGGTGCTGTGTAGCCAGTGAACGTGACCGGCGGATCCTGGACGGCGGACAGGCTCGAGTTTTGTGCGGCGAGAAAATGATCGTAGTCCGCGTAGAGGACCTCGCCGCCCGTCGGAGGAGGCCGCCAACCGCGACGCTGCGGCTGCTGCTGTCGACGCCCGATCCGCATGCTCTGGAGTTCGGGCAGCTCGGTCCAGCGCTGACTGTCTGCGGTCGAGAGCGCGAGCCTTATCCGCGTCCAATCCTCGCCCGTGCGCTGGCTGACCACTGCTCGCAAGGCGAGCCGTGCCTGTGACATCGCTCGATCAAAGGTCACCGTGTAAGCCGGCGCCCAGCGAGCCCCGGCAACTCGGTACTCAAAACGCAACTCCCGCGGACCCAATGCACCAGGGCGCCGTTCGAGGTGGATGGTCGCGCACCGCCGAATCTCGTGGGTCTTGGCCCTGCGAGCGCCCGTCATCTCGTTGTTTCGGGCCTCCTGCAACGTGAGTTGTTCGTGGGCCCCGCGAAGGCGAACCGCTAGCTCCTGTGCGGATCGATCGAGTGCCGCAATCGCTTCGCGGCGAAACTCTGCGACCGCCCGCCGACCGCGAGTCGGCGAAGGCGGTGGCGGCTCCCCATCTTTGCCCGACGGCCGCGAGACCTCGATCTCCGCGCTCAGCCGTCGGCGCTGTGCCCCCAAATGGGCCTCTTGATCGAGTAAGCCGCTCAGGTGACGCCGTGCGGCCCGCAGCTCTTCGCTCTCTGCCGGCGGTCGATCACTCTCGTCACGGGCGACATCCAAACCCAAACGAACATCCGTCGCGACCAGCCCGCTGCCGCTGACCTGCACACGCACACTCGACTCCTCGAGACAGAGCGGCAGATCGTCGATGCGGATCAGCTCATCGCAGGTCGCCGCGTCCTTGATCTCGACGACCCGGGTGACCCGTGCGCCCAGGCGGTAAACAGTGACAGCGGCGATCCTCGAGGGGTGATGTGTCGGCATTGCGGGGCACCCATGGTAACGAACATCGAGGGCCAAAGGCATCACCACAGCAACGCTGCATGACACCCAGGGCCCTCGGTTTCGCTCGAATGAAAGTGGCTTCAGACAGCTCGGTCAGGCGACCGACGTGCCCGCTCTTCGCTCACAGAAACGCCCCACCGGCTCTCGATCAGGCCCCCCCTCGAACGGTGATTTTGCGCGGCTGCACGGTCTTGGACTTAGGCAGTCGGAGCTCGAGTACACCATTGTCGAGCGCCGCATCGATCGCCTGTGCGTCGACATCCTCGGGGATCTTGAAGACCCGTAAGAAGTCCGCCTCGCGCTCCGCTCGGTCGCCACGGAGGCGGAGTTCGCCCTCCTCGTAGCGGATGTCGATGCCCTCGCTCCCGACCCCTGGGAGGTCGGCGAAGACCAAGTAACCCTCGGCATTTTCGTAGATATCGACCGTCGGAGCGACCACCGGCCGACTGCTCGTCGCCTCTGCGTGCGCGCCATCTTCGGTCGGCCCGGACTCGTCGCGCGTGTTCTCTGTGTTGTCGTGCATGGCTCAATCTCCTGCTCTCTGCTGCCGCGGTTGCGCCCCCGCAATCCGCGTTTGTTTCGTGTTTAGCGATCCTGCTAGGCGTCGCCAAAGCGACGGGTTAATGGACCTGGATCTTGATCGATCGCGGTTTCGCCTCGGCATGTTTGGGCAGGGTGACCCGCAGGATCCCCTCCTTTACGGCAGCCGTAACCGCCTCCACATCGATCCGCGTCGGCAGGGCAAAACTCCGCGAGAACGGAGCCCCGCGACGCTCCTGACGGTGCACAGAGTACCCCTCGGGGGCACTGACAGAGCGCTCACCGGCAAGCGTCACGCCCTCGGCCGTGACCCGAACATCGATCTCATCGACGCGAAGGCCGGGCACCTCGGCCTCGATCAAGTAGGCCTCGTCGCTCTCCGAAAGGCTGATACGCGGCCACTTGGCGCCTGCGTGATCTGGCGATACGACCGACGAATCGAGTTCGCGGATAAGATGGTCCATTCGCCTGCGAAAGAGGCCAAAGGCCTGCAGGGGATCGTAGGGTGCGCGTGCGCGGGTGTATCGGAACATGACATCTCCTCACTGTCGGCACAAAGGCCGCAGGGTCTCGTTGCATTGGGGGAGGGCCGCCCATCACCGGTGGCCTCTCGCTGGACACCAAGCTAGATCGGCCCGCCAAGGCGTCAACCCTCAATTTTTTCTGCCGCCGCACACTCGCGGATAATGCTCAGAATTCGGCCCGTGTACCCAACGACGGAATGATCGGCAAACCGGTCGTCAATGCCCGCGAGCGGTAGTCAAAGGAGTAATTCCAAGCCTCGCCATTTTGCCGGTTGTAGACGTTTTGCACATCGAGATAGAGCGAAATGATCGCTCGCCGGAGGATCCAGCGCCTGTCGATACGCAGATCGAGCTGATGAAAGGTCGGCAGACGCTCGCCGTTGGTGGGACCGTCGATCGGCAGGTAGGAGCCCGTCTGCGCGTCGAAGATACCGTCGGTGCGCCCGGTGGTCGGGTTGCCACTGACCAGGCGAAAGCGACCGCCGAGCTGCCAGTTGCCCGGCAATTTGTAGACCGCGATCGCGGTGAAAATGTGCCGCTGATCAAATCCAAAGGGGATCCAATCCTGCTCGGGCGACTCCTGGACTTCGCTCTTCATCAGCGTATAGCTGAGCCAGGCGAAGAGGCGACCGGTCAACGCCTTGCGTAGGAGCAGCTCACCACCGTAGATCCGACCGATTCCTTGATTGGCGAAGCTCTCGGGGCGAATCCCGCTGTCGGCAAAGACGAGCGCCGAAGAGCCGGTAACCCGATCCCAGACGTACTTGTAAAAGCCGGTGACCTCGAGGCTGATGGCCGACTCCTCAAAGAGCTGGGCGACGCCAAAGCTGTTGTGCACCGAGCGCTCGAGCCAGACCCGCGGGTTGCCCCAGACCGGGTTGAACTCGAAGATGTCGGGCGCCTGCGAGTAGAGGCCGACACCGCCCTTAAGAGTGGTTTGATCGCCGACCTGCCAGGAAAAACGCAGCCGAGGATCGACCGCGAGCTTGCGCAAAACCCTCGCGTAGTAGTGGGCCCGGACGCCCGGCAAAAGCGTAAAACGATCGCCCAGACGCACGGTGCCGGTGGCGTAGAGAGCCGGCGAGGCGTAGGTATCACCGGTGCCGCGGGCGATGTTTGCGATGTCCGTCTCGCCGAGACCAGAGCCCGCCGGGAAGCTCGGCGCGGCGGCGTCGATTTGGTAGTGACCGGCTTGCACCTCGGTACCGATGCGCACACTGGACCGGCGAGAGAGCGCCCGGCTGATCTCGGCGCGACCCGAGAATTCGTGGCGCTCGAGGGTGAAGTTAAAGAGGTCGCCAAAACCACCGCTCAGCGATTGGTACATGTACGAGGGCGTGATCAGGAAGTCCCAGGGCCCGTCACGCTTGCGGTACACCACGTCAGCGCGATGAAAGAGAATCGCCGTGCCCGCTTGATCTGCACTCGATGCCTCTTCGTTGGCGCTCTTGGTGATGAGGCTCAGGCGATCGTCCGAACCAAAGGCCCGCAGCGAGAGTTCGCCGCCACCGACCGGATAGTCAAAGAGCCCCTGGTAGTCGAAGTAGCGCGGTGCCTGGGTGAAACTCAGACCGGCGTCATCGGGCAAGGCCGCGCTGAGAACCGCGTCGATATAAGAGCGACGACCGCTGAGCGCAAAGGATCCCTCGCCCACCGGCCCCTCGACGAGGGCGCCGACATCAAAGAGATCGGCGTCGATGTAGCCATGAAATCCGTCGCGTCGCCCCTTCCTCGGGGCGACGTTGACGATGCCTCCAATCGCATCACCAAAGCGCGCGTCAAAGTTGCCCGGCATAAAGTCGATCTGCGCAAGCATGTCCGAGTTAAAAACGCTGGAGATCGCCCCAAAGTGGAAGAGCTGCGGGATTTCGTGGTAGCCGAGGTAGATCTTCGAGTCGCTCGGAGCGGCCCCGCGGATCACCAAAAGACCCGCGCCAAAGGGCGAGCGCGCGACCCCTGGAAAATTTTGGATGGACTTGAGCGCGTCGCCCTGAGTGCCCGGTAAATTGTTGATCTCGGCGACGCTGATCGACCGCCGATCGACCGCATCATCGCCGCCACGACGGCGCCGCACGACGGTCTTGTAGGGGTTTTCGTCGAGGCGCGGCTGGTAGTAACGAAGCTCCAAAATCTCCTTCGCAGCGAGAACTTCGATGTAGTCCAGGCGCTCGTAGCCCTGGGAGAGAATGACCAGACGAAAGCGACCGTCGGGCAAACCGCGGAGTTCAAACCGACCCTCTTCATCGCTCACCGCACGCACAGTCCACGCCGGCACAGCGCCCTCGCTTGCGTCGTAGATCCGCCGGCGAATGCGACCCAGAGGCAAGCCCTCGGGGGCCGGCAACGCGAGGATCACAGCCCCCGAGATCGGCGTACGCGGCCCCGCTTCGACCAACTCACCGCGGATCCTCAGCGGTCCCAATTCGCCGGAAGGCGCCGACGATTGGTCGTTGTCCGAGGTGCCCTCTTGAGCGCCGCGAGGTTCCCCCTTCTCAGCTCCGTTCTCGCCCTCATTCGCGGTGGTCAGATCCGGCGGGGCGATCTCAATCGAGATCCGAATGAGCGCCTCGATCACGGCCCCTCGGTAACGCGCCGGGCGGTAGCGAAGTTCGCGAACTGCCGCCAGGGCGAGCTCGTCTAGGCGCGGGTGCACGCCCCGTAAAACCTCGACCTTTGCAGGCACACCATCAACGCCGACGACCAGCTTGAGCTGGACTTCACCGGAGGGCGCTGGGTCCTCGAGCAAGAGGTCCTCCGGGTAATCGATCGTCGCGCCCTTAAGAATGAAGGGCGGCTCGAGATCGGGATCTTCGGCTGAGCTGGGCACCGCGGCCGCCGGCTCCGCTCGAAGAGGCGCGGCCATGAGCCCGACGATCGATCCCGCCAGCGCGGCGACCAACCCAGCTGAGAAGCGGGCGCGTACTGGCGTTGGCGACCCCACGGCACCCGAGCATCGCTCACCGCGGCGCTCCTATCTAGCCCCGCAGCACTTTCGAGCCTGAGAACCCATCTGCGCACAGATGAAAGCGATCGGGTCAGCCAGGCGTTTAGCCCATGAGACACTGCCTACCTAGCCTGGGCGGCGCCGACTCCTGCGGTCGTTGCCGACCCCCAAATCCCCCGAGAACGACAATCTACGACCTCATTTGCTGATTCCCCAGTGCTACACTCGCTCGTTGCCCGGACCCCGAGTAAGCCGGCCGCAAGGCCCATCCTCCGCATCCTAAACGGAGGCCCGGCGCCCGCCCATCGATTCCCCTGCCGACCCCCGTGGCCCTCATGCGCTCGTTTAGCTGGCTTCACCTCACCGACCTCCACCAGGGCCTCGACGCCCAATCGTGGCTGTGGCCCGGGGTGAAGGACATCCTCTTTGAGGATCTGACCCGGCTTCACGAGCGCTGTGGTCCCTGGGACCTCGTCTTCTTCACCGGAGACATCACCCAGCGCGGCACTGCCGAAGAATTCGACCGCTTCAACCGCACGCTCGCTCCGCTCTGGGAGCATATCGAGTCGCTCGGCTCAACACCAAAGCTGCTCGCGGTGCCCGGCAATCACGATCTGAGCCGCCCCAATCCGCTGCAGCCCGAGGTGTTGATCCTCCAGCGCTGGGCCGAATTTCCCGCGGTACAAAAAGATTTCTGGGGCGACCCCGACTCGCTTTACCGACGCCTCGTCGATCGTGTCTTCGCCAATTACGACGCCTGGTTACGCGACTCCCCCTTTCCAGCGCCGAGTAAGCTGCGCCGCGGTATCCTGCCCGGCGACTTCGCGGCGACGCTGACCAAAGAGGGCGTCAGCCTGGGGCTGCTCGGACTCAACTCGAGTTTCCTGCAACTCACCGGGGATGATCACCTCGGCAAGCTAGCGATCGATGTCCGCCAGTTTCACGGGGCCTGCGATGGTGACGGCCCGGCGTGGGTCAAGGAGCACGAGCTCTGCCTGCTGCTGACCCACCATCCCGTAACCTGGCTCTCCGACCAGGCTCGTGATCACTTCCACAGCGAGATTTTCACCCCCGGGCGCTTCGCCGCCCAGATCTGCGGCCACCTCCACGAAAGCAGCGGCACCGTGATCTCGATCGGTGGATCGCCCGGCCGGCGCCAGCTCCAAGGGCGCTCGCTCTTCGGTCTCGAGAGCTTTGGCGAAGGCACAATTGTCGAGCGCAGCCACGGATACTGCGCCGGCAGGATCGACTTCGACGAGAACGACAAGGCGCACCTGAGAATCTGGCCACGAGTGGCCAGAAAAGCCGCTGCTGGCCATTGGCGCCTCATCCAAGACCTCGACGCCTTCGAGTTAGAGGACGATCAGGGCACCCTCCGTGAGGCCCTGCCGCTGCAACGCACACCCGCACCAGCGCGCCCACGATCGCCGCGTACCACCCCGGTCAGCCTGCCCGCGACGCCCGACTCCGTCGGCGAGATCGCACCCAATCCCACCGACGCGATCAACCCGATCGGCGACCACCCGATCACGATCATCTCGCGGATCCAGCCGCCCGGCGCCCCCTACGATCTGCGCTGGCACATCCACCGCGAAGAAGAAGAACAGACCGCGCTCAACTATCTCGACCAGCCTGGCGCGCCGGTAGTGCTCTGGGGCCCCGAAAAATTCGGCAAGACCTGGGCGACGCAATACCTGATCGACTGCGTGCACCACCAAGATGGTGCCAAAGCCAAGATCGCCGCGGTCAACCTGGACACGTTCGACAACGAGTCGCGCCGCGACTACTCCACCTTTATCCTCGAACTCGCCTACCAGATCGTCGCCGCGATCGGCGGCCGCGAAGAGTGGATCACCAAGCACTGGGACTCGCGGGGCAGCGTCAACGTGCGCCTAGGTCGGATCATGCGCGAGCACATCCTGCCGCTCGCAGATACCCGCCTTATCATGGCGATCGACCGGGTCGACGCGGTTTGGCGACTTCCCTTTAAGGACGATTGCTTTGGCATGCTGCGGGCCTGGGCCCAGGACAAGCGCCTCAGCAAACTGCGCCTGGTCCTCGGCATCTCGACCACGCCGACGATGCTCATCGATCGGCCAACGCAGTCGCCCTTTAACCTGACACCGCCGATCGTGCTCGGCGACTTTAGCCGCGAACAGGTGCGCGAGCTCGCCGGCAAGTACGGCCTGCACTGGAGCGACCGAGACTTCAGCGAACTCGACGATCTGATCGGCGGCCACCCCTACCTGGTCCGGCACGTGATGCACAAAGCAGCGCTCGCCGGCGGCATCCCGGCGCGCTCGCTGATCGGCGAAAGCACCTCGCTCTTCGACGACTTTCTGCAGCGCTACTCCAGGCGCCTGCACCAACAACCCGAGCTGCTACAGGGGCTTCGGTCGCTGCGCTCTGAGTCGCTCGCCGAGCTCGACCCACAGATCTCGCACAGGCTCGAGAGCGCTGGTCTCGCGGTCGAAGAGAAAGCCGGCCTCTTCCGCCTCCGCTACCGCCTCTACGAGCGTCTGCGGCTATGAGCACGCGGACGAATCTCTTCCAGATCGGCGGTGCGATCCCAGTCGGCCGCCTCTACATCGAGCGTAAAGCCGACGCTGAGGTCGTCGAGACCCTCGCCGAGGGCGAGTTTTGCTACGTGCTCGCGCCCCGCCAGATCGGCAAGTCGAGCCTTCGCCTGCGCGCGGCCAAAAAGCTCGAGCAGCAGGGCATCCGTTGCGTGAGCATCGACTTCTCCGGGATCGGCTCGGGCTCAGTGACGATCGACGAGTGGTACTTCTCGATCGCCTACGAAATCGCCGACGGCCTAGGCCTCTCCAATCCCGAACTCTTCTGGACCCAACACGAGCACCTCACGCCGGTACACCGCTGGTACCGCTTCATCCGCGAGGAGCTGCTCGACTCCTCCGACGAACCGGTCGTCGTGTTCATCGACGAGGTCGACTCGGTGCTCGCGCTCTCGTTCACAACCGACGACTTCTTCGCCTCGATCCGCTCGGCCTACAATCTGCGCGCTGAGGATCCCGCCTACCGTCGGCTCTCGTTTTGTCTGCTCGGGGTCGCTGCGCCGACCGACCTGATCCAAAACCCGGTCCGCACGCCCTTTAACATCGGCCACGCGATCCGCCTCGCCGACTTCACAAGATCCGAGATCGACGCCTTCGCGCCCGGCCTCAAAGACCTCGGCTGCGACACCGAGGCCCTGCTCTCGGCGGTCTATCAGTGGACTTCGGGCCATCCTTATATGACCCAGCGGATCCTCCAGGAGGTCGCCCGCCAGGGTTCGCTGCGCGGCAAGTCCGAGAGCGAGGCTATCGACGACGCCGCCTACCAAATTTTCCTTCGCAGCGGCAAGTCCAGCGATCCGACCTTGGCCTACGTCGAGAAGCGCCTCGACATGTGCGACTCGCGGGTCCGCATGCGTCAGATGCTGCACATCTACCGCAAGCTGATCGGTGGCGAGGAGGTTCTCGCCGAGCCAAATTCGCCGATCCAGGCCGAGCTTCGGTTGATGGGCATCGCCGCCGATCAAGACCTTGGCGCCCACACGCTGCTGCGCCCGCGCAACCTGATCTTCGCCGAGGTCTACGATCTCGTCTGGCTCAAGAGCAAAGAAAAGGAGCACGGTCTGGCCGAGTCGGTCGAGCGCTGGCTGACCTCCGGCAAGCTCGACGACTGGTTGATCCGCGGCGCCGCCCTCGAGAACTCCCTGCGCTGGGCCCGAGGCCGCGCTGACCTCACCAACTCCGAGCACGAGTTCCTGCTCGCCTGCGTCTCGCTCGCCCGCAGCGAAGCAGAGGATCGTCACCGTACGGCCGAGACCATGCGCAAAGACGTGCAGGCCCAGGCATCCCTCGCCGAGCAGCGGCGGCGTATCGAAGAGCAGCGCTTCGCCGCGGATATCGAGCGCGAACGGGCCCAGCGAGCGGAGGAATCGGCGGCCTCCCAACGCCGTGTGATCACCATTTTGACGGTGATGGTCGCGGCCCTGGGGGCGATGCTCGCGGTCGGCGTTTGGCAGTACCTGGTCGCCCAAGCCACCAAAGATCAGCTCGCCGAGACCACCCGTAGGGCCAACCGCGAAGCCAAGGAGTCGCTGCTGCTCGAGCGCGCCGCCCAGGCTCTTCTCCTGACCCAAAAGTCAGGTCGTGAGGTCGACGCGCTGGTGATCGCGGTCGAAACCGCGAGCCAAAGCCTGCTCTCCGGGCGCAAGCCACCGGCCCGAGTGCGCCAGGCCTTGGCGGCCGCGGTGGCCAGCGCCCCCCGCAAGCCGCAGGTGCTCCGCCACGATGACTTCCTCTACGACGCCCACTTCTCCCATGACGGCACCCGGGTGATCACCGCGAGCCGCGACCGCACCGCCCGAATCTGGGACGCGGTCTCGGGCAAGACGATCGCGACCCTCGACGAGCACGGCGATGCCGTTCGCTGGGCGGTGTTCTCAGCCGACGACAGCCGCATCCTCACCGCGTCGGCCGATCGCAACGCCCGCCTGTGGAATGCCTCCTCCGGCGCGTTGCTGCAGACCTTTGCCAC
>Ga0256845_1002117_pt1 | contig 14770 bp, 12 predicted proteins | sample RiftiametaG_FD_189101 | JGI IMG/M metagenome (GOLD analysis project Ga0256845, IMG submission 189101) | Tube worm associated microbial communities from hydrothermal vent at the East Pacific Rise, Pacific Ocean - Riftia | ecosystem: Host-associated > Annelida > Integument > Unclassified ...
ATTTAATAACCCGTTTCTTAGTCTAATTCGTTATCCCGTGCACAGGCATAAAGTCTCTAACAGCTTGTTGGCAGGCAACCAACTCTTTTTCATCGGTTGGATCAAACCACAAAGCATCAGGCCAACTTCTAAGCCAAGTATATTGTCTTTTAGCTAGTTGCCGAGTAGCAATAACCGCTTTTTCTCTTGCTTCCGATAAACTAAGCTGACCGTCCATATATTGCCATATTTGACGATAACCAACACTGCGCATTGACGGGCAATCCAGACTCAAATCTCCGCGAGAATACAGTCTGGCAACTTCATCTAAAAATCCTTCTTCTATCATTTGTGCAAACCTTAATTCAATCCGTTGATGCAACCATTTTCTATTCTGTGGTGCAAGCACAATCGATAACAATGGATTAACCAGTGCCTGTTTTTGTTGTTGGGCATGCCAGCTAGAAAGAGGTTTTCCTGTCATTTGATAGACTTCGATCGCACGAGTAACACGCTGGCTATCATTAACGTGTAGACGTTTTGCCGTTTGCGGATCGATTTTGGCTAGCTGTTTATGAAGAAATTCTATACCTTCCTCATCAAGCTGCTGTTTGACCTGTAGACGAATACTCTGGTCAGTTGCTGGCAAATCCGATAATCCGTCTTTTAAGGCTTTAAAATAAAGCATGGTACCGCCGACCAACAGAGGAATATTTTCGCGCTGATGAATGTCATTAATCAAACGGATAGCATCAACACAAAATTGGGAGGAAGAATAACTTTGCCTAGGATCCACAAAATCTATCAAATGGTGAGGCGCTAAAATCAATTCTTGATCACTCGGTTTGGCGCTGCCGATATTCATCTGGGTGTAAACCATCGCCGAATCAACACTAATGATTTCAATTCCAGCGGGTTGCAAGGTAGAGCTTATTACTTCCCTTTTTTTAACGGCTTGTTGATAAAGCTCAATGGCCAATGCCGTTTTCCCGCTGGCGGTTGGTCCCATCAAAAAAATGATGGGCGCTTTACTATTCTTGATTTTCATAAGGGTTTATCGCCAACCAATAAACGTTTGGCTAAATCCGCCGTAATTGTTTTTGTACAATGGTTAGTTGCCAAACAAAAACCACTTTGATTCAATAAATGATCGAACATCTGAGAAGGCATAGGCTGTATTGAGCAATAGACTGCCGCAAAATTCTTATCGACCAAACATTGAATCCACTCGGCGAAACAATTAAAAATAATTTGTTTGTCCACCCCGATCAACCAGTTAGGTATTTGTTGCAATAAGATGCCATCGGCTTCAGCAGGCTCAAAAATGAATCCCAGATTTTTCAACAGCTCCAAGGTCGACAACTCTTCTAATTCGCTTCTATCTAATTTAATTTTATGAGGAAAGAGTAAAGGCTTACTAATTTTTCTTTTTTTCTCCGAAGCCTCTTTGCTCCTCTTTCCCACATTGATTAAGAAAGTGAGGTGCTGCTGTAACAACTCTTGCTCGTCAACGAGATAGGCCTTATTCTCGATCAGAACAATCCAAATTCCATTCTCAAGTCGAAGCTTGTTTTTAACCAACCACTCTTTTTGTGGTTCATCGGATAAGTCAGTGTTTACAATATTCTTCGAATAAGTCGACTGATAACTAACTTGGCTATATCCAACGCCCATTGCTCGATTTCTCACCGACACATTTTTAGAATGATGATAATTTATTGCAGGATTTTGGTTTTCAGAACCTTGGTTAGATTGAATGGGGTCTGATTGGTGAACAAGCGGTTCAACTGGCTTTAAATCATCATCAAAAGAGGCCAAACACGATTCGCCACCAAGCGCATCACTAACAGACTTAACGAGTAAATCATGTACCATGCGCTGTTCATCAAAACGAACTTCGTGTTTGGTAGGATGCACATTAACATCAATTTTGGCCGGATCAAGGCTTAAAAAGATTACGAAGGTTGGCATTCGCCCTGGCGGCAACAATCCCTGATAAGATTGCCTGATCGCGTGATTTAACATTTTATCTTTAACGGGTCGACCATTAATAAAAACATATTGAATATCAGATTCGCTGCGGTGAAAGTTAACCCCACCTAACCAGCCAGTAATTTTAATACCGTCATGTTGACATTCAAATGGGATCGTTTGCTCGGCAAATGCTTTACCGCAAATAGATTCGATACGCCTTAAATAATCCTTTGGATCACTGCCTGCAGGCACTCGCTTAACCACTTTATGATTATGCTTTAAGATAAAAGCCGTTTCAAAATTCGCCAGCGCATGACGTTTAAAAATTTCTTCGATATGGCCAAATTCAGTTTTTTCTGCGCGTAAAAATTTTTGTCTGGCGGGGGTATTATAAAAGAGATCTCTTACTTCGATTCGGCTTCCTATGGTCGCAGATGCAGGCTGAATATCCACTAGCATATCCCTACCCTCGGCATTCGCTTGCCAAGCAAAATCAGAATCTTCGGTTCTTGAAGTAAAGCACAAACGGGAAACCGAGCTAATACTGGCGAGAGCTTCTCCTCTAAAGCCAAGTGAATCAATGGCAGCGAGATCACTGCTGGTTGAAATTTTACTGGTGGCATGCCGAGATAAGGCCAAACTCAAATCTTCTTTAACCACGCCGCAACCATTATCGGTTACCCGGATCAATCGAGTGCCACCACGCTCAATATCAACCTCAATTCGGCTTGCGCCTGCATCAATCGAATTTTCCAACAATTCTTTCACCACAGACGCAGGCCTTTCGACCACCTCGCCTGCTGCGATTTGATTCGCCAAACGATTATCTAAACGTTTTATTCGCTTGAAAATAGGGGACGATGGATCAGCCAAATTTACACACCCGGAATTCTAATCACCTGACCAACCCGCAAACGATCACTTTTTAGCTGATTGTGACGGCGCAAACGAGAAGTCGAAACACCATGATTATGAGCAATTTGTGATAACGTATCACCACTTTTGACCTTATGAGATTTGCTTTTGATCGCCACTGAAGCAACCGATTTATAAGAGGTACCATCCGGTGGATTAGCATTAAAATAATTTTTCACACCAGTTAATACCGATTTAGCAATTTTATTTTGATGTTTGGATGATTTTAATTGTTTGTTTTCCGTTTTGTTAGAAATGAATCCCATTTCAACCATCATCGCAGGAATGTCCGGCATTTTCAACACAACAAAAGCGGCCTTTTTAATTGATTTTCCATGCATTTTTGACATACTTCTGGCTAGTTGCTTCCTGACTAGCTCGCCAGCCTTAAAGCTTTCACCCACCGAATAGTTCATCGATAAATCTAATAAAACTTGCGCCACCAATGGATCCTGATGAGAAATATCGACTCCACCGGCAAGATCAGAAGCCTGTTCTTTTTGCTCCAACCAACGCCCCATTTCTGAGTTCGCTCCTTTAGGCGATAAAACCCAAACCGAAGTCCCTCTGACTCTTTTGTCTGAAAAACCATCGGCGTGTAAAGAAATAAAAAGATCGGCTTTATTTTTACGGGCAATTTCCGTTCGTTTACGTAAGCCAACATAATAATCACCTTTGCGAGTGAGGACCGCCGTCATGCCTTTTTCTTGATTAATCAATTTAGCCAATTTTTTGGCCACCGTAAGACAAACACCTTTCTCACCACCGGGCGCGCCAGGATCTTCACCACCATGACCCGCGTCAATTACCACCATAACATTTCGATTACGATTTTTGACGGTATTTTCGATGGTTTTCACTACCTTCTTTTTGCTGCCTTTGGGCTTTAAATCAACCACCAGTCGATGGCCGTATTTTTGAAAAGGTTTCAGGGTGAAATCTTTGGTGGTGACTGTTTTTTTCAAGTCAAGAACCACTCGTAAATTTCCTGATTTATCGCTATTTCGGATCTGGCTGACCAATGTTTTGGGCAGTTCGATTTTTGAGAGTTTGACCTTTAGTACCGACTGCTTGATATCAATCACCAGCCTTGATGGGTTAGGTAAAGTAAATATTTTGTATTGAACATCATCGCTTAAATCAAAAACGATCCTAGTTTTCTCCGGGTCCTGCCAAAATCGAATGCCATTAACGTCAGAAGCGATAGCACTATTTGTCAATAACAAACAGCCGAGCAGAAGAAAAAGACACTGCAGATTTTCGAAATTGAATTTAAACTGATTTAACTGCTTGTTCACTTATTTACCGCCATTGTTACTACTCAGGACTCAAAACTCAAAACTCAAAACTCAAAAAATTATTCGATACCCTCAAATACTTTCCACTGAGGGTTATTCACCTTAAGTTTAATACTTCTCTGCTCGCCTTCATAGCCCAAACTCAGCTCTAAATCAGCGTTAGGGAGGAATTCACCACCTTTTTCCGGCCATTCAATCAAGCACAGTGCCGTCTCATCCAAATAATCACGAAATCCCACGTACTCTAATTCTTCTGGATCAGCGATCCGATAAAGGTCAAAATGGTAGAATTTTCGATCGGCCAATTGATAAGGCTCAACCAATGTATAGGTTGGGCTCTTAGTGCTTCCTGTATGTCCAGATGCCTGCAGAAGACCTCTCACCAGAGTTGTTTTTCCTGCACCGAGCGGACCATGAAGAAAAACTAACCCTTGTTCAGGTAACAAAGGTGCTAATTTAGCACCAAAATCGAGGGTCGACTGTTCGTCATTAAGGTGGAATTTCACAAAAACCTGCTGAATTAAAATAGCTTGGCAGCTATTTTAGCATTACAGAGACTCCATCGAAAATCAAAAACACAAAAGATATTTTTACCACAGAGGACACTAAAAAAGTCGCAGATTTCAGTTCACTCAAATATATTAGAGTATTTCTTGTACTACTCTGTGTTCTCTATTGTGAATAGTCTTTTGACTCTTTAAAATCTAGAATTTAGAACCTAGGCTAAAGGATTCAATAACCCGGGCAAATGTTCAAATAAATCGCTGGCCAACAGTCCACGATAATAAGCCCCCTTGCCCGCGGCTTTATCTGCCGCCTCACCGTGAATACAAACGGCCAATATCGCCGCATTCATTAAACTAAATCCTTGCGCTAATAATGCGCCAGTAATACCCGCAAGCACATCCCCCATTCCTCCGCTAGCCATACCGGGGTTTCCCACCGGACATACCACTTGAAACCCTTTTTCATCAGCGATAATCGTACCGGTGCCTTTTAGTACGCACACCCCTCCATAAATTTCGGCTATTTTTTGGGCGACCGAATAGCGGTCCTGATTGACGGCATAAGCACTGATCCCCAAAAGTCTAGCGGCTTCGCCCGGATGAGGGGTTAATACCCGTGCAGAATTGTATTTATTAGGATGAGTCGTTGGTTGGTTAGCCAGCCAATTTAGGGCATCTGCATCCCATACTTGGTGATTATTTTTTATATTGTGATCTTTGGAAATTGCTTCTAACCACGCATTGGCCCAGTCAGATCGTCCCAGACCGGGTCCCACCACTAGGGTTTTTGTGCTAGAAGTTAACCCAGATACCAAAGGGATAATCTGCGATTCTTGAACACTAACAGCCATCACCTCAGGCGTATGATTGACCAATGAAGCAGCACATTGTTCACCAACCCAAGCGGATGTGAGTCCACTACCACATTTTGCTGCAGCCGTTGATGCCAAAATGGCAGCGCCAGACATCCCTTGATAACCGCCAACAATCAAGGTATGGCCAAACAGGCCTTTATGACAAGTCATATCTCTGGGTTTAAGCAAATGCCTTAAGCTAAACCAGTTTTGTGAAAAGAGGTGAAATTCGTGTTTTTGATAATAATGATTAGGAATATCAAGTTTAAATAATTTTACCCGGCCACGATAGCTGGCAGAATCACCCGTATACATTCCCTTTTTATGACCGATAAAAGTGGCGGTAATATCGGCGCGAACCGCTTCATTATGTACAAAACCGGTATCAGCCTCTATCCCCGTTGGAATATCGATAGACAATACGGGCACTTTGTTAGCGTTAATTCGCTTAATAGTACTCAGATAGGGCTCTCGCAATTTCCCAATGATGCCGGTGCCCAGCATCGCATCAACAATGACGTCAAAATCAGCAAATTTGATACTATTGGTATCGACACGACTAACCACTCGATGAGGAATACTCTGATAGGCCTTTAGTGCATCACCTTTCAATTCCGAGGGATCGGCCAATTGATGAAGATAAACTTTGAAACGTTGCTCTGCAGCTAATCGAACGACCACAAAACCGTCACCGGCGTTATTGCCTTTGCCGGTAATCACCAAAATTTTTCGGGCATCACTCCAATTAGAGGTTAACTGACGAAATGCAACCGCCCCGGCTTTTTCCATTAATGGATAGGTCCCGTCAACAGAATGCTCAGCAAAACGTCGTTCGATCGCTTTTATTTGCTCGGTGCTATATAACACCACGGAAGGTTCAAGGGTATGCTTTTTCATCGTTAGTTTTTATTAAATATCTAAAAAATGTTCACGGTAGTAGGCCAATTCCTCAATCGATTCTCGAATATCATCCAATGCCAAATGCTTATTTTGCTTGCTGAACCCTTTTAAAATTTGCGGTTTCCAACGAACCGCCAATTCCTTCAGGGTACTAACGTCAATATTTCTATAATGAAAAAATTCAGACAGTGCAGGCATATATCGGACCAGAAAACGACGATCTTGGCCGACGCTATTACCGCACATCGGCGATTTTCCGGGCTCGATCCATTCGCTTAGAAATTCAATGGTGGATTTTTCTGCCATTGCATCGGTAATATTGGTATCCAATACTCTTTGGGTGAGACCCGATCCTCCATGATGACTCGTACACCATTCATCCATTGCATCGAGCAATGATTTCGGTTGATTAACCGCCATCATCGGTCCTTCGGCCAAAATATTTAGATCTTTGTCGGTGACGATAGTAGCAATTTCAATAATTTTTTCTTTATCTGGATCAAGACCTGTCATTTCTAGGTCGATCCATATAAGGTTGTTTGAATTTTTCATAAAGCCCTTCCCTAATCAATAAGTAATCCTAGAATAATAAGTCTAGCAGGAAAATAGCCAATTGTTCGAGATCAATCTTGTGTTAAAATGACGGTCAATGATATACAAGGGGATCGCCCTCTAATATTCTCATTTTGGGATCACATTTTGGCAAAAAGAGATAAATTGACTCAACAGCAAAAACGGCAGATTGCTAAAACTCAGAAACGAAAAATTTCTGAACAAAAAGCACTGGCGCAACTAGGTCATCTAAGTGAGCAACGCGAAGGATTGATAGTTTCTCGTTTTGGAGAAGAAGCGGATGTATTGGATCAGCCATCAGGCCAAACCTATCGCTGTTTTTTACGCCAACATCTGGGAGCACCGGTACCCGGAGATCGGATCACCTATCGTTTGGCCCCTAACCAACAAGGGATCATTGAATCAATTGCAAAACGGCAATCACTGTTGCAACGTCCATCCCCTCATCAGGGAGTGAAACCGGTGGTCGCCAATATTAATCGAGTGTTTGTTCTGGTAGCGCCATTACCGGATTTTTCCGCAATATTACTCGACCGTTATTTGATTGCCATCGAAAATGCTGATATTGACATTACCATTGTTGCCAACAAATGGGATCTGTCATCAGAAATAAAAAAGCAGGCTATTGAGCAACAACTTTCTCTTTACCAGCAGTTAGGTTATTCAATCTTAAAAATCAGCACAAAAGATGACATAGGAAAATCGGAATTTATTCAGGCCGCAACTGGGCATTCCAGTATTCTGGTGGGGCAGTCAGGGGTGGGAAAATCATCCTTGATTAATTGGTTGTTTCCGTCAGAGTCACTAGCGACCAAAATGATTTCAGAAAATTCGAGGCTTGGTCAACATACGACAACCGCTTCTCAGTTATTCTGTCTTTCTGATCAGACTACAAAAAATGGCTTTATTATTGACTCCCCGGGAATTCGTGAATTTGGATTATGGCACCTAGATATCAATCAGATCGCTTCAGGATTTCGTGAATTTCGAAATTTTTTGGGCGGTTGTAAATACCGAGATTGCAAACATATCAACGAACCTGGTTGCGAAATTATCGAAGCGGTCAAAAAGGGTTTAATATTTGAACAACGCTGGCAGAATTACAAACATATACTAACCAATAATCTAGCCAAACCTTAACCCTAGATTAATCACCTAGCTGTTTTTTAACGACAAATTCTATCATGGATTCAAGCGGCATAGGTTTTGCGAAAAAATAACCTTGGCCATAATGATAATCAAATTTATTTAATTTGTTAAGTTGCTCTTCCGTTTCAATACCTTCTGCAACTATCTTCATTTTAAGATTGTTAGCCATCGAGGCAATAGACTCTACAATGGCAATATTTTTTTCACTGATCTCCATCGCATCAATAAAAGATTTATCGAGTTTTATCACATCAAAAGGGAATTGATGCAAATAACTGAGTGATGAGAATCCGGTACCAAAATCATCTAGGTAAATATTGATCCCCATTGATTTTAATTCACGCACAAAATTAGTCGCCGCTTTGTAATCTTCAATCAAAATACTTTCCGTTATTTCAACATTCAACAGTGATGGTTTAATAGACGCAGAAATGATTAGTTTTCGAATAAAGTCATCGAAAGTCCTCGACAATATTTGAATAGCCGATACGTTAATATTGACAAAAAGATGTTCCGTTAAAGGATTTTTGGAAAAGGTTTTTAACGCTAATGCTGCCTGCTCTGCAACAAACTCACCTAACTCAATGATTACACCAGTTTCTTCAGCAATTGGAATGAATACATCTGGAGGTATAAACCCCTTGGTCAAATGTTGCCAGCGGATCAACGCTTCGCAGCCAATCACTCGGTTGTTTTCCAGCTCAACCACTGGTTGAAATGCCAAGTACAAATCTTTATTGGTAATAGCTTGACGTAAATCATTTTCAATTTCCATTCGTTTGGTAACAATATTTTTGATATCCAAATCAAACAAGCAAAAACAATTTTTCCCTTGGTGTTTTGCCTGGTACATCGCCGCGTCAGCATCACTCATAATTTCAGTGGCACTGGAGCCGTCATCAAGCACCAACCGGATCCCGATACTAGCACTGGTAATCAATGAATGCTTTCCCACTAGCACCCGTCTTTTCAGTTCTGTTAAGATCCTTGTTGCCAAATTAACCGCTGATTTCTGATTATCAATTTGCCGCATTAATATGCAAAATTCATCTCCCCCCAGTCTAGCCACTACATCATTTTGCCTAAGACAATTAACCAAACGCCTTGATATTTCAATTAAAAACAAATCCCCTACATGATGTCCTAAACTATCGTTAATTAATTTAAAACGATCCAGATCAAGAAACAAAACCGCAAAATGTTTTTGTTTTTCTTTTTTATCCATATCAATTTTGTCATTTAAATGATTGGAAAAATAGAGCCTATTAGGTAATCCTGTCAGTGCATCATGTAAAGAGTCATACTCTAACTGTTGTTCGATTTTTCGCCGTTTAACGATTGTTTTTTCCAATTCGGAAGTTCTTTCCTTCACTCGTCGTTCTAGATGTTCATGTGCCGCTTTTATCGAATCAGCATCCTTTTTTCGCAAAATTGCAATCGCGATCTGTTGCCCAATTGTCATTAATACATTTTTATCTGACTCTTTGTAAATAATATCCTTGCGGTAACTCTGAACCGCCAGTACACCAAATATTTTATCTTTATCTTTGAGTGGAACACCTAAATAAGACGCACAAATCGTTCCGGTAAAAATATCATTACTTTCATCCTTTTCATTAAATAAAATAATCTCACCGCTGGATAAAATCCTTTCTGTCAGTCCTGTTTTAATACTCTCCTCAGTCATCGGCCTTTTTACCGGATTCTCATCTCTTTGATCAACATGGTATAAAAATTCAATAAATTTTTCATCCTCGGTCAAAAGTGCAACATACTCATTTTCTGCATACATCAATTTCGAAATAACCTGATGCGATTTTTGAAAAAAATCATCCAAGCTACTTGTGGTACTCACCAAATCTGTTATCTTGAACAAAGCCGCTTGTATCCATTCACTTTTTTTACGTTCTTCGATTTCCTGGACCATCGCGCTATTGATCTGCTTAAGCGATTCGGTGCGTTCAGCAACTCGATTTTCCAAAGTTCTATTAGCTTCAACAAGCGCCTGTTCAGCCAATTTACTTTTAATTAATAGTGCTATCTGTCGCGCCACAAACTGTAATATATCTTCTTCTTTTTTACCGTAAACAATGTCCGGATTATAACTCTGAATAACCATCGCACCCAGCAATTCATCTTTGTATTTTAGTGGCACACCGAGCCAATCAGTCGCCTCAGTACCATGACTTGATAGGATCCCTTCCTCTTGTAACACCATAACATCCTCAAGACCCATGTGTAACATTTTGCCAGTCCGTAGCAAGTGTCCGGTTGCACTTTTTCGCAAATCCGCTTGTGGTTCGACTCGCAATCTTTCCACATTTAATTCTGTATCAACTTCATCCACAAAATAAACAAATTCTACTCGACCCTGGTTTTGATCATAAAGTGCTATAAAAAAATTGGCTGCATAGGTCAACCGCCCAATGATTGCATGAATTTTGGCATAATAGTCATCCATAGAATCACTGAATATACTTAGTTCAGTGATCTCATACAGAGCTGTCTCGACATCCGCCGAATACTCTTTTACCTTTCGTTTTTTTCCGTTCAAACTTAATTTACTCCAAGGACTTGTTTTTCTATTTCATCAACCGCACTTTGCTTTAAAACAATGATCGCAATGCGCCGATTGATTGGCGCATAAGGTTGTTTTTTATCAAACAAAATAGAAGAAGAAAAACCTTCAATTCTGGCTATTTTTTTCTCATTAATTCCACTGCCATTTAGGACCCTCCTGGCAGCATTGGCTCTATCTGCCGACAACTCCCAATTACCATACCCTTCTCTTTCCGTAAATGGTGTTGCATCAGTATGCCCGGTAATACTCAATTTATTGGGCACTTGCGTTAATACTTCAGCGAGGCCTCTCAAAATATTTTTCGAGTAATACTTTAACTCGGCACTTGCGCTATCAAACATGGGTCTTTTATCTTTGTCGACAATCTGTATTCTTAAGCCACTTGGCGTGATATCGATAAACACTTGCTCTTTAAAATCTTTAAACGCATCGTTAGTGGCGACCAAATGTTCCAAATCCAATTTAAGTGCTTCCAGTTTTAACAGTTCTTGTTGTTCGGCTAAATCTAAAACTTGTTGTTCACTGAGTTCATGATCGGTATATTCATCCGATAAAGTGACCTCTGGTTCTTCCATTTGAATGACTGCACGATCAGCGCCTCCTTCACCAATAATAGAAATGGTTGCTCCAGACTTGGCGACCACTCCAGAAGGATCGTTAAAATATCCAGAAATCGCTTGTTTCTCTGCTTCACTGGTATTTCCCATTAACCATAACAATAAAAAAAAGGCCATCATTGCCGTGGCAAAATCAGCGAAAGCAACTTTCCAACTTCCACCGTGAAAATCATGACCACCTTTTACTACCCGCTTGATAATAATCGGTTTGGGTGCTTCAATTTCGTCATTCATTATTGGTTCTATTCTCTAAACTATAGCCTAATATTTCTATACTTGTACTACCTCAAAACGATCGACCTCCCTTCACACATTGTTCTAATTCGTAAAAACTGGGTCTGACCTTTGAATATAAGGTTTTACGACCAAATTCCACAGCAATCTGTGGCGGCATTCCATTAATGGTCGCTAATATGCAGACTTTCATACACTCATAAAACTTCGCTTCTTCAGAAACCATACTTTCCAACGCCGTCGCTGTTGGCGCAACAAAACCATAAGCTATTAATATCCCTAAAAAGGTACCCACTAATGCTGCCGCAACATGTAAACCTAACTCTTCAGGTGGACCACCCAATGCGCCCATAGTGATCACTATGCCAAGCACTGCCGCTACAATACCAAAGCCTGGCAACGCATCAGCCACCTTCACTAATGCTAGTGACGGCGCAGACTGTTCGTGGTGATGTGTTTCCAACTCGATATCCATCAAGTTTTCCAACTCATAAGAGGTCATATCGCCAATCACCATCAGTCTCAGGTAATCACATATGAATTCCAATACATGGGGATCGCGGATAACTTCTGGAAATCGAGTGAAGACCTCACTGGTTTCAGGATCTTCAATATGGCGCTCAACCGCAATGAGACCTTCGCGCCTGATAATATTGAATAATTGATAGAAAAGGGCTAAAAGCTCCAGATAAAGCACTTTACTGTAATTTTTGCCGATAAACAGGTTAGGTATTTGCTTAAAAGTCCCCAAGGTCACACTCACAGGGTTAGCGATAATAAATGCCCCGCCAGATGCCCCCAAAATGATCAACAACTCAAAAGGTTGCCACAGGGCGACTAACTCACCATGTGAAAGGACAAATCCCCCAAGGACCGCCGCCAGCACTATCGCTGCACCAATAAGTACACTCATTATCTAATAATCCAATCTAAAAAACTTGCGTCTAGATAAATATAGCTAATTTTTATAGATTTCACCGAGAAGATCGTATTTCAAGAATAATCGAAAATGATGCAATTAAAGATAAATGTGCTCGCCTAGACAAATTAGGTTAAAATTCCGGCAAATTTTTATACGGAACCACAACATTTATGCGCTTAGCGGACAATCTCAAAATATTCTTGCAATATATTTTACCAAAACACGGCGTTTCGCTACTAGCCGGTAAACTGGCTGAGGTACGTACTCCTTGGTTTAAAAATCAGTTTATCAAACGATTTGCTAAGGCCTATAAAATTGACATGGGTATTGCCGTTGAACCCGAATTAACCAATTACGCTTGTTTTAATGATTTTTTTACTCGCGCAATTAATTTCGACAGCCGCCCAATCAACACTGATAAAAACAGTTTTTGTAGTCCGGTGGATGGTGCTATGAGCCAATTTGGTCCAATAGAATCAGGCAGGATTATTCAGGCCAAACAACATCATTATTCAGCGCTTGAGTTATTAGCTGGCGATGAGAAACAGGCTCAATATTTTAGTAATGGCGAATTTTGCACCATTTATCTGGCACCAAAAGATTATCACCGCATTCACATGCCTTGCGATGGCGCATTGATTTCGATGACCCATGTACCAGGACAGCTGTTTTCGGTTAATCCACTCACCGCACAAAACGTACCCAAGCTTTTTGCCCGCAATGAGCGAGTCGTAAGCCTGTTTGAAACCCCCTTCGGAAAAATGGCGTTGGTTGCTGTCGGTGCGACCATCGTGGGCAGTATTGAAACCAGCTGGGCCGGAAATATCACTCCTCCAAGTAGAAAAGCCGTTAAACAGTGGGACTATTCTGATAACAAAATAAACCTTAAAAAAGGTGAAGAAATGGGAAGGTTCAAGCTGGGTTCCACCGTGATTTTACTAATGGAGAATAAAAATTGGCAGTGGGACCAATCGGTAAAATTGGCAGGCGATGTGATTCTAGGACAAAAGCTGGTCAGCAGTACATAGATCTATATTAATTTCCCTGTAACTGTTCAGCGTATCTCAATTTAAGGATACATTTTTGGCAAATTGAGTAAGCTCTCCTTTAAATATAAGTTTTAATGCTTTGCTGCTACTGACATTCTGTTTGCGACAGGTGGATAAATAACCGCGTACTCGACAGAATACATCGGCACCGCTCTGACTTCGGAAACAGCCTGAAATTTTTTGTTGTACTTTAGTCATGCGAATATCATTTTCACCTTGATTGTTAGTAAAAGGAATTTCTACATTTTCCATAAATCGTAATACATCATCCTCAAAATTAATGAGCCTCTCTAATAAGTTTCGTGATTTACTTCGTTTCACTCGTCCCCTTTTTACTTTCTTGTTTTCAACTGGTGGAGGACATTCCAACTTGCCTTTTTCGAGTAATCGCTTGTAGCGCCTTTTATAAAGCTGCAATGTCTTGCCATTTAAAACGCCACCGGCTTTGTGCACCGCTCTATTCGCTATTTCTAGAAATGTTTTTACTTTTCCAGCCCATTTTTGATGATCCTGCTCATACGACCGAGTTAATTCTCTTAAGTGATGTGCATGACATAATGCATGCTGACAATTTTTATAACGGTAATAAGGTTTCCAGTGATCATGGCAAAGCGTTCTTTTGAATTCGGGTAAAATCTCTGCCGCATCCATCGCTTCAACGCCTCTCTTTTTATGTGCGCTAAAATCAGTCCACTGAGTATTGCTTGCACAATGTAGCCAATGATGTTTGCCATCAATATTCACGCCCGTTTCATCAACATGAAGGCCGTTAGATTGCGATAACGCTTTTTTCGCTAACGGATTAAATTCATCTAGCCGTTCAAAAGCTTGCTGATTAAAATGAACAATCGAAGCTTGGCTGATGGGGATAGCAAGCTGATCGGTAAAATGCTCTTGGATCCGTTTATAACGGTCATAATTGATATTGTGATAGATAAACAGCATGCGCTTTTAGTTTATCACCATACTGAACGGCTTTATTAACACCTGTTGGAAAGGTGGCAACAAACCGTTTTCCTTGGCTATCTTCCAAAATTTGAGCTTGGTATTCCGTGATCTTCTTAACGAACTCTAAAGAAAACGGGGGTCATGTATATTATAAATAACTGCTTTTCGATTTCTTTGACCATTTTCTGCCAACGACCCTCTGCAATTTCTTTCTTTACCTTCGCGATCGGATAGCAAACACTACCAACGTGTGTTAATCCGAAATATTTGG
>Ga0256845_1002118_pt1 | contig 14768 bp, 11 predicted proteins | sample RiftiametaG_FD_189101 | JGI IMG/M metagenome (GOLD analysis project Ga0256845, IMG submission 189101) | Tube worm associated microbial communities from hydrothermal vent at the East Pacific Rise, Pacific Ocean - Riftia | ecosystem: Host-associated > Annelida > Integument > Unclassified ...
AGGTTCGTCGCGAGATGGGCCAGCAGACTTTCGGTATCGACGGCTACGCCGCCATCGAGCGGATCGGGCACATCGACAACCTGGTCCTGTCGCAGCTCGCCTACGACGACGAGGTCTTCGAACAGAAATTCGTCGACCGCGAGCTGTTCTATTACACCCACCAAAAAGAGTACGAGAACGAGCGCCGTATCCACTACGTGCTCGTCGACGGCAGCGCCTCGATGCGCGGGGTCCGAGAGGTGTTCGCGCGCGGACTGGCCCTCGCCCTGTGCAAGCGCTTGGCGATCCTGGGCGAGGAGGTCGTGTTGCGTTTTTTCGACAGCCGCCTCTACGAAGGGGTCAAGGTCGGGGCCAGCGGCTACGTCGAGGTGCCCTACGTGCTTCAATTTCGGGCCGAGCGCGGGCGCAACTATGCGGCCGTGCTCCGCCAGCTCAACGCCGAGCTCGCGGCCCCGAGTCGAAGCCGGGGCAAGGGCCGAGGTCAGGCCTTGATCTACCTCCTGACCCACGGCGAGGCCCAGTTTCCCGCCGCCGAGGTCCAGCTCCTGGCCTCGAGGGCCGCCGTCTACGGCGTGTTCATCCTCCCCCGCGGGCCCCTGTCTCTGGGTTACCTGGACTCCCTGCACAGGGTCCATGTGATCGACGACGACGCGATCGCCCATGGTCGCCGCGCGGGCCGGGCCAAAGAGATCATCTCCGAGGTCGAGCGCGACCTGGGTGAGGCCTCGAGGAGGGGACCGCGATGATCGATACGGCCATGAACTGGGGCCGGGCCGAGGCCGCGATCCGGGCGGGTCGCTGGGAGGACGCCCTGCCCTTGCTGCGCAAGCTCATCGAGGTCGTCGACCGCATCGACTTCGAGTACGAGGAGTGGCTCCGGGCCATGGCCGAGACCCTCAAAGCCGTGGGCCGCTACCGGGATGCGGCGGGGTGCTGGGCCTATCTGGGCTCGACGGAGGCCCCGAGCAAGGCGGCCCTGGACAAGCTCGCCAAGGACATTCAGACCGGCGACCCGGGGGCCGCTCAGGGGGTGCGCCTATTCGGCATCTACCTCAGCCGGGCCGGACACCACAGCCACGCCGCCCGCTGGTTCGCGGTCGCGGGCATGCCCATCCACCAGGCCATCGAGCTCGAGCGCGCGGGCGAGGACGGGGAGGCGGCGGCCCTGTGGAGCGAGATCATCAGCGGGCGCTACTCGAGCCTGCTCGCCGATCGCCCCTACGAGCAGGCGCTCGCCCGGATCAACTACGGCCTGTGCCTGCATCGCCTCTCGGCCGATCGGGCCCGGCAGGCTCTGGCCGAGGCGACCACCGCCGTCGAGGAGGTCGCCGATCAGTTCGAGACCGAGGGCCTGCGCGAGCGGGCCTTCGACTGCTACCAGCTCTTGGCTCGCATCGGTCTCGAGACCGGGGCGTTCGAGAACGTCGCCGAGGGCTACCTCAACAGCGTGCGGATCTTGAGGGACGACGCGCTCAAGCTCGACGCGCTGCGCCTCTATGAGGCTTTCGTGACCCTGGCCAGGCGGGCCGGGGAGTACCACGCGGTCGCCGGGACCCTGCGAGAGGCCGCCGACTACTGTGGGCGCGCGGGCCTGCCCTACGGCGACGACCTGCGCCTGCGGGCCGGAGAAGCCTGGGTTCGGGCGGCCGAGGACGCGACCGAACATGGACACCCGGCGCAGATCGTGGAGAACGCCTACCTGGCGGCCGCCGAAGCCTATGTCTCGGTCCGGGCCTTTCGCCATGCCGCGGACACCTACGCCCGGGTCGCCGCGCTCGAGGTCAAGGGGCGCGAGCGCTACCACCGGCTCCTCGATCGGCTCGGCAAGAACCCCGAGGACGCCCCCCGGCCCATGCCCGTGCCCGAGTTCCTCAAGCGCCTGCCCGACTATGCGGAGGTCTGGTACGTCGATCTTGCGGAGTGGGAGCTCGCCGGTGACCCGAGCTCGATCGCCGCGGGGATCATGGCCGACCGGCGCTTCCCCGACTTTGTGCGTCGCCACGCGCTGCTCTTGGTGCTCGAGATCGGGGGCGAAGGTCGGGGCGAGGAGGTCGAGCTCGGCGCGGTGGTCGAGCGGCTTCAGGATGTGCGTGCCTACCCGGTGATCTCCGCGCTCGAGCGCATGTACGCCAACGGCGAAGCGGCGCTCCAGGCCAAGGTCGCCACCGCCCTCGGGGCGCTCCGTTTCAAGCGCAGCTTCTCGACCTTGAGCGTGGCGCTGCGCAGTGACTCCCCCGAGGTTCGCCGCAGCGCGTCCAAGGCGATCACCAACCTGTTTTTCCCCCACGCCTTCGACCGTCTGCGCCGGATCTTCGAGGCTCGGGACCTCCCCGATCCAGACTCGGCCCGCCTGTCCGCGGTCCGGGCGATCGGCAGGATCAACACGGTCGAGGCCCTGGATTTCCTCTGCGATCGACTCCGCGACGGAGACCCTCACTTCGTGGCCTATGTGAGCGCGGCGATCTCCGACCTGAGCAACGCGGATCTTGCCCCCTATCTGCGTCAGCAGATCGATCTGGTCCCGCCCGCGTACCGGTCGGTGCTCGAGGACGCCGCCAGCCGGCTGGGGCCCTGAGAGCGCCCTCTGGTCCCGCCCGAACCCCGAACTCGGGCGACCTCGAACTCAACCGAAGAAGTAGCTGAGCCCGACGGAGAAGCTGTTGACCCGGGGGTAGGGTCCGGCGAGGGAGTGGACCAACATCTGCCAGCCGACGCTGGCCCCGAGGCCGTGGCGAAAACGACGGCGCTCCGAGCCGTGCAGGAGCAGGCCCATGTCGACCTGGACCTTGGGCCCGTGGGGGGCGGCGTCGGCTGGATCGAGGGCGTCGCCGTCGCCGCGGACGTCGGCGTAGAAAAAGTTGTAGCCCACGCGAACATCGACATAGCCACGTCCGACGAGGGCGAGGCGGCCGAGGCTCAAGCTCGGGCCACCACCGACGAGCAGGGGGCTGTAGCGACGCGCGTCGCTGTCGTCCCCGTCCCTGAAGCTCAGCCCACCCGCGAGCAGGGTCGGTCCGACGCCGTATCCGAACTTGTTCCAAGTCTGCCCGATCTCGGCGCTGAGTGAGCCCATGCGGCCGCCGCCGGTGGTGTCGACCCCGGCCATGGCGAGGGAGCCCCGGGCCGCGAACCACAGCCGCGCCGGGTTGTGAGCGGGTCGATAGGTGGCGGCGTAGTGGCTGCGCAGACGCTCCCGGTGGTCGACGCCGCTGGTGTCGGCCGTGGCGATGCGGACCCGGCCGAGACCCGCGGCCGGCTCGTCACTGTCGAGGTAGTGAGAGAGGTCGGGGTCGTCGGAGTCGGGCTGGTCGGAGTCGGGGTGGTCGGAATCGGGCTGATCGGAATCGGGGCGGGGCTCCGGCGTGAGCTCGGAGTCGGAGCTGGGGTCGGACTCTGGGCTGGTCGCTGGCCCTGAATTGGCCTGAAGATCGGGCTCGGCCTCGGGATCCGGGTTCGAGTCGGGGTTGGCTTTGGGTGACTCTTTCGTCGGTTGTTGGATCTCTGCTGGAGCGACCTCTGTTGCAGGAGCTGCCGCGAGGGCAGCCCCCGGTACAACAAGGGCAGTCACAAACAGCGTCGCAGCACGAAGGCCCATGCGCGGAGGCTACTCTCGATGCCGGGGGAGGGCGAGCATCGAGGGCCCGACAGCGCACTGAATGCCCTCTGGCGCCTCGACAGGGGATTTACCGTTCAAGCGGGAGGCTCTCTCATCCGAGTTTCGGGCGACCGCTCGCGGGTCCACAGTGGTCTTCAGATCGAGAGCCCGGGGGCCAGAGATTCGCGCTTTGAACACCGCTTTTTGTTGCCAAGCACCCGTGCTCAATCGATGATGGGGATCAGACGAGGGAGTCCCCCCCATGCGCCAAAAACGAATGCACAAGCCAACAGTCGGAATCACTCTGGCCGTGGCACTGATGGCCCTACCCATGCTGGCCTGCGGGCCCACGGTGTTCGCGGATGCCGGAGCGCTGGCCGTGATCGGTGATCCGCCTCCGCTTCCGCCGCCCGAGCCCGAGCCCGAGCCCGAGCCCGAGCCGCCTCGACGGGTCGAGGTCACCGCCTCGGCCATCGTGATCACGGAGAAGATCATGTTCGAGGTCGACAAGGCCGTGATCCAGCCACAGTCCTTCGACCTCATGAACGAGATCACCGCGGTCATGAAAGACAACCCGCGGATCAAGAAGATCTCGATCGAGGGTCACACCGACTCGGACGGATCCAACCGCTACAACAAGAAACTCTCGAACAAGCGGGCGGCCGCGGTGGTCGCCTACCTCGAAGAGCACGGGATCGACGCGAGTCGCCTGACCTCGGTCGGCCACGGTGAGGAGAACCCGCTGGTCGAGAACGACACCGCCGGGGGCAAAGAGAAAAACCGGCGCGTCGAGTTCATCATCGTCGAGCAAGACGAGATGAAGAACGTGGTCGAGATCGACCCGGAGACCGGTGAGGAGCGGATCGTCGACACCAAGGTCGAGGCCTCTGCCAAGAGCGACAGCCCGGCTGCGGGCACCAAAGTCAAGGCTGGTCCGCCGAGCCGGGCCAAGGAGGGTCAACCGTGAAGTCGTCCATCGCCAAATTCATCCTTGCGTGCCCGCTGCTGCTCAGCATCGGCTGCTCGTTCTATGCCCGCGACCCGGACGCCTACCGAGACGTCACCCGTGAGCTCGTCGATTCGCGGTCCACGGACGTGAAGGAGTGCTACGACGTGGCGCTGCAGACCAACGACGGAGTCGGCGGCCTGGTGGTCGTGAACTTCATGGTCGAGAAGAAGACCGGCCGGATCATGAGTCCCAAGGTCGACGAGACCGCGAGCACCGCTCCGGCCGAACTCGGGCAGTGCGTGGTCTCGGCCATCGACGGCCTCCAGCTCGATCCGCCCGATGCCCGCGATGGCATGGCGACCATGAGCTGGGACTTCAGCGCCGCGCCGCCCGTCCAGGGCTGAGCCCCAGAACCCAGTTCTGAAGGCTCCACTGGAGCCCGAGAGGGAGAGGCCACCGGCCTCTCCCTCTTTGCATGTCCGGGCTCCGGGTCCGCTATAAAGGCGACCATGAGCCGGCCTGTGTCCCCACCGAGCGCTATTTTCGCCATCTTCGCGCTGGGGGCGCTTGCGCCTGCTTGCTCGACCCCTGCGTCGGGTGACGACGAGGTTGGTACGTCGACCGGCGAGGGGACGAGCTCCGAGTCGGGCGAGGGGACGAGCTCCGAGTCGGGCGAGGGGTCGAGCTCCGAGTCGGGCGAGACCGGGACGCCGACGGGCCCCGATCCCGCGGCGATCTGCGACGAACTCGGGCTCCCGGTCACACCCATGGCCGAGGGCGGCAGCGGAGCCTGGGGAGGGCTCGCCGGCGACTTCGCCGTGGATACGACCTTCGGCCCCTGGGCCCTGAGCGAGCACTACAGCGGCTGTGACAGCTATGTGTTCATCAATCACCTGGGCGACGGGACCAGCGATTCCCTGCGCGCCAGTTTCAGCGCCGCGCTGTTCGAGCGCTCGCCTCAAAATGTTCACTATTTCTTTTTGAGCAGTGGGGCCGACCCGGCCCAGGGAGCCCTCGATTGGCAGACCAAGATCGGCCAAGCGCTGAGCCCCCTGGATGAGGCCCAGACCGAGTATTGGACCGAGCGGGTTCACTTCGTCGACGACGCGCCTGCCTCTATTCAGGGCAGCGTGGGCCAGTTCTTCGCCGGCAATACAAACGTCATGGTCGCGGCCATCGATCGTGCGCAGCGCTGGGACTACCCCAATTCGACCAACGACACCGGCGGCGGCTCGTTCGCTCAATCCGGGGATGTCCTGGCCTACACGCCGCGCTGGTACAACTTCGTCCACGCTCAGGCCCTCGAGCTCGAGGCCCAAGACGACGCCGGGGACGTCACCGAGATCGCGCTCATCGACCACGTCGAGTTCGTGCCGGATGGCCCCGCGGGACCGGATGGCCCGTTCGCCAACGCCTTCAACAACGCGGTGTGGACCGCCGAGTTCCCCGATCCGGCGACCATGGCCGGCTTCGATACGATGGAGGTCGTGGTCACGGGGCGCTGCGGGCCGGTCGGAGGGGACGACGACTGCGGGCACTGGGACTACGAGGCCTTTGTGCACTGGTGTGACACCGAGGCCTGCGACGGTGAGCTGCGAGAGGTGCTGAGGTGGATCACCCCCTACGCGCGCATCGGTGAGCGCAAGTGGGTGTTCGAGGCCTCGCCCATGCTCGCCATGGTCCAGGCCGGGGGCGCCCAACACTTTCGCTTCGGCATGCGTTGGAACATGAACCCGGGGGTCTGGGACATTCGCTTTCGGCTTCGCAACACGGGCAAGGGCAGCGCGGCCAAGACGGCAGTGCCGGCCTTCGTGGGCAACAGGGGCTTCAACGACGACTACAACGACTGGGAGCAGGTCGAGTTCACGCCTCCCCCGGGTACGGCCAAGGTCGAGCTGGTCGCCCTGATCTCGGGTCACGGCCAATCCACGGGCAACTGCGCCGAGTGGTGCAACCACCAGCACGAGTTCACCGTCAACGGCCAAGACCTGCACCTGCGCGAGTTCGCCGGTCAGGTCGTGAACCAAGGCTGCGCCGAGCGGGTCGACGAGGGGGTGGTCCCGGGCCAGTGGGGAAACTGGACCCCGGGGCGCGCGGGCTGGTGCCCGGGCCAGCCGGTCCAGCCGTGGATCGTCGACATCAGCGATCAGGTCACCATGGGCGAGGTCAACACGCTCGACTATCGGGGCCTGTTCGGGGGCGCACCGGTGACCGGTGACCGGGGCCGGATCCTACTCAGCAGCTACATCGTCTATTCGGAGTAGGGGCCTGGCGATCGGTCCAGCCGATCGATTCAGGGGCTGGCGCTACTGAGTTGCTGGACCCCCCGATGAACGAAGCGCAGAGCCCCCTCGAGTCGACGAACTCCCTCCGCGATACCAGCCTAGGACTGGGACTGCTGGGGCCAGGGGTCGCCCTCGCTCTCGCCCTCTTCAGTGGTGGCTGTAGCGATCCTGGTCAGGGAGCAGAGGTGGGGTCCGAGACTGGATCGGAGGAGATGGGGTCGGAGGAGATGGGGTCGGAGGAGACCGGCGGCGAGATCGACCAGAGCTGCTTCTCCCAGGGTACGGCGCTCCTGGCCGAGCTCGCGCCGATCGAGGGCGAGGTCGATCCCGGGCTCAGCTGTCTGGGGGGCTGGAGCGCCGACGCACCCACCCTCGACGCGACTTGGAGCGCGCTGGTGCTCCGCAACGAGGTTCCCTGGGGTCTGCCCCAGCTCGCAGCCCATCCAGACGGTGGGGTCGTGTTCTCTGGGCCCGGCCTGCTGGCGCGCTTCAGCGGCGAGGGGGACATGATGTGGTCGGAATCGCTGGGGGCGAAGGGGGAGAGCAAGCTCTCGGTCGAGCCCGAGGGCACCATCTTGGTGGTGACCTACGACTCTGGGACCGGCAACTACCGCCTGCGCCGATTCCCGGGGGAGGGGGGCGAGGGGAGCGAGCTTCCTGTGCCGCTGACGGCCGAAAACGCCGATATCTGGGGTCTGGCTCGGTCGGGCGAGGACCTCGTGTTGGCTGCCGTGGATGAGAACAGCATGGGCTTGGGACGGCCGACCTTGCTGCGGGTCGGGCCGGGAGGCGAAGAGCTGCTGCGCAAGAGCAGCCCGTTCCTCAGCTCGAGGGTCTTTGCTCTCAACGACGTCGGAGTCGCGTTCTTGGCACCCTTTTTCGTCTCTGTGGTCGACGGGGCCGTGAACGGGAGCCTGATACCGAGCGTGGGTTTCGTCGTTCACGCGACCTCGCTGGGAGACGACTTTGCGTTCGCTTACAACACATCGGACATGGTCGTGGCCCGCGTGTCGCCGACCGGGGTCGAGCGCTGGGTCCGGTCCTACGATCACTTCGGCGGCTTCGACAGCACCCAGGCCGTGAGCGCCGGGCCTGAGGGCGGCGTGATCGCGGTCGGCAACGTGGGCATTGGACGGTCGGGCGCCTTCGGTTGGTTCGCCAATACCCAGCCTCGGATCATCGGTATCGACGGCGACGGCGCGGCCCTGTGGCAAGACCGGATCGACGCCCATGGTCAGGCTTTTGCGGTGACCTTGGGGGTCGAGGGGGAGGTCTATGTCGCCGGCGGCGCGGACATGGTCGATCTCATGAGCGAGCTGCCGGTGGGCCAGTGGCTCCGGCGCTACGATCCCTGAGCGGGTCGAGACCCGGGCCCTGAGCGGCCCGAGACCCGGACCCTAAGCCCTAGCTCGCGTCGAGGGCGGCCGTGAGGTCCGCGAGCAGATCGTCGATGTGCTCGATGCCCACGCTGATGCGGATGAAGCCGTCGGCGATCCCGAGCTTGTCCCGGTTCTCCTTGGGCACGGACGCGTGGGTCATGATCGCCGGGTGTTCGATGAGGCTCTCGACCCCGCCGAGGCTCTCGGCCAGCGTGAACACGCGGACGGTCTCCAGGAAGCGGCGGGCGGCGTCGAGGTCACCCTGGATGTAGAAGCTGATCATGCCCCCGAAGCCGCTCATCTGGCGCTTGGCCAGGTCGTGCTGGGGGTGGCTGGGCAGGCCCGGGTAGATGACACGCTCGACCTTGGGGTGGGCCTCGAGGAACTCGGCCACGACCTGGGCATTCTCGGCGTGCCGCTGCATGCGGATGGCCAGGGTCTTGATCCCGCGCAGGCTGAGGTAGCAGTCCTGCGGGCCCGGGATGGCGCCGCAGGAGTTTTGCAGGAAGTGGAGGCGCTCGTGGAGCTCGGCCGAGGCCATGATCACGGCGCCACCGACCACGTCGGAGTGTCCGCCGATGTACTTGGTGGTCGAGTGGACCACCAAGTCGGCGCCGAGCTCGAGGGGGCGCTGAAACACGGGGGTCATGAAGGTGTTGTCGACCGCCAAGAGCACGCCGCGCTGCTTGCACATGGCGGCGATGGCCGCGATGTCGCCGAGCTTGAGCATGGGGTTGGTGGGGGTCTCGAGCCACACCATTTTGGTCTCGGGTCGGAACGCGGCCTCGACCGCGCTCAGGTCGCGAGGATCGACGAAGCTGAAGTCGTGGCCACGGCGGCGCATGACCTTGTCGAAGAGGCGATAGGTGCCGCCGTAGATGTCGTCGCCGGCGATGATGTGGTCGCCCGCGTCGAGCAGCTGGATGACCGTGGTCGTGGCCGCGCAACCCGAGGCGAAGGCCAGACCGTGGGTGCCCCCCTCGAGTGCGGCCAGGGCCCGCTCGAGCGCGAATCGGGTCGGGTTTTGAGTCCGGCTGTACTCGAAGCCGGTGTGCTCACCCGGGGAGCGCTGGGCGTAGGTCGAGGTCTGAAAGATAGGTGTCATCACGGCGCCGGTGATCGGCTCGTGGTCTTGGCCACCGTGGATGACGAGGGTCTCGATGCGCGCGTCGGCGCTGCAGTGGTCGGTCTCGCGGTTGTACTTCGCCATGTTCAGGACTCCTTGTGGCCCTGGACCGCATCGTGGGCCAGGTAGTCGATCAGATCGATTTTGGTGAGCAGCCCGCGGAGCCGGTCGTTCTCGGTCACGAGCACGACCTTGGCGTCGTTGAAGATGCGCTTGAGCAGGCTGATGCGGGTGTGCGGGGTGACGGTGGCGTAGTCGCTGCCGACCAGGTCACCGATCTCGTCGTCGAGGCCACCCTCGCCGGCGACCAAGAAGTTCAGCAAGTCGATCTCCGCGACCACGCCGCCGTGGCGGCCGTCGGCATCGACCACCGGGAGCTGGCTGATGCCGTGGGTCTTGAGGATCTCGACGGCCTCGCGCACGGAGGTCTGGGTGCTGACGGTGAGCAGTTTTTGAGGCTTGCCCTTGAGGATGTGGGCGACCGTGCCCTCGTCTTGGTGTTCCGCCAGGAACCCGTTGCTGCGCATCCAGTCGTCGTTGAAGATCTTCGAGAGATACTTTTGGGCGTTGTCCGGGAGCAGCACCAAGATCCGCTTGGGCTCGCTCAGGGTCCGGGCGTACTTGATGGCGCCCATGACCGCGGCGCCGGAGGAGCCCCCGCAGAAGATGCCCTCGCGCCGAACCAGGTCCCGGGTCATCTCGAAGCACTCTCGGTCGTCGACCTGGACGATGTCGTCGAGGATGTCGAGGTTCATGGTCGAAGGCAGGAAGTCCTCGCCGATGCCCTCGACGTAGTAGGAGAAGGCCTTGGTCATGCGCCCGGTCTTGACGTACTCGTAGTAGAGCGAGCCGACCGGGTCGACGCCGACGAGCTGGATGTCCGGGTTCTTCTCTTTGAGGTAGCGGCCGCAGCCCGAGAGCGTCCCGCCGGTGCCCATGCCCGAGACGAACACGTCGAAGTTGCCCTGGGTCTGCTCCCAGATCTCCGGGCCCGTGCTGGTGTAGTGGGCCTCCGGGTTCGCCGGGTTGTGATACTGGTTGGAGTAGAACGCGCCGGGGGTCTCCTCGACCAGGCGGCGGGCGACCGAGTAGTAGGATCGGGGGTCGCTGGGTTCGACCGCGGTCGGGCAGATCACGACCTTGGCCCCGTAGGCCCGCAGACCATCGACCTTCTCTGGCGACATCTTGTCGGGCATGACGAAGATGCACTTGTAGCCGCGGATCGCCGCGACCATGGCCAAGCCGGCGCCCGTGTTGCCCGAGGTCGCCTCGATGATGGTGCCCCCGGGTCCCAACATGCCGCGTTTCTCAGCGTCTCGGATGATGTTGAGGCCGACCCGGTCCTTCATGGATCCGGCCGGATTCATGTACTCGACCTTGACGTAAATCTCGGACTCGAGGTCTCCGACGACCGAGTTCAGACGGACGATAGGTGTCCCGCCAATTGCGTCTACGATGGTGGATACGGCCCCGTGCATGAGCTTCGCCATGGCCGGGACCATAGACCGGAGGTCGGCTCGGGTGACACGTCGTGCTGGGCTTCAGGGCGTGAGCTGGTACACGGAAAACCCGCGCACAGTGGTGTGCGTGGGATTCACACCTGAGCCCGAAATAGGGCCGGAGGAGGACCCTCGAGGCGGCCGATCAGGGCCGGCTGTTCGCGTGTTTGAGGGCCCGCTTTTCGCGGCGCCTGGTGCCGTCGAAAAACACGCCGGCGTGCAGCCCGAGGTAGAAGCGAAAGCGTTTGTTGGCCTCGGCGAAGTGGGTGAGCTGAGACTGCATCCCGCCCACGGCCAGCGCGAAGGTCAGCGCGACCTTGTCGATGCGGCTGGTCACCGAGAACTCGCCCGTGACCACATGATTGTTGCGGATCACGGGCTGCTCGAGGGTGAAGCTGCCGTTCGCGGAGCGCCCGTCTCCGGCGGCCGCGGTCCAGTCGAAGCCGTAGCCGAAGGCGACCCCGGCGACCTTGCCCTGGTAGCCCAGGTAGAGCTGAGGAAAGATCGAGACCGGCATCGCGTTGCGGGTGTTGGCGACGTTGCCCCCGACCCCGAGCGCGACGCGGACCATCATCCATTTGAGGAACTGGGCCTGGTAGGCCAAGTCGAGGTGCATGGGCGCGTAGTGGAAGCGCTCGGTCTCGTTGGTCTGGGGGTTGAGGGTCTGGGTGAGGCGGACCCAGTGGGAGTGGATAGCGAGGCGAAAGCGGTGGCGGCGAGGGCGTGCGCGGTGGCGGGGATCGACCTCGCCCTTGGAGGTGTCGAACTCCCGGGGTTTGCCCCGGGCCGCGAGGATCGGGACCTGCAACATGGCCGGCATGGCGGGGGGGGCCGTCAACACGGGGGTGCCCAACTGGAGCTGGCTGTGGAGCTCGGACAGGGCGCCCGTGTCCAGCGGCGCGCTCGGACCCTCGAGCTCCGCGCTCGGCTCGGCAGCCTGGGCGGGGACCGATGTCAGGATCAGCGCCGCGAACCCCAGGGCCACGGCGACGCCCACCTGGCCAGTTCCCGTCTCGCGGATCACCGCTCAAGCATCCGGGCACCCAGGGCGGCTGTCAAACCGCAGCCCTGTGTTTTTGTGAGGTGAAGGAAGCAGGGCCCGCGGCCATGCAGGTCCGGATCGGGTGCCTGCGGTAGGTACAAGACAGATCAGAGCAGGGGCCAGACCAGGACATCGACCAGCATGGCGACCAAGTAGGCGATGCTGATCCAGCCGTTGAGATCGAAGAACGCCTTGTCGATCCGGCTGAGGTCGCTGGGGCGGACGATCCAGTGCTCATAGGCCAAGATGGAGATGACCGCCGCCGCCCCGAGCAGGTGGGGGAGGCCGAGCCCCGCGACGAGGTGCAGCGCGACGAGGGCCGAGGCGGTCCCGAGGTGCAGCAGCGCGCTGAATACGAGCGCGCCGCGGACCCCAAATCGAACCGGGATCGAGTGCAGGCCGGCCTGCCCGTCGAACTCTTGGTCCTGGAGGCTGTAGATCACGTCGAAGCCCGCGACCCAGGTCCCGACGGCGACCATCATCAGGCCGGGCACGGCGAATCCCTCGAGCCCGCCGGTGACCGCGACCCAGGCGCCCGCGGGTCCGAGCGCCAGCGCGGCGCCCAAGATCAGGTGGGCCGCCCACGAGAACCGCTTGAACAGGCTGTACCCGCAGATCACGAGCAGGCACAGGGGCGAGAGGGCGAGCGCGACCGGGCCCAGGGCCGCCGCTGCGCCCACAAACACGGCCGCCGCGAGCAGGCTCAGGCCCCAGGCCGCGCGCAGACTGATCTTGTTCGCGGGCAGCTCTCGGTCGGCGGTGCGCGGGTTGGCGGCGTCGATCTTTCGATCGACGATACGGTTGAAGCCCATGGCAGTGGTCCGTGCACCCGTGAACGCGAGCACGATCCAGGCGAGCTTGACCCAGGTCATGCCGACCCCGTCCCCCAGCCCGTGCATCGTCGCGCTGCGGTGCGCCAAGATGCCCGCGGCGAGGGTGAAGGGCAGGCCGAAGATCGTGTGGCTGAGCTTCACCAGGCTCGCAAAGTTGGCGAGGGTGGCGCGCAGGCCGGTCGCGGGGGGGGGGCCCGAAGGCGCTGGGGAGCCCGAGTTCGGCGCGCGGTCAGTGGGCGTGGTCGCGGTTCCCATGAACCCGTGGACAGTAGCCGAAGCTCGGTAGCGCGGCGGGAGGTTGCAAGCTTTGCAGGGCGCAGAGGGTCCGAGCGCTGGGGAGAGCGACGATACAAAGTGGCAAACAACCCGGCCCGAGGTGTCGTGATGGGTGTCGTGATGGGCTGCTAGGGTCGGCCGCGATGCCGGACCTGCCGCAGTGGGCTCACTTCATGACCGGGCCCGAGCGCCTGCGCGCCTTCGAGGACGGGGTTCGACGTGCGCTCGCAGCCCGGGAGGTCGAGTTCCAAGTCGACCTCCCGGGTGGGCTCGCCTCCCTGCGCGCCCCCGACGGGCGGCGGGTGGAGCTCGGGCTCGGCTCGCTCGCGCGCCACTGGCACGGGTTGGAGGGCGCGGCCGAGGGAGGCGAGGGAGACGCCATGATCGACGCCCACTTCAGCGCCCTGTGGACTCGGGCGATGCACCCGGATCCGGCGCTCGAGGCTCGGCTCGACCAGCTCGAGTTCGCCGGCCCCCTGCTGCGGGTGTGGTTGATCACCGAGCGCAGGGCCGTGACCGAGGCCGAGGGTCTGGTCCAGCGCCGCCTGGCCAAGGGACTGCACGCCATCTTGGTGCTCGATCTGCCGACCTCGGTGCGGCCTGTGGATCCGGCCCGACTCTCGGCTTGGGGTCGAGGCTCGGGGCCAGGCGCGAGCCTGCCCGAGCTGTGGGCCCGGGCGCAGGCCCAGACCCTCGCCGCGCTCACCGGTGAGGAGCGACCCACGGCCCAGCGGCTGCGCCTGTTTGGTCAGCTGGCCTGTCTGGCCCTGACCGGCGACAGCCTGTTTGTGACCTCGGCGCTGCTCGGACTCGACGCGGTGATCGACTCCTCGTCGACAGCGCTGCCCGAGCTGGGCGCCCTGGTGGTCGCGCCCACACACCACACCCTCTTGGTCCACACCCTCGACGCCCCCCTGAACGAGGCGACCATGGCCACCTTGCTCAGCGGGTTTCAAAAGGCGGCCGCGAGCCTGTACGAGCAGGGCCCGGCGTCGCTCTCCCCAGAGCTCTACTGGTGGCGCGGCGGTGCCCTGGAGCATGTCCGTGCGGGTCGAGATGGATTTGGGCGTCTGGTGCTGGGCGCCTCCGAGGCGTTCCTGGAGGAGGTCGTGAGCGGGTGAGAGCGAACTTCGACGCGGTGGGATTGTCCGTGGCCGCTCGCGCGTGGAGGGCGTGATGCGTCGTGTCCTCGCCCTGTGCCTGTTCACCTGTGCCGGACCGCTCCCCGATCTCGACTCCGAGTCACCCGGGTCCGAGCCGGGCCCCGAGATCGATGCTGCTCGGGTCGACTGCAGCCTCGGGCGGTTGGCCTGCCCGCTGCGTATCTCCAGCTTCCCGTTCACCGATCGCCGCTCGACCCTCGGCCAGGACCGGGACCGGGGGAGCAGCCTCGAGGCCTACGCCTGCGCCCCCGAGATCGACGAGTCGGGCCCGGAGCGGGTCTACCGGGTCGACGTCCCAGGCCCGGGCCTGCTGACCGCGCACGTGGTCAGCGGCGAGGGGGTGGACGTCGATGTGCACCTCCTGAGGGCGGCCGACGCGTCGACCTGCGTCAGCCGTGGACACCGCAGCGCTGGCTGGCGGGTGGCTCCGGGCGTCGACGGTCGGGCCAGCATGTGGATCGTGGTCGACAGCTTCGTCGACGCCGGCGGGGTGCCGCTCGCGGGCGACTACAGCCTGCGTGTGGACTGGCTGGGCGAGGGGGGCACCTGCGGCCTCGACCAGGTCGACCAGCGTATGGTCTGGTCGACCTGCGCCCCCAACATCGACTGTGAGCGGCGGGG
>Ga0256845_1002119_pt1 | contig 14766 bp, 12 predicted proteins | sample RiftiametaG_FD_189101 | JGI IMG/M metagenome (GOLD analysis project Ga0256845, IMG submission 189101) | Tube worm associated microbial communities from hydrothermal vent at the East Pacific Rise, Pacific Ocean - Riftia | ecosystem: Host-associated > Annelida > Integument > Unclassified ...
ATAAAAGGGAATATGAAGTTACAATAGATATTATAAAATAAGGAAGAATTAAATTAAGCTAATTGAATGTCAGTTGGGTAAGAATTAATATTTATCTTAAATTAGTGTTTTAACTCAAAAACCAACCAATGCTAGAGCTAGCGGGAATTATAATATTTGGAATTATTGCCCAATGGGTGGCGTGGAGGTTAAAATTACCCGCCATACTACCCTTACTTTTAATAGGCTTGTTAGTAGGTCCAATAGCTACATTATATACAGAAGACGGCGCTAAACTGATAGAACCCATATGGAACGGAAAAAAAGGACTTTTCCCAGGAGATGGACTTTACTATTTTGTATCACTTGCCATTAGTATTATTCTTTTTGAAGGCGGATTGACCCTCAAACGTTCTGAAATAAAAAATGTAGGCCCTGTTATTACCAAGTTGATTACTATTGGTAGTTTAATTACTTTTTTTGGCGCTGGGGTTGCTGCCCACTATATTTTTGGTCTAAATTGGCAAATTAGCTTTCTTTTTTCAGCTTTGATTATTGTTACTGGTCCAACTGTAATTACACCTATTCTAAGAAATATACCACTAAAGAAAGATGTGTCCACTGTTTTAAAATGGGAAGGAATTTTAATAGACCCCATAGGAGCATTGGTTGCGGTTTTGGTGTATGAATTTATAAGTGTGGGTGAAGGAGAAGCATTTACTCAAACAGCATTAGTCGAGTTTGGTAAGATTTTACTTTTTGGAACAACCTTCGGATTTACTTTTGCACACGCCTTGGCTTTTTCCATAAAAAAGAAATTGATTCCACATTATTTATTGAACGTCGCTTCTTTGTCCGTGGTATTGCTTGTATTTGTATTGTCTGATGTATTTGCACATGAATCTGGCCTTTTGGCCGTTGTAGTCATGGGTATGGTTTTGGGGAATATAAACCTGCCCAATATAAAGGAACTGCTCTATTTTAAAGAGTCACTCAGTGTTTTGTTGATTTCAATCCTATTTATTCTATTGGCAGCAAATATTAATATTGCCGATTTAGAATTAATTTACAATTGGAAAACCGTATCACTTTTTGCAGTCATTGTGTTTTTAATACGTCCATTAGGTGTTTTTATAAGTACAAGGGGGTCCAATTTAAAATTAAAAGAAAAATTGTTTATTGGTTGGGTGGGTCCAAGAGGGATTGTGGCCGCTGGTATTGCTTCTCTTTTTGGATCAAAGCTTCTCGCAAAGGGAGAGTCTGGAGCAGAGTACATTACCCCTTTGGTTTTTATGATTGTATTGGGCACGGTGTTGCTCAATGCTACGACAGCAAGAATGTTCGCGAAATTAGTTGGGGTATTTCTAAACAAATCTAACGGAATACTTATTATCGGTGCCTCTAAAGTATCAAGGTTGATAGGGAGTTATTTGGAAAAGAACAATCGTCATGTGGTGTTGATAGACAGTAACCAAAAGAATATAGAAAAAGCAAAAAAAATGGGCCTGGAGGCAATGACGGCCGATATTTATTCTGAAACACTTACTGATGATATTGAATTGAGCGATGTTGGCTACTTAATGGCATTGACAGAAAACACAGATATTAACAAGTACGCCATTGATAAATTTAAAAAACAGTTTGGGGAGAACGGTTCTTTTCGTTTGATAAATGCAGATGAAATGAACGACCCAGAAAACAATCCAAGAGAAGGTCTTTTTTCACATACGGACGATTTTATCAAACTGATTGAGGCCATAAGAAAATACCCTGCAATCAATGAAATAAACATCAATGATAAGAACCATTATGATGCCTTGATTGAAACCACTAAAATTGATGATGATATTGTCCCCATATTCCTTAAAGCCCCAGATGGAGCGTTAAAAATAATTTCTTCTTATAGTAAAGAATTCAATGATATTGATGAAGGCCACAAACTGGTTTACCTTGGTAAAATGTTTGATATGCAAGAAAACACCAATTAGTCATTCAACTTTAAAACGGCCATAAATGCCTGCTGTGGAATTTCTACATTTCCTACTTGGCGCATACGTTTCTTTCCTTTTTTCTGCTTTTCCAATAATTTTCGCTTACGGGAAATATCACCCCCATAACATTTTGCGGTCACATCTTTTCGCAATGCTTTTATAGTTTCCCTAGAAATGATTTTTGCCCCAATGGCAGCTTGGATAGGAATGTCAAACTGCTGTCTTGGAATAAGTTCTTTTAGTTTTTCACACATTTTTTTACCTATGTTGGCGGCGTTATCTGCATGGATCAAGGCAGAAAGTGCATCAACGGGCTGGGCATTTAATAAAATATCCAATCGCACCAACTTGGAAGGCCTCATACCAATTGGGGTATAATCAAAAGAGGCGTATCCTTTAGAAACTGTTTTTAAGCGATCGTAAAAATCAAAAACAATCTCGGCGAGAGGCATATCAAACGTAAGTTCTACACGTTCAGTAGTTAGGTATGTTTGGTTTGTAATAAGGCCTCTTTTTTCAATACAAAGAGACATTACATTGCCCACATAGTCAGCTTTGGTTATGATTGTGGCCTTTATGAAAGGTTCCTCTATATGATCTACGGTAGATGGGTCTGGTAAATCAGAGGGGTTATTTACAATTAATGGTTTATCAGGGTCTTTTCGTGTAAAGGCATGGTAACTTACATTGGGTACGGTGGTTATTACGGTCATGTTAAATTCCCGCTCCAATCTTTCCTGAATAATTTCCATGTGCAACATTCCCAAAAACCCACAACGAAAACCAAACCCAAGGGCCGCACTGCTTTCTGGTTGAAAAACCAAAGAGGCATCATTTAGCTGTAGCTTTTCCATGGAAGAACGCAATTCTTCAAAGTCTTCGGTATCAACGGGGTAAATACCAGCAAATACCATAGGTTTTACATCTTCAAAACCAGAAATGGCATTACTTGTTGGGTTAATTGCATCTGTAATGGTATCCCCTACTTTTACTTCTCTGGCATCTTTTATTCCTGTAATAAGATACCCAACATCTCCCGCTTTTATACTTTGTTTAGGAACTTGTTGAAGTTTTAATGTGCCTACTTCATCCGCAAAATAGGTTTTACCAGTAGCGACAAATTTTATTTTTTGCCCTTTTTTAATTTCACCATTAATAACCTTAAAATAGGTTTCCACACCTCTAAAAGTGTTGTAGACCGAGTCAAATATAAGTGCTTGCAATGGTTCATCAAGATTTCCCTTAGGTGCGGGAATTTGTTCTATAACAGCGGCCAATATTTCTTTAATGCCAATACCGGTTTTGGCGCTGGCGGGAATAACATCTTCTGGCTTACAGCCCAAAAGATCTACAATATCATCTATTACCTCTTCTGGGTTTGCACTGGGAAGGTCAATTTTGTTCAATACAGGAATAATCTCCAAATCATTTTCCAAAGCCAAATAAAGGTTACTTATAGTTTGTGCCTGGATACTCTGTGCGGCATCAACCACCAAAAGTGCACCCTCACAAGCTGCAATGGATCTAGAAACCTCATAAGAGAAATCTACATGGCCCGGGGTGTCTATTAAATTTAAAATATATTCTTCGCCTTCAAAAGTATATTCCATTTGTACGGCATGGCTTTTTATGGTAATACCACGCTCCCGCTCCAAATCCATGCTGTCTAACAATTGATCTTGTTTTTCCCGGTCGGTTACTGAACCGGTAAACTCCAATAGCCTATCAGCTAATGTGCTTTTCCCATGGTCAATATGGGCTATAATACAGAAGTTTCTGATTTTTTTCATATAATTTTCACCAACATATTTGTTTGAACAAATAGAAGCAACTGCAAATATAATTTATTTGCCCTCCATAGGTTGTGGATTTGAATAAATAAGGAGAAAATTATAATGTTAGTACAGTATAAGTATTTAAATATTACACATTTTGTAAAAAAAAAGTTAAATATTTTCTTAGATTTGGAGGTTCAACCCCCAGATTGAAGATGAAAAACCTATATCTCATATTGATATTATGTTTCATCAACACCTTAAGCTTATCTGCTCAAGACTATCAAGTTAGTGGATTTGTTAAGGATGGTGTCAATGACCCTATTCCCTTTGCCAATGTTTTTTTACTTCTTATATCAGATTCAACTGTAGTTAAAGGAGCTTCTGCCAATGAGCAAGGTTTTTTTAGTATTAACGGTGTGTCACCTTCATTATATTGGATTAGCACAAGTTATATAGGACAAACATCTAAACTTACCGCCATTGATGTTCAACAGGATATTAAAATGGGCACCTTGATTATTGAAGAAAATGTAGAAAGTTTGGAAGAGGTAGTGGTAGTGGCAAAAAAACCAACCATAGAACGAAAAGTAGATCGAGTGGTTTTTAATGTTGAAAACACGGTTGTCTCAGGAGGGAGTGCTTGGGACATATTAAGAAGTACACCAGGAGTTATCATGGTTCAGGATCAGTTACAGATAGGAAGCCAAACTCCTAGCATATACCTTAATGACCGAAAAGTACAATTGTCACAATCTGAGATAAAAGATTTATTGGAAGGTTTTTCTGGTGTAAATATTAAGTCGGTAGAAGTTATTCAGACCCCTCCAGCACGTTATGATGCTGAAGGAGGACCAATATTAAACATTATAACGAGTAAAAATGTAGTACCAGGCTACAAAGGAAGTATTAATGGTAACTATACTCAGGCCGTTTTCCCAAAATACAATATAGGCACTAGCCATTATTTAAAAACAAAAAACCTAAATGTTTTTGCAAACTATAGCATAAGTCCAAGAAAGGTAAATAAAAGAACATACAGCACTATTAATTATATTGACAACAACAATACTGTATTTTCTATATGGGATACAGATTACAATAAAGTGACTAGGTCTTTGGGGCACAACGCCAATGTTATTTTAGACTACGATATAAATGATAAAAACACCATCAATTTTACCTCCAATTTATCATATTTCCCGAACAAGACGTTTACAAACAATTTATATGGTCAGGCATATAATGGGCAAAGGCAGTTGGACTCAGTCTTAATGACAAATAGCAATTTAGAGAACGACACTAAAAATTTAGCGTTTGATTTGACCTATAAGCATAATTTTAAAAAAGAAGGGGCATCGTTAAGCCTAAATGGGCATTTTACTACTTATGATGAAGTGCAAACACAAGGGGTTTCTACAGATTATTTTGACCCTGTGGATAGTTTTCTAAGGAACAACAGTTTTTATACAGATTCTGCTCAGGATATAGAAATTATGACGGGCCAAATGGATTATACAACTCCTATTGGCGGTGCCGTTTTTGAAACTGGAGCAAAAGCTTCGGTAATACAATCAACAAGCGGAATCGTTTTTTTTAATGTTTTAGGCGCCACCCAAACACTTGATCCCAATCTTTCTGATAATTTTGAGTATGATGAATCTGTTTTTGCAGGATATGCAAGTATTCTAAAAAATTGGGAAAAATGGACATTAAAGGCAGGAGTTCGTGGAGAATATACAGATGCAAAAGGAAAATCTTTAACCTTAAATACAACCAATACCCAGCAATATTTTGAATTGTTCCCAAGTGCTTATATATTATATACGGCTTCTGAGAGCCACAGTTTTTCTTTTGATTATAGTAGAAAATTGACCAGACCAAGATATGATGATTTAAACCCTTTTAGGTATTTTCTTTATGAAAACGATTATACAACGGGCAATCCAAATCTTCAACCAAGCTTTGCACATAAATTTAAACTTGGGTATACGTTAAAAGGGGATTATTTTTTTGCACTATATTATAATGATAATGGCAATGATATCAGTAGGCTTAGTTTTCAAGACAATCAAACCCAAACCTTTCACTCATTAAACCAGAATGTTCTTGAAAGTATTTCTTACGGATTGGACTTCACCATAAGTAAATCTATATTGAAAAATTGGTATTTGTATGCCTATACTTCACTGTTCTATGAGGACGAAACGTTTATGGCAGCTGAAACAAACAACGTGCCGTATACCAATAAAGTAGAAGGACTGTATTTTCAATTGGCAAATTATATAACATTGTCAAAAGATGGAACATTTACAGGGGAACTTAGTTTTTTGCATTTTACTGATTTTATTTCGGGATCTTATGTGCAGGGCTCGACTACTGACCTTACGTTTGGATTAAGAAAAACACTTTGGAAAAATAGAGCGAGTATTTCTTTATCAATAGAAGACATATTAAACAAGGTCAATACAGAATATGTTTCTAAATATTTAAATCAGAACAATTCCTACTCACCCAAATCGGAATGGCAATATGTCCGCTTTGGCTTTACCTACAAGTTTGGGAACTTTAAACTGAGCGATAATGAAAGGGACATTGACAAAAATGAAAGAGATAGGTTATAACAACCTAATTTTCCCATTCTGCAATAAAAAGATTTGTATCCCTAGTGCCACCATTATTCCGATTACTAGAAAACACCAATTTTTTACCATCGTTAGAGAAAACAGGAAAGGCATCAAAAGTTTCACCATGGGTCACCCGTTCCAAGTTTTTACCATCAATATCAATTAAATAAAGGTTAAAAGGGAATCCACGTTCAGATTCATAATTGCTGGAAAAAAGAATTTTTTCACCGGACGGATGAAAAAATGGACTCCAATTAGCATTGCCCAAATAAGTTAATTGCTTAAGGTTATCCCCATTTGCATCACAGATAAAAAGTTCCATTTCTGTAGGTTGTACCAAACCTTGGGACAGGAGCTCTTTGTATTCGGCAATTTCCTCTTCAGTTTCTGGTCTAGAAGCCCTAAAAATTATTTTAGAACCATCAGGAGAGAAAAAAGCACCACCATCATAACCAAGATAATCTGTTATTTGGGTCACATCGCTACCATCCAAATTCATGGTATATAATTCTAGGTCGCCACTTCGCATAGAAGTGAATACAATCTTATCGCCTTTTGGGGAGATGGTTGGTTCTGCATCATAACCAGTTTCATGAGTAAGTTGCTGGGTTATATTTCCCTCTAAATCTGCCACAAAAATGTCAAAAGAATCATAAACAGGCCATACATATTTACCATTTTTCCGAAGTGGAACTTCAGGACATTCTTTGTCCACCAAATGTGTTGAAGCGTAAATTATATGTTTATTGTCCGGTAAAAAATACGAACAAGTTGTTCTGCCCATTCCCGTACTTACCATGGGAGGGGTTGTATTTTCAAAAGTTTCACCAACGTTCATTAAGAACATTTGATCACATTCAAGGCCCCAATTTGTATTATTGGATTGAAAAATGATTTTTTTGTCATCAAAACTCCAATAAGCTTCAGCATTGTCTCCGCCAAAAGTTATTTGTTGTAAAGATTTAAAATGAACTTCTTCAGGATATATTAAAGAATCAGATGTTGTTTCTATTGCAATTACATTTTCTTCTACAACGGATTTCTTTTTCTGCTCTTGTTTACAGTTAAAAAAAAGAATAACTAAAAAAAGAAAAGAGAATTTTCTCATAAGATGCTTATTTTTATGTAAAATTAACTTTTAACGTTATGAATAAGATATTTCTTTTTGGATTTTTTCTGATTTTTTTATCGTGCAAAGAAAAAGAAACACCACCAGTGAGCATCAAAGAGGATGTGTCATTTTTGGCTAAAGATGATTTAGGGGGCAGGGAAACAGGTACTGAAAACGAAATAAAAGCTGCAACCTACATACAAGACCGAATGAAAAATATAGGTCTTTTACCTAAAGGTTTGGACAATACATACCTACAAACGTTTACATTTAAACCCAAGAAGGGACCACACGATAAGGCCCAATTTGTAAAAGAGGGTGATAGTGTTGTAACAGGCAGAAATGTTATAGGATATGTGGATAACAAGGCAATAAATACAATTATCATAGGAGCGCATTATGACCATTTGGGAATGGGCGGTGAAGGTTCTTTATATGTTGGGGAAGCTATACATAATGGTGCGGATGACAATGCAAGTGGAGTAGGCGTGCTTTTGAAACTGGCAGAAAAACTTAAGGACACATTAAAAGGAAACAATTATTTGTTCATGGCTTTTTCTGGAGAAGAAATAGGTCTTTTGGGAAGTAACTATTTTGCAAAAAACCCAACAATTGACCTTTCTAAAGCCAATTACATGATCAATATGGACATGGTGGGGAGATTAAGAGAAGATAAAACGTTATCTGTAAGCGGTACAGGCACTTCACCTATTTGGAAACAAGTATTGAATTCCTTGAACCCAGGGTTTAAATTAGTGTTGAAAGAGTCAGGCGTAGGACCTTCTGACCATACTTCATTTTACCTTCAGGATATCCCTGTATTGCATTTTTTTACAGGTCAGCATGAAGATTATCACAAACCTACCGATGATTATGAAAAGTTGAATTATGAAGGTATGGAAATGATTACCGACTTTATCGTTGCTACCATTGGGGAATTAGATGACAATGATAAACTCCAGTTTAGAAAAACCAAGAATGAAAGTGATGAAGTTCCTCGTTTTAAAGTGGGATTGGGCGTAATGCCAGATTACCTTTTTGATGGTAAGGGAATGCGTATAGATGGTGTTAGTGAAGATAGACCAGCGTTCAATGGAGGGTTAAAAAAAGGTGATATAGTCATACAGCTTGGGGATAGTACGGTTATAGATATGATGAGTTATATGAAAGCCCTTTCTGTTTTTAAAGAAGGCGATAGCGCAGAAGTAACAGTGGATAGGGATGGAGAAATTGTAAAGAAGAAAATCAAGTTTTAAACCTGGTCTTATTATAGATAGTATTGTTAAAGCCAACTTTTAAGTTGGCTTTTTCTTTTTCCGTATTTTTGCACTTTTATAAACAGTTATATTTTGCCCAAAATAGGAGACATACAACTACCAGATTTTCCATTGCTTTTAGCACCAATGGAAGATGTGAGCGACCCACCTTTTCGTGCACTGTGCAAGGAACAAGGAGCAGATGTGGTGTACACAGAATTCATTTCTTCTGAAGGGTTGATACGGGATGCAGCTAAAAGTGTTTTAAAACTTGATATTTACGAGAAAGAGAGACCTGTTGGTATTCAGATTTTTGGTGCCAATTTGGACTCCATGCTTCAATCTATTGATATTGTTGAAAAATCCAACCCAGATATTATAGACATCAATTTTGGATGTCCTGTTAAAAAAGTGGTCAGTAAAAATGCCGGGGCAGGGATTCTTAGGGACATTCCTCTTATGGTAAAACTGGCGGAAGAAATGGTAAAAAGAACCCATTTGCCCATCACTGTAAAAACCCGTTTGGGCTGGGACAATGATTCCATTAAAATTGTTGAGGTTGCAGAACGATTACAAGATGTGGGCATTAAAGCAATAGCCATTCATGGACGTACCCGTGTGCAGATGTATAAGGGAGATGCTGATTGGAAACCTATTGCAGCCGTGAAAAACAACCAAAGAATGCACATTCCTGTTTTTGGAAATGGGGATATAGACACACCAGAAGCAGCTATGAGAATGCGGGATGATTATGGTTTGGATGGCGCAATGATTGGCCGTGCAAGTATTGGCAACCCATGGTTCTTTAAGGAAGTAAAGCATTATTTTAAGACAGGAAAACATACCGCCCCGCCAACTATGGAGGAGAGGGTAATCGCAGCCCGTAGGCACTTACAAATGGCGATAGATTGGAAAGGGGAAAAACTAGGGGTGTTTGAAACCCGTAGGCATTACACCAATTACTTTAAAGGAATACCAGATTTTAAATCTTACCGAATGAAAATGGTGACCAGTGATGACTCAGTAGATGTTTTTGCTGCTTTTGATGAAGTATTGGAAAAGTTTGGGGATTATCAATTTATATAAACCTCTTTTTTAAGAGGATGTAACCAGATTTTTGTTCACTCTACTGCTCGCAATTTTAGAAGCAATGACACCCAATACTACAATAGTTGCCAATACAATAAGAATATTGATAAATTGGAATTCAACAGGATAAGCAAGTGAAGGAGTTATTTTTAACCACCCAAAAGCTAACTGGGACCATACCAATAAAGCACCCAACAACACTCCAATAAGCCCGCCCAAACTTGTGACCAACACTCCTTGAACGAAATAAATATGGCGCAATTCTTTTACCGTTGTTCCCAAACTATAGAGCGTTCTGGAGTTTTGCTGTTTGTCCAAAATCATCATAATAATGGCACCAACAACATTAAAAAGGGCAATAATGAGTACCAAGGTAAAAATAAGATAGGTCGCTAAATTTTCAGTATTTAGCATTCGGTACAAGGTACTGTTCAATTCTTTTCTATCTTTTAAAACAATGGTATTTCCAAGAACTTCATTGATGTCAGTCCTAATTTCGGAAACATCCGTTGTTTCATCAAGTTTAAAATTTATTCCAGAAATAGTTGTATCGTCTTTTTCCAATAAAGCCTGTACCAGTGGCAGATCCGCAAACACATATTTGCTGTCCAAATCATTTTCAATGGCATACACACCACTGATAACTATTGGTAAACGATTGAACAGGTTATCAAAAGGATTTGTAGAAGTTTGTTGGGAAAGACTTCCTTTCCCTGGTTTGGGCGCTAAAATGATCAAGCGACTACGAGGGTCGTTGATGGCCAGCCCCAAAAGATTTACTATTCCTCTTCCTGCAACAGCATAGTTTTGATTTATTTCCCAATTGCCATAGTAAATGGTACTGTCCATATGGGTTGTTGTGGTATAATTGGCATCAATCCCTTTTATATAGGCTACATGGCTTTTTTCCCTATGGGTAAGATATACTTGTTCTTCTATCTCTTTGGCATAAGAAACTACCCCAGAAATTTTACTCAATTCTTTTTCTTGTTCAGATGAAATGGAAAAAAACTTCCCAATGGCAGGTTGTGCCTTAAGATCTGGGTCTGTAGATTGACTAAAAGAAAGGCTAAAGGTCTTTAAGCCCGAAAAACCCGAAAGAACAATAAAAAGCGCCATGGAACCAATGACGATAACCAAAAACGTGACAAAATTAATGATGTTCACTACATTTTGACTGCTTTTAGACCTTACATACCGCTGAGCGATGTACAAAGGAAAGTTCAAGGCCTATAATTTTTTTCTTTTTTCCAATAAGTCTCTATCCTCAATAGGGTTTTCTTCCCCTTTAAGTGATTTTTCTATGTTTTCTATATACTCTAAAGAGTCATCTAGAAAAAATAAAAGCTGTGGTGTTTTTCGCAACTGATTTTTAGTGCGTTGTGCCAACTCATGTTTTATTAGAGGTTGATTGGATTTAATCCCCTCCATTAATTCGGCCGCATTTTTTGGGGGAAAAATGCTAACATACACCTTGGCTATGGATAAATCTGTTGTTACAGACACTTTTGATATGGAAATTAAAGTTCCTTTAAGCCCTCCATCAGTGGCAGCACGTTGCAGGATGTCTGCCAAATCTTTTTGCAGTACGCCTCCAATTTTTTTCTGTCGTTGTGTTTCCATGGGACAAAAATACGCAGAATAATGCGTATTTTAGGGATTTATGGTTAAATGGAAATACGTGAACAAAATAGAGCACATAGGAATTGCCGTTAAAGATTTGGAAGCTTCTAACCAATTGTATAAAAAATTGCTTGGAACAGCTCACTATAAAGAAGAAGAGGTGCCATCAGAAGGCGTTAAAACTTCTTTTTTTAAAGTAGGTCCAAATAAGGTGGAACTATTGGAATCTATGGATAAAAATGGCCCTATTGCCAAGTTTATTGAAAAAAAAGGAGAAGGAGTGCACCACATTGCCTTTGCTGTTGATGATATTGAATCAGAAATAACAAGATTGGCAGCAGAGGGATTTACTATTTTGAACAAAACACCAAAAAAAGGTGCGGACAATAAACTAGTGGCATTTGTACACCCTAAAAGTTGCAATGGTGTATTGATAGAACTGTGCCAAGAAGTACGTCCTCAGCCCACTCCCAAAGGGGAAGGAGAATAGCGATTTTATTAGAGATTACCGTCTTTATTTTTTGCAACCTTTAAAAATAGTAGTAGTTTTGCATCCGCTAGTAGATAGCTGGTCCTATAGCTCAGCTGGTTAGAGCACCTGACTCATAATCAGGGGGTCCATGGTTCGAGCCCATGTGGGACCACAAGGCCTTCAACGAAAGTTGAAGGCTTTTTTTGTTTTAATCGGGTACAACAAAAGGCATCTTTTCATAAAGCAACCATTATAAATAATAATCTTGAATGTGTGATTTAAGTATTTTATAAAGCTTAATTCCAATACCAGCTTAGCACAATAATATACCTCTATACAAAAAAGAACACAATTATTCCTTACCACTTATTCGCATATAACACCACTTATTACATTGTCTACAATATTGTAAGTATAGTTGTATATATTAGTCGTGTAATAATTTTTTTTAGGTTTAAAATAGAACTATGTTCTAGGATATAGTTCTATTTTTTTTGGAAGTTATTTAGAAGCAACACTCGTGGAGCTTTGGATACAACTTTGTGTCCAAAATGTAGTTCATGTCATTCATTTTTTTAGGCAATAAGAACCTTTTCCCCGCTGGCCGCGGCTTTATAAATCCCTTCGATCACCCGCATGTCCTTAAGTCCTTCTTCACCAGAAATATGGTTTGGAAGCTGTCGGTTTTCAAGGAGTAACTTTCCTATTCCGTCCAATTGGGCAGCTTGTTGGTTAATAACCGGGAAATTAAACTCTCCATGGCTAGACCTTCCTCTAAAAGGACCATAACTTACTGCAGGAGCAAGTTCAAAAAAACCATTTTCTGCAGATGCAAAAAATCTATCAATGCCGCAATTGGATGTTGTTGATGAGGTGCACAAAGCTCCACTGGGAAAGTTTAGTTGCCAAGTAATGGATTCTTCAACCTCTTTAAATAAATTGGGCATGGTAACCGTACCAAATTGTGCAGTTACAGATATGGGTTCTTCCCCCAAAACATATCTACTGGCCTGAATACAATAAACACCAAGGTTCATCAGCGGACCACCACCAGATAGTGCCTTTTTTAAATGCCAATCATCAGAAGGTATACCCGTTAAACTATAACCAAGCGAAACTTCAATTAAGCGTACCTGCCCAAAGATTTTTTCTTGCCCAAGTCTTTTAATTTCTAAATGGTTTGGTTCATAGTGTAGTCGATAACCCACTGCTAATTGAACACCAGCATTTTTACAGGCATCGATCATTTCTTGACAATCTTTTGCCGTAAATGCCATTGGTTTTTCTACAATCACATGTTTTCCTGCCTTTGCGGCTCTTATAGTATATTCTTTGTGCATACCATTTGGCAAGACCACATAGACCAAATCAATATCCTTGTTCTCTTTTATTTTATCAAAACTCTCATAGTCATAGATATTTTTCTCAGGTATGGCATACCGTTCTTTCCAATTTTTTGCTTTTGATGGTGTTCCTGTTATAATACCAGAGAGATGACAATATTGGGATTCCATTAAACCCACTGCTAAAATATTGGCATAACGTCCTAAACCACAAAGTGCAACATTCAATTTTTTGCCCGTATACTTTTTTGAATTTTTTTCAGAAAGATTTTTAAAAGAAGTAAGTGAAGGTAACACTGCGGTTGAACCAATTCCTAAACCTAAATTTTTAACAAAAGAGCGTCTGGAAACTTTTTTCATGGCTGTTAGTTTAAATTTTATGACATCAAGTTATTACAAGAACAACAGTAATTATGAATGTTTTAGAAATAATTAACTTAGTATGATTATTTTGAACAAAGCAAATATTATGGATTTTAAGGATAAAGAGGTCATTGTTACTGGAGCTGGTCAAGGAATAGGATTGGAAATATGCAAACAGTTGGTTTTGGAAGGGGCCAATGTACTATTGACCAATTTTTGGCAGAAAATGCCGTAAAGAACATTGACCAAAAGCAGGGCAGTTGTATTTTATTGGTCGTCCGAAAGCACAATAAGCTCGGCTTTAAAAGAGACGTTTTTAAACCGCAATGTATCTGGTAAACTGTGAAAATCGTTTTGATTTGTTTTGTGTAAATAGGTTGAATGAAACCTTCCTTCCATTGCTTTGTCTTCTAAAACATCAATTTCAATCCACGCGGGTTCAGTTTCCAATAAATCCCACGAGCCTAAAACAGCATCGCCGTCAGCTTCACTAAACGAAGAAGTAGAGGGATTAAATCTATTTTGAATATCTAATTTATTTAAATCTTGTCTACCTTTTTTATTTTCTATCATAAAACTTACGATAGCCCTAAACAAACAATCATCGTCAAGTTGAACCGCCGCCAGAGAAAGTACACCTTCCACTTTTGCATAGGTTACAAATCTTGGATTGAATTTTATAATATCATTTATTTCGGTATTAAGGTCGCCTTGCTTTTTTGGGCAATCTATAGAATCATCATTGCTTGAACATGAAAAAGTCAGAAATAATAATGCAAAATAAAATTCTAGTTTAATTTTTTGTTTCATATTTTTTATAATAAAAGATAATAAAAAATGGCAGATTTTATGCCTGCCATTTGTTAAAGTGTCTAGGTGTTTATCTAGAAACTAAGAGGCGCTTATCAAATACTTTCCTTCCTTGCTTGATTACAGTAAGTTGGTATAAGCCTTGCGGAACATTAGAAATACTAAATAATAAACTGTTACGTCCTTCACTTACTCGACCTTTAAATAGTTCTTTTGAATAGTTCCAAGGCGCAATACCATTTAATATAATGGTAACTTCGCTATCTTCCTCAAAATCTGACAAATAATTTATTTCATCTGAAGCGGGGTTTGGATAGATAACCATTC
>Ga0256845_1002120_pt1 | contig 14763 bp, 11 predicted proteins | sample RiftiametaG_FD_189101 | JGI IMG/M metagenome (GOLD analysis project Ga0256845, IMG submission 189101) | Tube worm associated microbial communities from hydrothermal vent at the East Pacific Rise, Pacific Ocean - Riftia | ecosystem: Host-associated > Annelida > Integument > Unclassified ...
ATAATGCAAAGCAGCATAACAACACATCCAATCCCTGCACTAATTTTTTTTGCTATGCTTAGATTTTTCCAAAACATGACTCATCGCTCCTATTAAAGGTTGATAATAGATATGAATTGAGATATAAAAAAAAATCGTATAACCTTATTTTACCAAGGAATTTAAAAAAAGCAACGAAAAAAGAAAAAATTAATTAATTTTTCGTACTATATCCTGAATATCTGCTTTAACGGGTATTTTGATAATTGAGTTGGTGTTTGGCTTTGCATGGGAAACAGCCTTGTGGTCTGTATCAAACATTTCAGTTACCAAGATGGGTTTCAGAGGTTTGCCAGGAGAGAGGACTTCTATGTAATCATTTTGTTTCAGGCTGTTTTTGATTTCAACAAGATACTCATCATTTTGATATTTCTCAAGGATTTTTCCGATAAAATTATGGATTTGACCATTATGTATATTTTCAAAGTTAGAGACAATCTGGTCCGGGTCATTAAAAAAGAATCCAGTACAGTATTTTCTATGGAAGACATTGTCCAGTTCCTTTATCCATGACGAATTAAGGGTATAACTCTGGTGGTCACGGCAATATGAGTCAATTGCCTGGCGATAGGTTTTTGTCACTGATGCGAGATAATTAACACCTTTCATGCGACCCTCTATCTTCAGGGAAGTTACACCGGTGTTAATGATTTGAGGTATATGCTGGATTATACAGAGATCTTTGGAGTTGAATATATATGAACCTCTATCGTCCTCGGCAATTGGAAAATATTCGCCGGGTCTTTGCTCTTCAACAACTGAATATCGCCATCGGCACGGATGACTGCAAAGACCTCTGTTGCTGTCGCGCTGTGTATAAAAATTGCTGAGCAGGCATCTTCCGGAATATGAGATGCACATTGCACCATGAATAAATATTTCTGTTTCAATAATTGCATGGGAGACGATTTTATTAATTTCTGTTAAAGATAATTCCCGCGCCAGATTTACTCTTTTAATACCTGTCTCTTTCCAAAAGCGGGCAGTATTATAGTTGGTTGTATTTGATTGTGTGGAAAGATGGATATCTATATCAGGTATAATCTCTTTTGCCATCAAAATGATTCCCGGATCAGAAATAATTATTGCATCAGGGTTAATTTTTCCAACCTTGTCTAAAAACAGTTGTATCTTTTTTTGTTCATTATTTCTAGAATAGATGTTTAGGGCTAAATATACTTTCTTCTTTTTTTGATGGGTATATTTGACAGCATCAAACAGCTCTTCTTCGGTGAAATTACCGGAAAAGTTTCTGAGGCTGAACTCCTTTCCTGCTAGATATACAGCATCAGCTCCATAATGAATAGCTATTTTCAGTTTTTCAAAATTTCCTGCAGGTGCTAAAAGTTCTGGTTTGAAAATTTTCATTGATATAAATTCACAATTTAAATGGTACCCCCGGCAAGAATCGAACTTGCGCACATGGATTAGGAATCCAATGCTCTATCCACTGAGCTACGGGGGCATGGAATGTATAAGTTTATTTGGTCTGCTTTATCTCTTTATCTCTATGGTTTATTTGCCTATTCGACCACTAGCTTCTGCCCGGGATAAATCTTACTCTGTTTTGTTAAAGAGTTCAATATTAGAAATCGTTTTAAGCTCATGTTATGTCTCTTTGCTATTAAAAATGGGCTGTCTCCGGATTTAACCCAATAATTTGCCATCCCTTGACCAGATGCAGATGGGCGAATACTCTTGGAAGAGGGGATGTAAAGTATCTGGTTGATATAAAGATGTGTGGAGTTGATTTTGCTTGCAGCCATGATTTTTCTGGTGGTTGTGTTGTGTTTCCTTGCAATAATCCAGAGGTTGTCACCGCTTTTCACTCTATATTTCAGCTTTTCCCCTGGTGGTATAATAACAGGTTTGCTTTGAACAACTCTTGTTTCTACAGTTGCACCTGCACCTGAATATGGTACTTTAAGTCGTTTACCTGCAACAATAAGGTGTCTTCTGCCAATATTATTCAAGTATGAAAGTTTGCGTATTGAAGTGTGATATTTTCTGGCAATCCTTGACAAAGTTTCACCTCTTTGAACACGATGAAAAGCATATCTTTTAGGTGCTGAATATGAGGTTTTTATCTTATCTAATTTTGCTACAAAGGTTTTAGCAAAGCTTGTTGGTATTTTTAATTCATACTCTTCCGGTGGTAATAAGGCAAGCCTCAGCTCGGGGTTTAAGAACTTTAAGACATCTGTCTCTGCACCGATTTCTTTTGCAATATCAGCAAGTCTTACCTGTTTATTAATCGTAAAAACTTTATATTTAACAGGTTTAAATGTTTTATCAATATCAATATTATATTTTTTAAGGTTATTCATAATATATAGGGTCGCAAGAAAACGGGGAACATATCTTGAGGTTTCCCTGGGGAGCTGCTGATATAGATCCCAGAAATTATCAAGGTAGTTTATTCTCTGGTTTCTGATTATTCTTAAAACCCTTGATTCTCCGCAATTATATGCAGCAAGAGCAGTTGTCCAGTCTCCAAATATATTATGGAGCTCTTTTAAGTATGCTATGGCAGCATTTGTAGCTTTTTTTGGATCCAATCGTTCATCTATGTGGTAGTTTCTCTTAAGACCGAATTTATATCCTGTGGAGGGTATAAACTGCCATAGACCAAGAGCTCTTGCCGAAGAGAATGCCCGAATTTTAAATCCACTTTCAACCAGGGGCAGCCATGATAACTCTTCGGGAAGGCCTGCTTTTTTTAACTGGGACACCATGTATGGACGAAAATGAAGGGAACGTTGTAAAGACTCTGTAAAAAACTGCCGTTCATTTTGTGTAAATCTTTTTATCTCTCTTTTGACATGCTGGTTCATTATAATTGGGATTGCATCATGCTTTCCATTGACCACAATATGACGGGATGCATAAATTTCCAGGATTCTTTTTGAGATCATATATCTTAAATCATCTTTTTGCTGATCTATTTCAGGTGGCAGATCGGTTTTGATTTTCAAGATTGTTTGATAGGCTTTATCAAGATTATCAAGGGCTTTATTCAGATCTCCCTCGTCCCACATTTTCTGGGCAAGCCTGTATATCTGCAGGGCATGGTCAATATTGTTCTGATTCTTTACAAGAATTTCAGCAGCATTGTTCTTTATAGTTCTATCTTCATCTATCTTTTTTATTTCAGCAGGGTTATCATCTGTATCAGCAATATCATTTCCAATAATGGCTCCATCAGTTGGTTCTGTATTGATGGATTCTTCAGTAATTGTGCTTAAGTCATCTGATGCATTACCCTTCTGGATAGTTTTAGTCGTATTAGCATACTTATCAGTATTGTCAGCTGACTTTGCAGTCCAAGAGGTAAAATCCAGGTGTTGACATGCCCCAATAAATATGGACAGGGTAATAATTAAAACAAGCTTTATATTTTTCATGCAATTGCTTTCTAAATAATTGATATTAACATAATATTTTTTTAGCAAATGTAAACAATTGTATACATGATGTCAAGCATATAACTGCAATATGAATATTTATCAGAAGAGCAGACTGATTTAAACCGAGCAATACAAAAAGGTCATATACCGGTATGATGTATGATGGGAGTTACTGACAACTATTCTGAAAGTTTATTGGGTTTCAAGCTCTTTTATCTCTTTAAGAATCAAATTGGCTTTTTCCACCTGTTTTTTATTTGAAAGAGTCTCCAGAGCTTTTATAAGGTGAGTGCGTGCATTTTTATTGTTTTTTATCTCAAAGTAGTATTGCCCCAGAAAGTAATGTTTAAGTCCCGGATTGTTCTCCCTGCTGTATATTTTTGCCATATAATAGTATACTTTTGGAATAACCATTGCCGGGCTATCTATTACATTTGCTAAATTGGATTTTGCCTCTTTATAATTGCCAAGTTCTACTTGAGCCTGACCCAGCAAATAGAGAGCTGACGTTTTGACACCAGGATTGTCTTTAATATTTTTTAGAATGTTAACAGCCTTTTGCGCCTCACCCTCCTGGAGATAGAGATTGCTTATTTCAAGCAGTATCAAAGGATCAAAGAGTTTTTTTGCCAGAGCTTTTTTTAAATGTACCTTTGCCTTGTCAAATTGCAGTTGTTTTATCAGAGCAAGGGCAAATCCGTAATGGTATGCTGCATTATCAGGCTCTTTTTTTAAAAGCCGGGAAAATATTTTATTTGCATGGCTGCTCTCTTTATACAGACCAACAATTCGATACTTGATCATTTCAAAGTTATAGCGTTCATTGCGGGCTTCTTGTGCTGATACAGGTTTTTTCTCCCTTTGATAGTTTGCATTCATTATTTCAAGGGATTGGATTCTTTTTGCAGAACCCGGGTGGGTTTTTAAATAATCAGGAATATTTTCAGTGCCATAAAAATCTGCGGCTCTTATTTTTTTTAAGCTTGTTTTCAGTCCTGTTGGGGAAAAACTGGTTTTTGTTAAATATTCAAATCCTTTCTGGTCTGCTTCTGTCTCATGCTCTCGTGTATATGTCAGCATGGCACTGTGTCCGGCAGCAAGTGCTCCCATGGCAAGACCCTGGCCCAGATCTCCATCTGCCTTGCTCCCAATAAGAACACCTGCTATGACTCCTGCTAAAGTTGCAATATTTACGATTTTACTTTTGTCAATCAATTGTGAAATGTGTCTGTTGGCAGCATGGGCAGTTTCATGGGCAATAATCCCGGCAAGCTCATCAATAGTATCAAGGGATGTGATAAGCCCTCTGTTTATAAATATATTTGCACCTGGAGTGGCAAAGGCATTAAAACCATCCACATCAAAAACAAAAAATGAATATTTAAATGGCTGGGGTGGTAACTTTGAGACAATCTCATCCCCGATGTTTTGAACCAGGCTTGAAATAATTGGGTCTTTAATAATAAGTCCGCTGTTTCTCATTTGCTTCATATATTTTTTTGCAAGTTTTTTCTCTTTACCAATGGTCATTGCATGGACCTGGGGTGAAAAACAGATAGAAGTTGCAAAGATATAAAAAAGGCAGACAAGCAAGCTTACTAAATTATTTATTATCTTTAAAATATTACCTCTCTCCTCTTTTATAAGGTTCTCCAAGTTTTGCAGGGGCATTAAGTTTTTTGGAATCTTTCAAACTTATTGCAAGCAAAACTATGAGAGTTGTTGCATAGGGAAGCATGGCAAGAAAGTTTGGTGATATTCCCAGGGGTTGCAATAGATACTGGAGTACAAAAATACCGCCAAATAGAAATGATGCAAAAATTGCTTTGCCAGGGTTCCAGAGAGCAAAAATTGTAAGAGCAATGGCGATCCATCCACGTCCTGCTGTCATACCTTCGATCCATGACTTGCTGTAGGAAATTGAAAGATGGGCTCCTGCCATGGCTGAAAAACCTCCACCAATGAGTATACATACATATCTTATCAATGAGACATTGACCCCGTGGGTTTCTGTAGCACCGGGGTTTTCTCCGGTGGAGCGCACTTTTATGCCAAATCGTGTACGTTCCAGAAAAAACCATGCTATCAATGCAAGTATAATTGCCAGGTAGAAAAAAGGGCTCTGATTGAAAAAGATTTTTCCGGCCAAGGGAATGTCAGAAAAAAATGGAATGGCATAGGCATTCATTTTTATTGCAAGGGGTTTGCCAATATATGGCTTTCCAATCATACCTGAGACACCTAAACCAAGCATGGTAAGGGCAAGCCCAGAGACCACCTGGTTTGCCTGTAAAGTAACAGAAGCAAAGGCGTGTATTAATGAGATAACCATCCCTGCAACTATTGCAGCACCAACTCCAAGCCATGGCTGGCCTGTTATAAAGGTTACAATAAATGCTACAACTGCTCCCACTGACATCACTCCTTCAACACCTAAATTGAGGATGCCGGAGCGCTCACAGATTATTTCACCCACTGTGGCAAGCAGCAGAGGGGTGCCTGCTATCATGGTGCGCTGCAGCACGGAAATGATTATATCTTCCATTCTTTAAATTCCTATTTTAAATCCTTTAGCTTTTTTGAATTCTCATCTTGTTTTTCAAAAAGAAATCTCCCATTATCAGGAAAATAAGTAAAGTGCCATTTACAATCTGTACTGTTGCCGCAGGAAGTCCTAAAGAGATTTGTATTGCATCGCCACCCACAATAATGCCCGCAAAAAAGATGCCGGATACTATGGTGTACAGAGGATTAAGCTTTGCAAGCCAGGCAACAATTATTGCTGTAAATCCATATCCTGACGAAATAGATGCAGGATAGCCAAGATAGTGGTGGATACCTGCAATTTCGCCGACTCCTGCAACTCCTGCTGCCCCACCGCTTATCACCATAACAAGGGCAGTTGTTTTAAAAAAATTTATTCCTGCATATTTTCCTGCATCAGGGTTCTCTCCTACAACCCTCACCTCATAGCCGAATTTGGTTCTGTAAACTATGATGCAAAGAGCAATTGCAAATAAGATCGTTATAATCAAGGTTGCATAGTGTATTCTTGATCCTGGAATAACATTTAGTATGGCTGAAGAGGGAAGATCATTTGTTCCGGGGAATCCAAAGCGTTCAGAACCTTTCCAGGGACCTACAATGAGCATGGTTATAAATTCTGCACATATATAATTTAACATTAATGTTGAGATTACTTCATTAATGGAATATTTGATTTTCAATATTGCCGGAATAATTCCGCATATGGAACCTCCAATAAAGCCTGCAGCAAACATCAAGGGGACAATAATATACCCGGGAAGCATCTGTCCAAAGAGAAGGGCAACCCATGTTCCAAAAAGAGCGCCCATAAGAAGCTGACCTTCAGCTCCTATATTCCAGAATTTTGCCCTGAATGCAAAGGTGAGCCCGGTTCCAATAAGTATCAGGGGGATGGCTTTGGTTAATGTCTCTTTTAAACCGTATATTGTTCCAAAAGAGTCTGTAAATATTTTGGAAATAGCAAAAAAAGGGTTTACTTTGCAGATTAAAAAGATAATACCAACGGCAACAACTCCTGTAAAAAGAGAGAGTATATTGGTAAGAAGAGAGCGTGTTTTTGTTATATTTTCTCTAGTGCTTATTTTTATTTTAAGCATAATCAAGTGATCCTGCCATCAAAAGCCCAATATCAGAAAGCCTTTTATCATCAGCATCAAGGATTGCTGTGAACCTGCCTTCAAATATAACAGCTATTTTGTCACATAATTCAAATATTTCATCCAGATCTTCTGAAAACAACAAGATAGCACCCCCAAGTTTTCTTCTTTCTAAAAGTTGTTCCCGCAAATATTGTGTTGCTCCAACATCAAGTCCATATGTCGGGTGTGAAGCAACTAAAAGTGAAGGCTCTTCGCTTATCTCTCTTCCTAAAATAAGTTTTTGTATGTTCCCGCCGGAAAGATTTCTTATTTCAGTGTTGATTGATGGAGCTGAAACATTAAACTTATTTATAAGTTCTCTGGTATGCTCTTTAATCTTATTGTATTGGAGGAATGATTTATTGGAATACTTATCAAGGTGATGCTGCTTTAAAATTGCATTATCATAAAGAAAAAGCCCCGGAGCTATTCCAAATTTTATACGTTCTTCAGGGACATGGGATACTCCATTGTCAAATATTTTTCTTGGAGATATGTTTGTAATGTCTTTGCCTTTGATTTCTACCCTGCCGGATGCAACAGGTCTGATCCCGGTGATTGATTCTGCAAGCTCTTTTTGTCCATTGCCTGCAACGCCTGCAATACCAAGGATTTCTCCCTGGTGAATTTTAAAAGAGATATTGTTTAATGCTGGCAGACCTTTGTCATCAATTACACTGATATTATCAACGTTCAGGATGGACCTGCCTCTTTTCACCTTCTCTTTTCTGATGTTAAAGATAACATCTCTTCCAATCATCATTCTGGCAAGACTTTTTTTGTCGGTTTTATCTGTCTTGGCACTTCCGATTATTTCACCTTTGCGCAGCACAATGACCCTGTCGCAGATATCCATTATTTCATCTAACTTGTGGGAGATGAGGATTATCATATGGCCTTGTTGTTTCATGTCATTGAGAATTGAAAAAAGCTCTTTTGCCTCAAGGGGGGTAAGCACTGATGTTGGTTCGTCTAAAATAAGGAGATCAGCACCATTTAACAAAGCCTTGATTATTTCAATCCTCTGCTGCTCTCCTGCTGAGAGCTGCCATACTTTTTTTGAAAGATTGATGGTAAATTTAAATTTTTTTGAGAATTCAAGAATTTTCTCTTTAATTTTAAGTTTAGGGAAGAAAAAAGGTGTTTTCCTGTATCCCAATGCAATATTTTCAATAACTGAGTGGTTTTGAATCAGCATAAAATGTTGGTGGACCATGCCGATTCCATGTTCAATAGATGCAAGGGGGGAGTTGATTTTAATTGTTCTATTGTTTATTTTAATTTTACCTGAGTCTGGCTGATAAAGACCATACAGGATATTCATAAGAGTTGTTTTGCCTGCACCATTTTCGCCAAGAAGACCTAATATCTCCCCGGATTTTATCTGCAGGTTTAACTCTTTGTTGGCAAAAATGCCTTGAAATGATTTGGAGATATTTATCATTTCAAGGCTTTTAATTTTTCTCATGGGTATATTTGTATTTACAAATAAAATATTATTTTGGGATTGATCCTTCTACGTTGTCAACATAATACATGATCGATAAAAGCTCACCTTTGGTAGCTCTTGTTCCCTTTTTAATCTTAATTGTACCTTGGTTATCTTTTATAGGACCTTCAAAGGGATCAAAAACATCAACACCTTTTTTCATCTGTTCATATCGTTTAACAACCAGATCCAGAGCAGAAATTTTACCAAACTCCTTTGAATTGACCATGGCTTTTTTTAAGGCATCAACAAATTTTGGATTTATAATTTCATCGGGGCTTCCTCCCAGCATTGCAGCTTTTTCCTTGGCAAGCCACCAGATGTCTTTGTTGGTCCATGTGCCATCTTTTATGCTTTTAAGTATTTTAACATATATTCCACCCCAGTCCATTAATTGACCTGATACTACAGAGTCGACACCATAGGCCTGCATGGGGCTGTAATGGCTGAAGGTATAAATTTGTTTCCCCATTTCAGAATGTTCCTGTCCAACTTCGATAACAGCAGGTGTATCCTCGGTAAATGCCAGGGCATCACAACCTTCTGCAATAAGTGCCTGGGCTGCTTCTTTTGCTTTATCAGGACCATACCATGCATAGGTCCATCTTACATGAACTTTTGCATCGGGGTTAACAGCCTTTAGACCCAGGGCATAGGCATTTATGTGGCGTACAAGTTCTGGAATGGGAAAGGCTGCAACATAACCTATTTTATCTGTTTTTGTAAGCGCACCTGCCATGATTCCATTGAGATAGTACATCTGGTAAAGATCACCAAAATATGTTCCCACGTTTGCTGATCGTTTGAACCCTGAACAGTGCATGAATATTTTATCAGGATATTTAACACCTGCTGCAACAGTATCATTCATATAGCCAAAACTGGTTGTGAATACAACATCACAATTCTGCTCCTGTACGAGTCTGTCAATTATTCTTGCACTATCTGCTTCTGATACTGATTCAACAATAACTGTTTTAAGCCACGGCAGCTGTTTTTCAGCAAATTTTCTTCCCTGATCATGGGCATGGGACCATCCATAATCTCCCACAGGACCAACATAAATGAATCCTGCCTTTAAAGCTTTCTCTTGTGGTGCTACTGCTTTTTCTTCTGTCACCACATCTTTAGGTGAAATTACTTTCAAATAGAGAAAAGCTAATAATAGACATAGAATTATTAGTCCTAAAATAATATACAATTTTTTCATTTCAAGGCTCCTTATTATCCTTATTGTTAAAAATCAATATAATACGTAAGTCTGATTTTATAGTCAATAATATTAGCACGGTAAAATATTTTTATCGACATGCTTCAATAATTATGATTAAATATTTATTTTGTAATTTTAAGCTGGCTGGAGAAAAAAAATGAGTCAAAATATGGAGCTTTTAAATAGAGTTGATATCTTTCAATCTTTGGATGATAATATCAAAATCAAATTTCTGGATATTATGGAGAAGGTGAGTGTCCATGCAGGGGAAGATGTTGCTGTTAAAGGTGGGCAGGGTTTTTACTTTTTCATCCTTGTCTGGGGTACAGCAATCTTGTCTTTTGACGATGGAAAAGCTGTTGTTTTCAATGAGTCTGGAGATTTTATTGGTTTTGAAATGCTCTTGGCACAGGGTAAATACAAAGCAACCTTAACATCTTTAACAGATAGTGATATTTTATTTGTTGACTACAGTAAATTTCTTGAAATAATTCAGGAGGATTCCTCAATGGCTGAGAGTATGAGGAGTCGGTGGGAAGCTTTTCTTTTAAAAAAAGCTCCCTTTGTTGAAAAACTTGATTTGTTCAGGAACCAGATTTAATAAATGGAGGGGAAAATTGTACGGATTAGATGCAATCAACGCAAATAATGGATGGTCAATAGCAGCAGTAGGTATTATTATTGTCTTTGCAGGCCTGGTAAGTCTCTCTTTAATAATTTCACAACTTCACAGGGTATTGACTTTTATTGAGGACCCTAAAAAATTTGCATTTTTCAGCCCAAAGAAAAACAGTGATATAAAAGAGCAGTATACTCTTACATCTTTATCAAATAATCAGAAACAGTCAGCAAAACAGATTTTTCTACTAATAAAAACTATGGATGACCACTTTTCACTGTCCAAACTTATAGGTCTTGCTGAAATAACAAATCTTGGAAAACCTTATAATAATATTAATACCCTGATTGATTCAGGCATTATTGAACCTGATGCAGAAGGTTATTTCCTGCTGAATGAGGAACGTTATAAAAAATTAACAATCTGAAATAAAAATCTCTCATTTTTGCGGGTTATGTAAATTAAGATATAAAAAAAGATAATGTAGATAAGGAATATATATGGAGCATCTATTTTTAGAATTTTTTCAAAATACTGGTTTTTTCCTATGCGATTACCGCAATATTATAATGATATTAATTGGTTTTATATTTATTTATCTTGGGATTGTAAAAGATTATGAGCCTCTTTTACTGGTTCCCATTGGTTTTGGCATGCTTGTTGGTAATATTCCGATTTTCAAAGGGCTTGGGCTTGGTATTTATGAGCCCAACAGCGTTCTCCATTATCTCTACTTTGGAGTAACCCAGGGCATATACCCCCCGCTTATTTTTCTTGGGATTGGTGCAATGACTGATTTTTCAACACTGCTTGCACGTCCTGTACTCATGCTCCTTGGAGCTGCTGCCCAGATGGGCGTATTTTTGACATTCCTTGGCGCCCTTGCTTTGGGTTTTGATCCTAAAGAGGCTGCGTCCATTGGTATTATTGGTGGTGCAGACGGACCCACAGCAATATTTTTAACGGCAAAGCTTGCTCCCAGCCTGATAGGTCCAATTGCTGTTGCAGCCTATTCATATATGGCACTTGTTCCTGTTATTCAGCCTCCTATCATGAGGCTTTTAACAACCAGAAAAGAGCGGCTTATAAGAATGGAAGAGCCGCGCCTGGTTGGGAAAAAAGAGAAGATTGTTTTCCCCATTATTGCATTCTTACTGTGCTGTTTTCTGGCACCGGCAGCACTGCCGCTTCTTGGAATGCTCTGTTTTGGAAACCTTTTAAAAGAGGCTGTTGTAACCGAGAGACTTGCCCAGACAGCCAGGACTTCACTTATTGATATTGCAACTATACTTCTTGGTCTAACAGTTGGAGCAAGTACCCAGGGTGATGTTTTTTTAACCTCGGCATCAATCAAAATTTTTATTTTAGGTGCTCTCTCTTTTGCTGTAGCAACTGCATCGGGATTGATTTTTGCAAAAATTATGAATCTTTTTGTAAATCCCAAGATTAATCCTCTGCTGGGTGCAGCAGGAGTCTCTGCTGTTCCTGATTCAGCAAGAGTTGTCCAGATAGTCGGTCAAAAAGAAGACCCGTCAAATTTTCTTTTAATGCATGCCATGGCTCCTAATGTGTCGGGTGTTATAGGTTCTGCTGTCGCAGCAGGGATTCTCTGGAGTTTTATGGCTTAGGCATTATTTTGACTTCATGGGAGAGGGTCTCGACTTTTTCAAGTTGGTAATCTAAAGTTCCAAGACCAAGCTTTTCAGCATATTCAAGTTGATATTGCCACTCAATATCAGGGTAGAGACCTCTGATTTTATCCTCCCCCTTTTTCTTATTGCGTTTGAGTATGCTTCCGGGAAGCGCCTCTTCATTGTTGACAAGGTCTGCCGAAGCCTGGTCAATGGCAACAGGATCCTTTGATGCAACTATCCCAATGTCCCTTACAATTGGATAATCATTAAAAGGAATGCAATCACATTTTGGGGTTATATCAGCAATTATATTTACAAAAAAACTCTTCCCTTGTTTCCCTTTTAATACTCCTTTTGTATATTCAACCATTTTCTCCATAAACAGAGGCACATCCTGATCCCATCTTATTTTTACTGCATCATTGGGGCATCTGATAATACACTCCCCACAACCAATACATTGTTTTGAATCAATCCAGGCTTTTTTCTCTTTAAGCTCAATTGCTTTTGTGGGGCAGTGATTTATACACTCTGAACATGCAATGCAGCTCTTTTTTTTAACTTTTGGGCTTACGCTTGAGTGCTGTACCATTTTGCCTTTTCTTGAGGCACAACCCATGCCAAGGTTTTTCAATGTTCCACCAAATCCAGCAAGTTCATGCCCCTTAAAGTGGGCAATGGAAACTATTGCATCAGCATTTACAATTTCCGAGCCAATATAAACATCAGAGCAGTTTTTCTGGTTAATATCTATTTTTGCCTCTGTTTTGCCCCTTAGCCCATCGGCAATGATCAATGGGGTTGCATCCATACTTGAGTATGAAAAACCGTTGTCAATTGCTGTTTTAATATGTGATACTGCATCACTTCTTGATCCTGCATAAAGCGTATTTGCATCGGTTAAAAATGGGGTAGCACCGGTTTTTTTTATGCATTTGATAATTTTACGGATATATGGGGGACGGATAAATGCAGTATTGCCTTTTTCACCAAAATGGATTTTGACTGCAACCAGGTTTTCTTTATCCAGTACATCATTTATTCCAGCTAGTTCACAAAGCCTTGCAATTTTGTCAACAACACTCTCTTTTGATGTTGCCCTGAAATCAGTAAAGTATACTTTAGATGCCATATTGTCTCCTTAAATAATGCAATAATAGATGTTGTTGTAGATTGTCTTTACAACTGTTTTCATTGTAATGGTCTGTTGAGCAGTTTATTAATATTGTTTACATAATCTTTATTCTGACATGGTTTTGATATGTGATCAATATTGTCATCTTTCTGCTTTAATTTTTTTATGGATTCTAAAAATTCTATATTGCCGGAGATAAACAGTATTGGAATTGTCATCTCTTTTTCTCTTATATAGTTATATATATCCATTCCATTAATAGCTCCTTCAAGAATATAGTCCAGACTTACCAAGTCATACCTGTTTGAGTTAAACAGCTTTTTTGCAGCCTGTCCATCAGGAGCGATGTCTACCCTGTGGTTAAAGGGTTCTCTGGTTAACACTCTGTATTGCACATCTGCAATATCTGCCTCATCTTCAACAATCAGTATATGTTTGCAGGAGTATGGTTTTTCTTTTTCAAGTTTTCTTTTTTCTGGGTTGATTGATTTTTTTTCAGTAACAGGCAGGCAGACAGTAATTTTTGTACCTGACTCAAGTTCTGATTTTACTGCAATGGTACCTTTATGCTGATCAATATATTTTTTTACATTGGACATCCCATAGCCAGTGCCTTTGATGTCTGATGTGTATGAATCTATTATGTCATTGCTGCCTTTTAATGTAAAAGATGGCTCAAAAATCTTTTTTATATGTTTTTGCGGGATACCGCATCCATTATCTTTAATTTCAAAGCATACATTATCGTTAAGGTTGAATGTCCTGATAATAATCAGGGGGTTTTCAACCCTGCTTACAGCATGGATTGAGTTTTGTACAAGGTTGACAATAGCATGCTCAATCATTCCCGGATCAGCAAGTAAGTCTGGAGCAACAGAGCTGTTTTCCCTTATCAGCTCAATGCCTTGCAAATCCTTTTTAAGCAGATTCACAACCAGGTCAATTTTGTCATTAATTTTGAAAAATTCCTGCTTGGGCTCATTGCTTTTTGCAAAGGCAACCAGGTTTTTTGTTAAATTTCTTCCCCGGATAGTCTGATCAAATATTAATTTGAAAGATTTGCGTGCTGCAGCATCCTCGCAGTCTAAAATCGATAGCTCAGCATTGCCCATTATAATACCAAGAATATTATTAAAATCGTGGGCCATTTTCCCGGCTATCTGTCCTACCAGACTAAGTTTTTTTTGTTCCCCGGCAATTTTTTGAGCTTTTATTTTTTCTTTCTCTTCCTGTTTTAGTTCAGTAATATCATGGACAACAACCTGTGCTCTTTTTAATTTTTTATTTTTGTAGATAAAATCCCTGCTTAAAATAGCACTTAGTTTTTTACCATCCTTATTAATAATATTATATTCGGTATTATCTGATATCGGTTCATAAGCCAGGGCTTTTTTAACTACTTCAGCGATGAGCTTTCTGCTCTCTTGTGTGAAGATGTGCAAGGGATTCATGGATAACAACTCTTTTTCTGAGTAACCTGTGTATGAGCACATAACTCTATTCACACTGACGAGTTTGCCTTTGGTAAAATCATATTCATA
>Ga0256845_1002121_pt1 | contig 14758 bp, 4 predicted proteins | sample RiftiametaG_FD_189101 | JGI IMG/M metagenome (GOLD analysis project Ga0256845, IMG submission 189101) | Tube worm associated microbial communities from hydrothermal vent at the East Pacific Rise, Pacific Ocean - Riftia | ecosystem: Host-associated > Annelida > Integument > Unclassified ...
AGGGGCGGGCGCAGGTTTTAATCTCAACCTGCCGTTGCCGGCTGGCGTCGATGGCCAGGAGTACCTGCGAGTGCTCGACGAGATCGTGCTGCCGCGACTGCGTTCTTTTGATCCTGCAGCGCTGATCCTCGCCGCGGGCTTCGACGCCTACAAGGACGATCCGCTCGGCAAATTTTGTCTCGATACAGGCGATTTTGCGGCGATCGGGGAGCGCATCGGTCGTCTCGGGAAGCCTGTAATAGCGGTCCAAGAGGGGGGCTATTGTACGGAGATGCTCGGCACGAATGCGGTCGCGTTGCTTCGGGGGATCCGCAGCGGGTACTCCTCGTCCGCTGTTTGAGGGCGGCCTCTCGAGGTCCGTTGTGAATGTCCGCTCGCGAGCGTTGGACTAGGGGTGATGGCCCTCGACCCACCACTGCGGCTGGCCGTCGTTGTTGCGACTACCAGCGGCGTAGACCAGGCCGTGTTTATCGACGACGATCGACGCCCCGCGGTCGTAGCCGTCGGTGCCGCTGTCGTGGATTTTCTTCCAGATCGAGGCACCGCCGTCGAGGCTGCGCTTGTAGACCACGGTGTCCTGGTCGGTGCCTTGGCGGAGGATAGTGCCGGTGACGTAGACGCGACCCCAATGGTCGGTGGTCAGGGCACTCACGCTTTGGTCGGTCTCGCCGACGCTCGGGATGGTGATGTCGGTGAGGGACTCTCCATTGTCGGGATAGAGCCAGCGCAGGGACATGATCTTGGGCTCCTCGTGGCTGTATTGCACGGCACCGCCGATGAGTAGGTTGCCGGAGGCACCGACGAGGATCGCCTCGCCGTAGTCGCCGCCCTCGCCGAGGGCAGGCAGTTGCCGCGACCAGGTTGTTGCGCCCTGGGGGGAGCTGAAGCGGGCGGCGATGGCCCGATGCACGGTGCCGTCGTAGGTGGTGCCGGTGAGGTAGAGAGAACCGTCCGCGGCGCTCGCGAGGGTCTTTGCTGTGGCCCATTCGTTGCTCGGAAGATCGAGCGTGTGCTGCCAGCGGAGGTCGAGGGTGTCGTCGGTGCTAGCGATCCAAGCGTTGAGCTTGCTGTCCTCGCGGAGCTCGCCCGCGAGTACGAGATCCTGGCCGACGATCAAGAGGTCGTGAAAGACGCCACGGAATTCGGCGAAGGTTTTGACCGTGAGCGTCGCGCCCGAGGGGGTGAAGGTCGCAAGCCAGGGGCGGGGGCTGTGGCTGAGATCGTTCACGGGCACCACCGAGCCGGCGACAGCGATCCGGCCGTCGGCCATCACCGCGACCGCACGGGCCCGGTAGGCGCCGTCCAGGACGTCGTCTGCGGGGTAGGCGATGTCGAGCTCGAGTTGCCCGTCGAGGGGTTTCATGCAGCGGACGACGGCTTGGGCGAGCGCTCCCTCGGGGTCGAGCGAGCGGCTGCCGGCGGCGATCACCGAGCCTGCGGGGGAGATCGTCAGGTCATCGACAGCGCCGGTGTAGAGCGGCGGCCCGTCGTCGTTCCAGAGAGAGGTACCGCCCTTGGGCAGGTTGAACGAGATCGTTGAGCCCACGCTCGTCTCTTGACCGTTGTTGTCGCGGGCGAGCGCTTGGAGTTCGACGGGCTGTTTTGCGGCGATGTCGTCGATCGTCCAGGCGTAGGTATAGGGGGGGTCTGTGAGGGTGGCGAGCGGCTTGTCGTCGAGCAATAGGGTGATCGACTCGAGCGCACGATCGTCGTGGGCGACGACCTCAATGAGGGCCGTGTGCACGCCCTTGATCGATGTGATCGTGGTGGCATTGCCGTCGATCTTGAGGGCGGAAATCTCGGGGGCTCGGTCGTAGCCGACGTCTTCGCCATCGGCACCGGGCGCCGGCGGTTCGCTGTTGCTGCTGCTGTCGCTGTTGCTGTTGCTGTTGCTGGAGTCGCTGCTGTTGCCACCGGTGGTGATCGTCGTGCCGGGCCAGGTCGTCGCGGATGTATCGGAGTCCCCGTCGGAGTCGGTGCCGGAGTCGGTATCGGTGCCACCGTCGGTACCGCGGGCGCGCAGCTCGTCCCAGGCTTCAGAGGAATAACAACCGCCGCCAGCGATCGAGCTGAGCAGGGAGACGACGATGATCCAGCGATTCATCTGCATCTACACATACCGTTAGCAGAGGGGGAGTGTAACTACAACGATCCAGGGGTGTTGACCCCTGTCTCGCGAGTGTCGGTGGTGAATCGGCCGATTATCGGCCGATTATCGGCCGATAATTGGCCGATTATCGGCTCTGATCGCCCCTAAGCGGGCGCGAGTGTGAACGGGAACGTGAGCGTCATCGACTCGCCGCTCGGCGGCTTGGCGAAGCTCCAAGCGCGGAATTTTTCGTCGAGGCAGCTGTTCATGGTTTCGTCGTTGAGGGTGCTGCCCTCGTCGATCGCTGCGGATTCGACACTGCCATCGGCGGCGATCGTGAAGGCGACGATCACCTTACCTGCGAGCTCGGGGTTCTCGGCGGCCGCCTGCGTATAGCAGTCGAGCACGTCGTCCATGTTGCCCTGCACCGTCTCCTCAAAGAGGGTCTGGCTGAGCTGCTCTTCGGGGGCCTCGCTATCGTCCTCATCGGCGTCGCTGTCGTCGCTCGGGTCGACGTCGTCCGCGGTCTCGACTGGCGGCGCGCTCTCTTCGTCCTTTTTGCAAGCCGGGGCCGAGGCGATGGCGAGGCCTAGGAGGAGGAGCATGCTGCGAGCGCTTGAGGTCATAAAATCGATTTAGCAGAGTTCGAGGGGAATAAGCTGTGCACGATCCTGTGGACAAGCCTGTGAAAGTGCTGTGAGAGCGCAATTCGCGCGCGGGAACGCCCGAAGAGGGATCTCGCCGTGGGGGCTCGTCTGCGGGCAATTGTGAACAAATTGGGACATCTGTGGGCAAATTTGCGCGAGCAACCTTGCCCCAGGTGTTGTCAGCGATCTCCAGATGGAGGCATTCTCACCTCGCCTGAGCCGCAGACGCGTGCTCGCAGGTACCACCACCCCGAGATTGCTATGGCCCAGCAACTCAGCCTCGATGATGTCCGTCGCGCTTGGTCGGCGCGGGACCCTGAACTCGCGAACCTCTTGATCGCACTCTGCGCCGCCTCTGATGAGCGGCCGAAGTCAGCGATTCCAGAGGGCGTGCCGACTTTCCAAAGCTTTGCCGCTGATCTTCGCGGCTGGCGTTTCCGATACAAGTCGCCGCAGGTGCGGGCGCGCTTTCGCATCGATACAATGCGCGCGCTCGAGGCCCAGCAGGAGACGGTACCGATGCCCAGTCGCCTCGGTGCCCACGCGGTTCTGCTCGACCTCTGGGGGCAGGCGCAGCAGCCAGGAGGCGCCTACGAGCGGCAGATGTTGCTGACGGCGATTGCCGGCGTAGCCCTGCGTTTTGGACCTTGGCGTGGGCTCAAGCGGATCTTTAAAGAGGCCGAGGAGTGCGGCGATACGGAGATCCTGGGGGCGCTCTCGGCTCGCTTTGATGCCCAGCTCGCGGCCTCGACCGGCAGCGCCGTGCGCTCTGCTGCGGGTGTGTCTGAGGTGTCCCGCCACACTCTGGCGTACCTCTGCCGCCGGGCCTGGCGGGCGTTGCGACGGCGTGCCGAGGGCTTGCCTGCGAGTTACGCCGATGCGGCTGTCGATTTTCTCCGCTTTTATCCCGAAAATACCCGCTGGAAGCACACCTGGGTCTTCAATCACCTGCTCTATCACGAGAGCGGCAAGTTTAACCGCCGCCGCTTTTACTTCGGTTGGCGCGATCGCAACCTAAACGCGCTGAAGCTCCGGGCCTATCCCGAACTCTGGCGTCGCTCGCCGCGGCCGCTCTTCACCCTCCTCGAGCGGGCGAACTCCGAGCAAGTCCGCGATTACGCGACCAAGGCTCTGACATCCGATTTTCGGGCGATGCTCCGCGACGTCGAGCCCTCCTGGGTGACCCGCCTGGTGGCGGTGGAGTCGGCGACGATCGACCGTTTTGTGATCTGGCTCTTGGGCAATGTTCCGCGCTTTGAGCAATCGGCTTTCCGCGACTTAGGCCTCCACGAGGGCGTGCTCCGCCTGCTCGATTCGGCCGCCGACGAGGCTCGGATCTACGCGGCCGACTACGTGCGCACCCACGCCCGCGACTTGCCGCTCGGGCGTTTGATTCTCCTGGCAAACAACAGCAACGCGGCGGTCCGCAAGCTCGCCGGCGATCTGCTGAGCGACCGAGATCCGCGCAAGGAGGTCGGCCTGGATGCTTGGGGTCGCCTGCTTGGCACCGAGCACGGGCACGAGCTGGCGGTCACGGCCCTGCGCAAGCACTTCGGTGCCCGCGAGCTCAGCCCCGAGTGGTTTAGTGCGCTCTTCCTCGACAGTCGCGATCGCGTCGTCGGCTTTGCCGCCGAGCTGCTGCCCAAGGTGCACACCTACAAGGCGCTCGGCGCCGACTATTTCCGTCGCCTGCTCGACGCTCCAGAGATCGGTCGTCGGGCGACCGACTTCGCCCTCGACGCGGCCAGCCGCTACGCGGTCGGCGATTACCCGGCGGACTTCTGGCGTCGGTTGCTGCTGCGGCCGCACTCGCGGTCGACGATGATCCAGTGGATCCGCGAGGATAAGGTCAAGGCCGATGCCTTGGGCGCCGAGTTTTGGCGCGCGCTCGCCTTCCACCCGGGCTGGGAGGCCGACCCCTGGGCAGAGGAGCTGAGGACCAAGGGGCCGACGTGGGCCCGCGATCTGAGTTTTGACGAAGCGCTCGCCGATCTCGCCTTTGAGCTTTTGGGTGATGTCCGAAAGTTCACCCCCGACAAGCTCGGCTTCGATTGGCTAATGGTCTTGGTCCAGCGAACGGAGCCCCGCTACCACGACTTCGCGACCGAGTACATGATCAAGGCCTTTGTGCCGGCGGATTTTGCCCCGGCTGGTGGCAAAGACGAGAGCGACGCAGAAGAGACCACCGAAGGGGGCGACGCGGTCGACCTCGGCGGCAAGTCCTTCCTCTTCACCGGCAAGCTAAAGACGATGAAGCGGGCCGAGGCCAAGAAAAAGGTCACGACGGCGGGCGGGGCGAATGCCTCGTCGGTCACCGCCAAGCTCGACTTTTTAGTGATCGGCGACGAGGGCTCAGCGCTCTACGGCGAGGGCCGCAAGGGTTCGAAGCAAGTCGCCGGAGAGAAGTTGATCGCCAAGGGTGCGGCGATCAAAATCATCTCGGAGACCGCCTTTTTGCAGATGCTCGCCGGCGGTGAGCGTGAATTTTCGGAGGATGCGGTCGAGGCCGGTTGCGCTCGGCTCTGGCAGATGGCGACCGAGCCCGGCTCCGACGATGCACCGCTCGCCCGTTTTGCCCGCCTCTATGTGCGTCGGCATCACCCCGATATTTCGCTCAAGCTCACCGATCGGCCGGTGGATCCAGGGGCCGAGATGCCCGCGGAGTTCCTGAGTTGGCAGCGCATGGCTCCGCTCTTCGCCGAGCCCAGACAGGTGCTTCGGGAGTTCGCAATCGAGTTTGGGCGCTGGGAATTTGGCCGTTGGTCGCCGCCGATCTTCGAGCTGGTCGCCCTCGCCGAAGGTCCGCACGCAGAGGTGCGCGCCTTCATCGAGGAGGCGCTGCTCGCCGATCCCGACGATGTCGACAGCCGCCGTTTTCGCATCGACCCGGCGCAGCTCAGCGGCGATGCTGTGTACGCGTTTTGTGAGTCGTTGCAGGCGCAGGCGCGGGCGTTGGGCATGGAGCTGATCCGCAGGCACCCGCACCTGGCGAGCCCCGAGGAGCTCTTCCGCTTGAGCGAGAGCCCCGACCGTCAGGTCTGTGCATTTGTCGTTCGCACGCTTTGGTCGCTCTACCGCGATCGCGGCACCACCGAGGGCTGGGTGCCCCCGGCCGCGCCTTTACGGCGGGGTATCGAGAACGAAGAGCAGTCCCAGGGCGGCGGTTCGCCAGTCAAGCCCGAGAAGCTACCGGCGAGTCACCAGGCGCTTCGGGACTTTATGCGACGCATGCTCTTTACGGTGCCGCCTGCGAAGCTACCCGCGGCCTCTGGAGAGGAGCGAGCGCGGGCTCGAGATTCGAGGCAACGGCCGCTTTCGGCGAGGCGCGCCAAGCTGGCCTTGGTCGAGGTGCTCCGCGATTTGGCGATCGAGGAACACGCCTTCGCGTTGCTTGTCGCACCGCTCTTGCACGAATTCATGGGCTCGCGCGGAGCCAGTGAGCGCGCGGCCTGCCTGGTCGCTTTGGTGAGGATCGCCAAGGCCCACGCAGACCTGGACCTGCTCACCAACAAGAATAAGGAGGTTGCCTGATGAGTGTCACAAACCTCTACACCCACCGCGGTGAGATCCGCGGACTCACCTCGCTCGGCGGCACGCTGACGTTTTGCACGGTGCACGACGAGGGGCAGCCCACTGCGTTGTACCGGATCGACCTCGAGAAGCGGCGCATGCAGGTTGCACCGCTGGTTACCGGTGGTCTTGGTCTGGTTGTCGGCGAGGACAAGCAGGTGTACGTCGCCGGTAGCGACGGCCAGATCTATCATCGGGGCTGGAACAGCGGCGAATTTGAGCCCCTGGGCAAGCCCCTGCCCGGGCCGGCGGCGGCCCTGACGACGCTGAGGCAGGGCCGCCTCGCGGTGATCTGCGGCGACGCGTTGCTGATCATCGCCAGCAAGGACGGCGCTGTTTTGCAGCGCCTGACACTGCCAGAGCCCGGCACTGCGATCGCCAGTGATCCGAGCGGTGCCTGGTTGGCGGTTGGCTGTGCTCGCGGGACCCTCGCGATCTTCGACGGCGAGACCAAGCTCGAGCTGGTCGCAGCCGAGCACAAACAGATCCACGAGGGAGCAGTGACGACGCTGCTCTTTGAGCGCGACGAACTCCGGGTGCTCTCGGGGGGTACCGACGCCAAGATCTATCTGACACACGTGCGCGGTGTTCTCGAGCCCGAGCTTCGGAGCGGCCGCAGCGGTCACGAGGACGCAATGGTCTGCCTGGTCCATGGGCCAGGTAAGAGGACCTACTCCGGCGCCCGCGATGGTGTCATCAAGGTCTGGACCGAGGGACAGGGGCGCTCATCGACCGTCAAGGGTCGGGGGCCCGCGGTGGCGATGACGATGGTCGAGTACAAAGCTCGGCCGCACCTCGCAGTCGCCTTTGACGACGCTTCGATCGGCATCTACGCCGTCGATGCCAAGGGCAAGCCCGGTGATCTCGAGCTGGTGGTCAAGGGGGCCGCCGGTTGGGCGAAGAACGAGCGCAAGGAGCGGGATCCCAAGGTCCGCGAGAAGTCGCTGCGAATCGTCGCCAAGTGGAACGACTCGATGGCGATCGAGCACCTCGGGTGGGTCGCGGAGAACGATCCGGATCACGCGCTCAAAGCCTTTGCTACCGAGTTGCTCGGAGCTAGCGGCAACGCGAGGGCGGTCAAGCCCTTGGCCTCGCTGCTCTGCGCCTCCGAGGAGGCGGTCCGCCTCGAGGCGCTCGCGGGTCTGCGCGCGCTCGAGGGGCAGACCTCGTTGCGACCGCTGCGACTCGCGCTCTCGGCCGGGCATCGCGATATCGGTGTGGTCGCGATCCAGGCGCTTGTGGTTCTGGCGAAGGCTGATGACATCGCTCTCGATCGCCTGATCGAGGCGCTCAGCGATGATCCCAGCGAGGTTCGCGTGGCCGCGTTGCTCGCTCTCGAGACTCTCTACGCATCGACGAGCCCGCAGGCGCCGTTGCTCGGCCTGCGATCGAGCAAGTCCGACATCAGGAGGCTCGCGCTCATCCGATGTTGGCAGCGCTCGTTGGTCTCGCGTCCCGAGGTGCAGGCGGCGCTGCGTCGTTACTCCGCCGATCCAGACGCGGGTGTGCGCAAGACAGCTTTTCAGGTGAGCCTGCTCGCCCGGCCGAAGCTCGCGGCGGCGTTGCGGGCTGCAGATCCACAGCTCCATCGCCAGCTGCACGAGATCGAGTCGGCGTCGACGCCGAGCTTCGATCTCGAGGTCAAGTCGTCGATCAAAAACTGGGCGAAGCGGGCGATCTCAACGGTCATGTCGGCGCTGGCAGGCAGGGGCGAAGAGGAGGGGGCCGCTAAAAAGCTGCCGAAGGTCAAAAAGGTCGCAGCGAACTCGGTCAGCGAGGACGACAAGCGTCCGTTGCTCGAGGCGATGGCGAGCCGCGCTCTCGACACCTGTCTCGCAGGTACTCGGGGGCTGGCGCTACTCGGCGATCCGCGGGCGCTTGGCACTCTTCTGCAGCTCAGCCGCGAGCGCGACGGCAAGGTCCGGGTTGCGGTCTGCAAGTCGTTGCAGTCCCTCGGCGATCCGCGCGGTGCGGCCCGACTTCGCCTTCTGTTGCGCGACGACGAGGCTAGCGTCCGCGATGCGGCCTTCTCGGCGCTGGTCAAGCTAAACGCTGGTGAGCCGCTGGTGATCGCCGAGGCGGGCCTGCTCGCCGAAAAGGAGGACGTGCGCAGGCGCGGGCTCGATCTCCTGGTCAAGGAGCTGCGCGCCGCCCATAAGCGCGGCAAAACGGGAGACGCTGCGGCGATCGAACTGCTCGAGCGTGCGCTCAGCGATGCCGGTGCGAGCGTGCGAACCGAGGCCTTTAAGGCGGCGCTAAACCTCGACATCGGCGGCGGCGGGGTGGCCTCGTTGCGCTTCGCCCTGCGCTCGCGTCGCGGCGATATCCGCCGTGAGGTGCTCGGCGAAGTAATCGCTCAGATCGAGCAGGGATGGGCCTGGGAGCTGCTCCTAGAGTTATTCGCGGATCCAAAAGCAAAGGTCCGTATGGAGGCCTTTGAGTTTGCCATGAAGCGCACCCGAGGCATCGGCGAAGAGCCCCTGCGGGCGGCGCTCAGCGGTCCCTATCCGGATCTGCGCCTGGCCGCCACCGAGATCCTGAGCAAGCGCCGGGCGCCGGGTGTGCAGGAGCTGCTGGCGACTGCGACCCGCGATGATGACGAGGGCGTGCGCCGTCTGGCGATCGATGCTCTCCTGGTCAATGAGGCAGATGAGGCCTTGGTCGCGGCGATGTCGAGCCCGCATGCCGACGTCGTCGTTCGGGCTGCGGCGGCGCGGGCTGTGCACGGGGATCCGCGGGCGCTCGGGGCCCTGCTCAATGTTATCGGCGAAGAGGAGCCGAAGGTGCCCGCTTTGCAGACGAGTTGGCGCGATCGGGCTGTTGCGGGCCTGGGCGGGCTCGCCGAACTCGCAGAGCCCGGGGCCAAGTCGGCGATTGGGCCGCTGCTCGAGCATAAGGACGCGAAGATCCGAGTGGCCGCGATCAAGGCGTTTGCGGCCTGTACTCGCCCGGCCGATCCCGACGGCGGCATCGAGGCGCTCCAGGCTGCACTCGCCCACAGCGACGTTGCAGTGGCGACGGGCGCCGCCTATGGGCTCGCGTTTTGCGGACAGTTCACGGGCGGATCGCATGTTTTCTCAGCCAAGGATCTGGGCTCCGAGGCGATGCTCGCAGCACTCGCGCTCGGCGAGCGGGCGCACGACATCTCGATGTCCTTCCTCGACCATCGCCGCGATGCGATTCGCGACAGGGCGATGCTCCTGTTGCTGCTCCAGGAACTCGCCGAGGCCGATGGTGTGCCCGATCGCAGCCTCGCGGCGCTCTCGGCCGCGAACCCCAGGGTGCGGCTGGCGGCGGCCCAGGCTCTCGAGAATTTTGCCGAGCGCGAGGCGTTTTTTAGCTTCGTCGTCCGTCAGGTCAACGACCGTGGCGAGGGTCATGCTGCGTGGACGATTTCAGCCGATGTCATCGGCCTGCTTGCCGAGGCGATTACCTTCGGTGATGAGCACGGCAACCCGCAGTTTAAGGTCCGGGCCGCGCGTCTGCTCGATACCCTCGCAGAGGACAAGCAGGAGGCCTTTGATCGCAGCTGGCGGATCTTTTTAGAGCGCTTTGGATCGACCTTGGGTGCGGTCAAGGCTCGGGCGGTAAAACGGCCGCAAACGCCATCTGTCTACGCTCCTGAAGAGCTTCGGGCACTGGTCTTTGGCGCTTACGCGGGTCTCTCGCGGCTCTCCGGTGGTGCCTCTGAGGCGCGCATCCGGCAGACCTCGATCGCCCGCTTGGTGGCGGTTGCGCAGCAGGGGTTTGCGCCGAGCCGAGCTGTCATTGCGGTGCTCGTGCCGGCCCTCGGAGATGGTCAAGCGGCGGTGCGAGGGCTCGCCTTCGAGAGCTTGCGAGGGCTCGGCATGCCGGCGGCAGAGCTGGCGACCGAGGCCATTGGCGCAGGTCAGCGCGATGTCGGTGGCCAGGGTCTCGATTTGCTCGCCCGCAGCGGTGATGAGGGCGGCGGTGTTTCGGTCTTAGAAGAAGTGATCCGCGAGAACAGCGACGGCCTCGAGTTTGAGGCTGCACGTCTGCTCGCGGCCTTCCGGGCGGGCCTGGGCGGTGAGGCTGCCGGGGCCGACGAAAAGAACGAAGAGAAGGAAAAAAAGAAAAAGAAGCTCGATGCGGCTTGGGTCGCGGTGCATCGGCTCGGGCTCGCCGCTCGCTCTGAGCGTCTGCGCAGCGAGTCGGTTTCGGGTCTCGCGAGTGCTTACGAAGACGGTGGTGTCGGTCCGGCTGCGGACGGACTTCGGGTTGCGCTCGGCTCTAAGTACCGCGAGTTGCGGGTGGCCGCGGGCGGGCTCCTGGCGGAGCGCAAGGATGCGGCTTGTTTTGATGTGCTCGTCGAGATGCTCGCAGGGGAGACCCGCAGCGAGCAGAAGGGCGCGATCCGGGCGCTGCATCGTCTCGGTGATGCACGGGCCGCGGACGCCTTCCTCGATCGCATCGATAACGACGCCTCGGGCACCGCAGGCGTCGCCGATCTGCTGATGGCGGCGGGGGCTTTGCGCTTACCGGCGACGACGGATCGCCTGCTCACTCACCTGGAGTGGAGCGAGCGACGTGCTGCGGTCTCCGTCGCGGTGCAGAGTTGCAGTGGCTACGACCAGAAGATCGAAGACCCCGAGGACGAGGGCAGGCGCGGTAGCCCCGGTTGGGAGCAGCGTCAGCACCCGCGTCACGACGGCATCCTGGTCCGTTTACTCGACGCGTTGCGGCAACTCGGTGAGGATGGCTTGCTCGCGGATCTGCTGCCGGCGGCGACCTGGGCCCGTGGAAGCGAGCTCGATGCAGCACTCGCACCGCTCGTCGCTCACGCAAAGGCCGATCTTCGCAATCGGGCGATCAGCGCCTACTCCTGGCGTTTGCGCCGTCGTGGGGCGGATCCTGAACCGCTGATCCAAGCGTTGACGGGCGGCGATCCGCAGAGCCTCTTTTTGGCGGCCGAGGGCCTTGCGCTCGCCGGTCGTGCGGAGGGCATTTCGGCGCTGCTGGCGGGTGTCGATTTGCTGCCCGAAATGAAGATGCGCAAGCGGGCCGTCTTGGCGCTTGGTCACCTTGCCGACGCTCGGGCCCTCGATGTGCTGCTGGGTTTGGCGGGCGAAGAGGACCACGCCCTTCAGGAGCAGGCCGCCGAGGCGCTCGGTCATCTTCGCGAGGCCGCACCGGATCGCGCCGACAAGGTCTTTGCGGTCCTCAAGCGTCTGGCTTGCACGTCGGCGATGGGGGTCGCCAGGCAGGCGCTCACCGGGCTGCGTTACTTTGGCGGTCGCGATGCCTGGGCGCTGATTCGGGGGGCCGCGGGCGCCGACGATGTGCGCCTGCGTGAGCGCGCAGCCGAACTGCTCCGCCATGACGATACGCCCGAAACTCGTGAACTGCTCGTGGAGCTGCTGCGAAGCGAGCGCAATCCAAGGGTCGTGCGGGCGGCAGGTCGGAGCCTGCGGCTGATCTACGGCGACGACTCGGTCGAGCCGGATTACGCTTTCCTCGAGGCTGCAAAGCCGCTGGATCTACAGGCCGATCTGCTCGCTCGCCTCCGCGAACGCGGCGATCCGCAGCGGGTTCTCGCGATCCTGCCAAAGGTCCAAAACGCGGACCTGCGACCGCCGCTCGTCGCCATCCTGACCGCACGCACGCCGCTGCCGATCGAGGCTGCGGTTGCCAGCCTCCAGAGCAGCCGCGAGCTGACGGTTGCTGTTGCTGCGCGGATTCTCGGCTGCGCTGGCAGGGACCTGCCGGCAGCGGGAGGCAAGGCGCTCTCCCAGACCGGCAAGCGCTGGGCTTTGGCCTGGGCGCAGGAGATGGCGCGCGTCAACGGTACGCTCGCACTCAACGCTCCTGTGGGGGACGACGAGGGGGAGCCCGGCGAGGTCGCTCATGTCACCAACTTCGGAATCGACACCGGCAAGCTCGCCCGCTTCGAGGAGCCTTACCTGTGGCTGCTATGGGGCTGTTCTCGGGTCGGTGTGGGCGAAGATCTCTTGATCGCGGCGATGTCAGCCGGTGGCGACGAACGACGCGGTCAGGCGATTCGACGAGCCGGTGTGATCGGCCTCGCCAACGGTGATGGAGAGCTCTCGCAGGCGGCGGCGGGGCAGCTCAAAAAGCTCGCCTGTAGCGGCGATGCCGAACTCCGAGCCCTGGCTGCAGCAGCGCTTGCGGGCCGCGATCAGGAGGCCGCGACGGGGCTTATCAGCCAGCTTTTGGACGACGGGGTCAGTGTGGCTCGGTTGCTCGACGGCGGGGTCAGCGATGCGGCCAAGGCGAGCCTCGAGGAGGCTGCGGCGGATGTTCATCGTCAGGGCATTGCGCTGCCCTACTTGGTCGGCATCGGCGACGTCGATGGCCTGGCAGTGCGCCTGAAAGAGAGCTCCCTCAGCGACGGCCTGCGCCTCGGGGTGATCGAGGCCATCGCCCGGATCGCCGACGACAACGCCCTCGATATTTTGCGCGCCTTCGGCCGTGATGAGAGCGAGGACGAAGAGCTGCGAAAGGCTGCCTGGCGGGCGCTCCGGCGCGGTCAACGAAGGCAGCGCGCGGCCGTCAAGCCGCCTCGCCGAAGCCGCTGGGAGGTCCAGCTGTGAGCACCGAACAAAAGAACGAGAGCAACGAGAGCCCCGAGCAAGCCGAGGAGCAGGCGGAGGATCTGCGGACCCCCGTCACCCTGCGTTACAGGGGGGCCTCGCAGGTCGTCAGCGAAGAGGCTGGCAGTCGTCTTGCCCTCTTCACCAACCGTGAGCGGCCGCCGGTACGACTGCGCGGGCAGGTGCGCGAGCCTCTGTTGGTACGAGAGGCGCTCTCTTGTCTCTACGACATCGTCTCTTCCGATTTTAGGTATGTCCCAAAGGATAGGTCCGCGTACGTCGCCTACCAACGGATGAAAAAAAATGCCGCGGGCCTCAACGCCTGGCAGGCGCAGCAGGCCTACTACGAGTGGATGTCGCGCAACGACCCGCTCGCCTTCTTGATCCTCGATCCGGTGGTCACGGTGCACCCCGACGCGCTGCTTTTTGAGGTCTTCTCGAAGGACGAAGGCACCTACGCGCAGCTCGCGATCGACTGGTCCGCGGTCGACGTCGAGGGCGAGAAGATCTGCGGCACCACCAATATCGATTACTCAAAGGGGCTTTTTGAGGGCATCCAGCGCATGCGCTCCTACCGGAGCACTCGCCTAGAGATCGGCGACGAAGAGGTCGAGGTTGCGGTTGAAACAGCGACCGGTGAGTCGACCGCGATCGAAAAGACGATCAAGGTGCCGGACACCTGGCTTCGCGGTTTTCTGCAGGTGCAGTCGGCGGCGACCCTAAAGGCGACGGTCGTCCACATTGCGGCGATCGATCTCTACAATGTGCTCCGCAAGCTCCGCCTGAACGCCGACCAAAAGCGCAAGGGTCGGGGCATCCGCATCGAGCTGGTGCCCGGCGAGGCGCCGCGGTTGGTTTTGGAGCCTTGGGAAGAGGTGATCAATACCGACGCCGGGCCCTACACAGGCAAGGCACCGGCGATGATCCGGATTTGGGGTCGTCGGCGTTTGCTGCTCCTGCGTCGCCTCTTGCCCTTTATCGAGTCGGTCGAGCTTCACCTTCTCGGCAGCGGGTTGCCCAGTTTTTATGTGCTGCGGGCCGGCGCTGTGCGCCTGACGCTAGGGCTCAGCGGCTTCACCAGTGCCAACTGGGCCCAGGCTGTCGCCTTTGATCTGTTGCTGCCGCGGGAGGTCGAGGCGGGCGTCGAAGATGCGCTCGCAGCGGTACTAGCGGTGCTCAGCGAGCGTCATGTCGCCTCCGCCGATGACCTGACGGTGGCGACAAAGCTCGAACGAGGCCAGGTCCTGCGGGCGCTCCAGCTCGGCTGTCAATACGGACAGGTGATGTACGACTTGGCGGCCGGCGTGTACCGTCATCGGCCGCTGCTCGGTGCCGAGATCGATAGGAGCCGTCTGGAGTACCGCAACCTCCGCGAGCGCCAGGCGCACGATCTACTCGCTGCCAAGGCGGTCAAGATCAAGGGCGAGAACCGGGTGTTTGGTGTCGGCCTCGAGATCACCGGCGAAGTCGCGGTCAAGGCGGATCGTCGCGAGTACCGACCGCAGATGACGCTCGACGATGATGGTCGGGTCCGCAAGGCGGAGTGCACCTGTTCCTTCTATCGCAAACACAAGCTCAAGGAGGGCCCCTGTGCCCATCTGATCAGTTTGCGCTTGATGCAGGCGATCGAAGAACAGCGGCGGCGCAAGGCTCGGGGCAAGAGCCGCGCCAAGGTGATCGTCGAGACCCGGACCTACGCCCGTCGCCACGACGAGCGCGAGGAGGTCGTGCAGCTGGCGCTCGACCGACAACGGATCAAGCTGCGTTGGGGCGAACGGGGTGCTCACCTGCGTGTCCAGAGCCTGGTCTTTAATACAGTTGCGGAGGCGCGAGCGGCCTTCTTTGCCCGTGCGGATGAGCTTGTGGCTCGCGGTTATCTC
>Ga0256845_1002122_pt1 | contig 14731 bp, 12 predicted proteins | sample RiftiametaG_FD_189101 | JGI IMG/M metagenome (GOLD analysis project Ga0256845, IMG submission 189101) | Tube worm associated microbial communities from hydrothermal vent at the East Pacific Rise, Pacific Ocean - Riftia | ecosystem: Host-associated > Annelida > Integument > Unclassified ...
TCTGATCTGCTAGAGTTACATACGCTGGAGCTGCCTAGACTCAGCCCATTTGATCTCAATGACCTCCAAGACGCCCCCGACAAGCTCGAATGTTGGGCTCGATTTCTCACTTCTAATGATCCACAGGAAATTGCAGCACTGAAAGGACTCGACCCGATGATTCAAAAAGCCGAAGAGCAATTAGAAGAACTATCCGCAGATCCGGAAGTCAGACGAAGAGCGGAAGAGCGACATTTGGCCGATATGTCCTGGTACATCGAAAAGTCGGCGATCATCAGCGAGTCTCACGCTGAAGGCCGCGCCGAGGGCATCGCTGAAGGCCGCACCGAGGGCCGGACCGAAGGCATCGCTCAGGGACACAGAGATGGGGTCGCGTTGAATATTCGACAATTGTGTCGTTCTTTTGAGATCGAGCTGACGGATGAGCGGGTGAAATATCTTGCGGATCCGGACATTCATCTTGATGAGCTATTTGCGACGTTGCTGAATGAACGAAGGTGGCCTGGGAATTAGGCGGTGCCTTGCAGCCGGCGACTTCTTGTCAGGCGTGATGCCCAAGACCACAGGCGCGCTCAGTCGCTTAGAGAGCCCCAGCGACATCTTTCCTGACACACGAACCTCCTCCAGGGACCTCCCCCACAAAAAGTAAAAGCCCCCTACTTTCGTAGGAGGCTTTTAGTGGAGGCGCCGAGAATCGAACTCGGGTCCGCGAAGGCTCCCCGCAGCCCTCATTCACGTGCGTAGTTACCATGTCCCTGATAACCGAGTTTGCAGATTCGGCTGCAACCTATCTCTCGCGGATCTTAGTCAAGCTATCGAGAGCACCCTTGCTTGACCCAGTCTTTGTGTTGACGCCCTAACATTACCAAGACAATCTCATGGTCGGACGGTAGTTCGCAGTTATGCTGCGAGGGCTACGGATGCGTTGTCGTTTGCAATTATAACGGCCCAGCATTTACGTCGGCTAGACACGACGGCACGCAAGCCGCGCTTCACACTCCACGTCGAAAGCCCTTCGCCCCCAAACAAGCCCAAAAAGGGATCTGACTCGAACAAGAATGTAAGATGCAGATTTGGGGAGAGCCAGAGAAACAAGTCCTCTAAGATTGAATGTGGGGCCAGAGACCTCAAACGTCAAGTTGTTCTTGCCCAGCGCCGGACAATGGGTGTGCTGGTGCTAGGTTTTACCAGCACGGTGCCCGTACATCGTGTCAGAGCCGGGCCAGGGGGAGTGAATCGTTGACGTCTTTACAGAAAGTACGGCCTTGGTCGGCCTATCGTGCTCCGGACTTTTCGACGGAGAAACTTGCTATTGCGCCCACTGCGCAATTTGCTCCTTGCCCTCAAAAGGGCGTTTTACCAAACAACTATCACGCCACGTCCAACCACCCTGAATACGTTTTAGGTGGAGACGGAGCTTGGTGCTTGCTCGACGAGACACGCATGGACTCGGTTGTTGTGCGTAGGGAGCATGGTGCTCTCGAAGTCGTTGAGGCTCGTCGAACTCACGAGGGAGACCAGGTGTTGGTCGGTCGCTCCGAGGACGGCAGCGAAGGGATTTTTGTACACACCGACGGATTTCAACCAGCAGCTGGCGATAAAAATGACGATAAGTTCTCTTTTAGAAATCGTGGAACCCGTGAGAGCCCTCTGAGTGCTAGTTACGACTGGCTCTATCGATTACTACGTCACGACCGCGATGTGGGCCATATTGTCTGGGTGGCCGGCCCGGCTGTCGCATTTGATAAGGATAGCCGCGAAAGCCTGGCTGCGTTGATAGAGGAGGGATATTGTCATGCCCTTTTGGCTGGAAACGCCCTTGCAACGCACGACTTGGAGGCGGGACACTTTGGCACTGGCTTGGGACAGGATATTTACAACCAACGAAATCATCCCAAGGGACACTACCATCATTTGGATATGATCAACTTGGTGAGAAAGTTTGGCTCAATTGCTGAGTACCTCAAGAACGCACCTGGCGATCGTTTTGGAATTATGGATTCATTAGTCAAAAAGGATGTTCCATTTGTCCTGGCCGGGTCTATTCGCGACGATGGTCCCTTGCCGGAAGTTATCGCCGATGTCTACGAAGCCCAAGACGCAATGCGAGTTCATGCTCGTCGAGCGACTTTGGTGATTGCAATTGCCACGCAACTGCATTCTATCGCTTTTGGCAATCAACTGCCGAGCTATCGGGTGATGCCAGACGGAAGCGTTCGCCCTGTTTTTTTGGCGGTGGTAGATACAACTGAGTTTTCTGCGGACAAATTAGCCAATAGGGGTACCGCGCAGGCCCAGTCTTTTTTGACGAATGTTCAAGACTTTTTGGTAAACTTGCGCAGAAACTTAGCTTCTTAGGAGGTCTGTTGGAGGGCGGCACTATGAGCGAAACGAAAAAAATATCTATCATTGGCGTGCCTCTGGACATTGGCCAGGGCGAGCGGGGGTGCGACGTGGGGCCTGCCGCCTTGAGATATGCGCGGCTCAAGTCTCGCCTTGAGTCCGAGGGGCATGATGTGGTGGACGTGGGCAATGTCCAGGTTCCTCCAGCCGTAGAAGTAAAGGACCATGAGAAGGTTCAAGCAATTGCTGAGGCGTGCGACCGACTCATGAACACCTGTCTTTCTAGTTATGAGCAGGGCAGGCTTCCTTTGGTTCTAGGAGGCGATCACTCGGTGGCGATGGGGAGCGTGAAGGCTTCTTTGAAGCAAAAAAACATGGGGGTACTTTGGGTTGATGCCCATGGGGATTACAATACGCCTGCGACTTCACCATCGGGCAACGTGCACGGAATGCCTTTGGCTGTTTTGATGGGGCAGGGGCCTGAGGCCCTCTTGAATATTGGGGGAGAGAGAAACTATCTACTACCAGAAAATGTCGTAATTCTTGGGGTGCGCCAGTTAGACACGGGGGAGCGTGCTGCCCTCAGAGCCGCCAAGATGAAGGTGCTCTCAATGCGAGACGTCGACGAATTGGGCATGAGCGCAGTAGCCGCAGAGGCGATTCATGCGCTGGGTCATTGTGACTCATTGCACATTAGCCTCGACATGGACGCACTGGACCCGCGCGATGCTCCAGGGGTGGGGACGCCCGTGCGAGGGGGGCTCACTTACCGCGAGGTACAACTTTTGATGGAAAAACTCGCGGATACAGAAAAAATCGCAGCAATAGATGTCGTTGAAGTGAACCCGATGTTGGATCATCAAAATCAAACCGCCCACACGGCGGTTGATTTAGTGCTCTCTGCACTGGGGCAAAGTATTTTTTAGCTCTTTTTTGCCGTGACCAAGAAAATGGGAAACAATTTGCCCTCTTTTTCAATAGTCGTTGCGGTAGAGAAACGAATTTCCTCAAACCCGTTCTCTTTGAGAATTTCTTGAAGCTCGTTTCTATCAAAACCTTGATGAAACACGCCTTCACTCTCAGCAGGGTGAAAACTGCCATCCTCCTTGTCTAAATCGGCCAAGGCGACTTTACCCCCCGGTTTGAGTGCTGCAGAAAATGTCTTCACCAATTTGTGTGTGTCTTGAACATGGTGCAATGCCATTGCACTGACGATGAGATCGACATCAAACTCAAAAGCATCAGTGAGAATGTTCTGACAGAGCGTCTGAACCTTATCCTTCAGCTCTGGTTTTTTACGCAGTTTTTCGAGCATGCCTTCGGAGATATCGACCGCGTAAATCTTTTTTACGCGTGGGGCCAAACGACCACAAATAAGACCGGTACCCGCCCCAAAGTCCATCACTTGCATGTTGGCATGTAGAGTTAGTTCACGCTCAAGCGCGTCCCCCACACCTTGAGAAATTTGTGCGGGCAGGGGGTTATTGTCCCAGGATAGGGCTTTTTCTTTGAAGAGATCGCTCATGAGCAATAGCCTAGTACCAAACGCCTAAAGTTCGTTCCGGGTTTTGTCGTCATGAGACAAAAGTAGAACCGAGGGCAATAAGGGGACAGCTAAGCCGCTTTATTGCCATCTTTCTCCCGTTATGGCTGGAAAAAAGTTCAGTGCGGACTTTCTGTACGAGGTACTAGAGCTTCTTGAATATGAATCGCACGAGCAAGGCTACTTTTCTCCAAATTGGGCGATTCTTTGGAGAACCGAGCGCATACTACTTAAGCGACCCAATGAAGTATTGCCATGGCGGTGGGAGCAAAGGGAAACGCTTTTTGAGGTAAAGTGGTGGAGAAGCTCGGCTCTGCCACTGTCCCAGATAGGATCGAGGCAGGTGCTGAGTCCGGCCTGATGGGCCTCTTGAATCATGAGTGGATGGGGGCTGCCACCAAAGCGCAGGCGCTCTGCTCCCAATTTCTTTGCGTGTTCGGCTACTTCGTAGGCTGAGAATACGAATGACGGGGCTCCTGAGTCCCGAATGAGCTCTCGGTACTTTTTTAGGTGGGCATGGGGCTCAATAAAAACTGGCACTTCGCATCGTGAAAGCTTTCTAGCCAGGAGAAGCGTTTTGACGTCCAATATACTTGCACCGTCACAAATCAATAGAGCGGTGCGCCCCTCAGCATAATAAAAGAAGTTTTCCTCACCAATGATCTTTGTTCCTTCTTGCACCTTCGTAAAATACGAGGAGCATATCTCTTCATAGTTACGTTTTCTGGCCACAAAACGTGCGTCATCGTCTAGGTCTTCATAAATTTGCTGAGGACGCATTAGTTGTAAGAGATAGTCGGGGCCTCCTGCCTTGCCTCCTATGCCAAAGCTGCTTTCTTTTCGCCCGCCAAATGGTTGCCGGCCTACCACTGCTCCGGTGATTGAGCGGTTGATGTACACATTGCCGGCCTCTACCTTGACGGCAAATTCTTCTTGCTCTTTTTCGCTGAGGCTAAAAATGCCAGCTGTGAGCGCATAGGGTGAATCGTTCATTAACTCGGTTGCGTGAGCCAAATCGCTGGCGCGGGCGACGGACAAAATTGGTCCAAAGAACTCACTGGTTGCGGGGAACGTGCCCGGTTTTACGTCCCATAAGATTCCGGGGTGCAAGAGGCGAGGGTTTTGGTCGTCAATTCGCGGTTGTAGTAGCCAGGTGCCGTGGCACTCTCCCTCGTTGATGATTTTCTCTAGGGCTCCACTGGGAGGGTTGATCAAGGGGGTGATGACAGATTGTAGATTGTGGGCAGAGCCCACTTCTAAACTGACCACGGCGTCGGCGAGGCGAGATGAAAATTCTGTGTCCTGGTAAACTTCATCGTGTAAAATGAGTAAACTAAGAGCGCTGCACTTTTGCCCCGAGTGACCAAAAGCACTTTTTACAATATGAGCGATTGCATCTTCTTTGTCCGCAAAAGGGCTTACATACGCAGTGTTTTTTCCGCCAGTTTCAGCGAGTAAGAATAACTCACTTCTCATCTTTAAAAATACTTTTGCTGTACTGGTTGCGCCGGTAAGCACAACTGTTTTAACGCTCTGATTGCAGATGAGTTCTTGAGCGTCCTCTTCGTGGCAAGGAATGAATTGTAGTGCTTCTCGTGGTACTCCCGCGCTGTGGCAGAGCTGAACGGCCATGAACGCAACCAGGGGCGTTTCAGGGGCTGGTTTGATGATACATGTATTTCCAGTGACCAATGCCGAGAAAATTCCACCTAAAGGAATGGCAAGGGGGAAATTCCACGGGGGGGTGATGACTGTCGTGCCCCGCATTTTACCTGGGAGTTGCGCCGCGAGGCGAAGAGCATTGCGCGCATAGTAGTGAGCAAAGTCGACCGCCTCTGAGATTTCGATATCGGCTTCATCGCAGCGCTTTGCGGAGTCACAGAGCATAGCGGCAAGAAGGGGTCCGCGATTTTTCTCAAGAAGAGAGGCTACTTTTAAGAGAAGCAGCGCTCGGTCTTGAACGCTTCGATTGGCCCACCCTTCGCTTGCGCGACTTGATTCTTTTAAAGCGCGCGCCACGTCTTGAGGGTTTGCTAGTTCAATTTGATAGGCAGGTTTTCCTGGAATACTGGGGTCAAAACCATCCACAACGACGCGAGAAGTTGAAGGTATTGAAGGGGCTAGAAGGGGGTGAACTCGCGCGAAGCCTTGCTGGCTTTTTTTGAGATGTGAGTTGAGCCATTGTCTATTTTCGCGCAGTGTCCAATCGGTGTCTGGGGCATTTGTGAAAGGTGAGTCAAGGTCGAGACATTCGATAGTTGGTGCTTCTTCCTCCTGCCTAAACTGCCGTCTGAAGGAGAATTCTGTTGGTGTCAAAGAATGAGCATGCGCTTTGAGAAACTTAGCAGCCTGGTCCAAGAAGTTTTCATCACCGGGTTGCATGAAGGGGGCAACTCTCAAAAATTGATTTTCCCCCGTGTTTTCGTCCATACGCCTGACCAAATAGGAAACCGCCGAGGAGAAGTTCTTGGGGAGTACGATTGGGCAATAGATAAGCAAAGAGCCTGTGATGCGATAGAGAACCTCGCCTAGGGCTCCTCCCATGCCTTCCAGTACTTCAAATTGTATATTGCCGGGCACGGAGGTGCGAGCCCGCAGTAAAAGTGCGTAGGAGATGTCAAAGAGATTGTGCGAAGCCACTCCCACATGAACTTTTTCTTCTGCTGCGGCGGCAACGAGTTCCCGTAAAAGACGCTTAAACTGAGCGTCCACTTGGTTTTTTTCTGGAAATATGGGGAGAGCATGACCGTGGGCAGAGGACTCTACCTTTTCAAATTCCAAATTAGCTCCTTTTACCAAGCGGATGCGCAAAGGGGAGCCTCCCCGTTGAACATGGTCCCCGCTTGCCGCAACAAGGCGTCTCACCATCTCCGTTGATTCGGGAAGATATCCTTGAATAGCGACTCCCGCCTGGGAGTCGTGTAACTCTTGAGAGCTGAGTAGAAAGAGTATGACCTCTTCAGTGATTCGGCAGTCCTTGTATGCCTCCATATCAAGGTAGATCAGTGGTGGTCCACCCTCGCGCTTTCTGCCTTTTAGAAATATATCCCGCACGCGCTCATTGAGGCGCTGGATTGTGGCGTCAAATGCAATGAGATCGATTTGGCTATCGATGCCAGAGAGTTTCACGCTGATGGCGTCGGTGTCCGCTCTCTTGACTAACTCGCAATAGGTATTCACTCGCGCTTGAGCTTCGATTTTCCCCAAAACCTCCTCACCCAAATAATTGAGGTTAACGGAGACTCCCGAGAGTTTGCGTGTTGTGAGGTAGCTCTCAAGGGGTTGGTCACGTGCGTCAATGAGGTAGGGCTGAGCCTCTTTTTTTAAGCGCTCCACCACAGCATTTGCCGTAATGCGCGGAAAGAGTTCTCCTAAGAGTCTGGCCGCGCGCAGTTGCAACTCATCGAGGTGGGGAAAATCCTTTCCTTCACCTGTCCGCTCCATCAAATCTCTCAGGGTTTGAACCAGGCGCTGGGGCGAGAGTCTATGAGCTCGGTCGGTGAGAGCAGTCGAGAAAAGACGATTGTTTTCTGAGCGCAAGAGGCCCGACAGAGTGCGTCGTGCTTGTTCTTCGATGTCAGATTCTATGGCTCGACTTTGGACAAGGAGCAGATGGGCTATCTCCAGAGCCAGTTGAGCGAGTGTACTTTCAAAAGAAGGCGAGCTGCTTTCAAGAGCTCGGGCTCGTTGAAATATAGTCTCGATCTCGCTGTAGACATCGCCCATGAATCAAAGCCGGGATGTGAGGAGTACTACTCCCCACAGTAGGTACGCGGCCACGGCGCAATGCTTTAGTGCAAGCGGCCCTATTTTCCTTGTAAAGAGGTCCCTGGAAGCAACTTGAGCGAGAGTTTTCTTAAGATCTCGTCGTCAGTGGTGCCCTTTTGCATATATCCGTCACAGCCGGAGCGAAATCCGTCTCTCAGATGGGTCGCATCATCAAGGCCAGTCAGGAGAACGACGGGAATTGAGGAGGTTTGCCGGTCTGCTTTTAAAATGGCGCATGCTTCGGTTCCCGTCATTTCTGGCATCTCTACATCCAAGAGAACGAGATCGGGCTTTCGATCGCGCGTGAGCCTGACTGCTGCCGCTCCGTTAGAAGTGGGGAGCACATCGTATCCAGCGTCCGTGAGTAGCTCAAACATTTTCAACGAAACAATGGCAGAGTCGTCGGCAAATACTATCAAGGGCCTCGCTCGCTTGGCGCTAGGAAATGTTCCTGAAGATCTCTCTAGTCCTGCAGAATGATTCGTGCGCATGCGAGTACCCGAACCAGGAGCTCGACTTGAGGGGAGAGGATCTGAAAGGGGTGCAGAACTACAAGCTGCTAGGGAACGCGCTCTTTCTCTTCGACTTCTACCAAACAAGACAACCCCCGACTCTAAAAGTAGAGCGGCTCTGCAGAGCGCACCCGACCGGGGGAACGGTACGTACATAGGCTTTCTAAAGTAGTCGGTGCAGTTATTTGCACAGGGGGGTAAATACCAGCCTGATTGTTCATATTTCGTGAGGCATTAAATCGTGCGGCGAACGAAAAAACTGGGTCGGCGAGTAGGCTCCTATGCTCGAGACGCGCCTCATGTAAACATCTGCATACAGGTCGACTTGTTGACCAAAGAGACTCAGGCCATTCATCTCTTTGAGCAAGGATCCCCAGTAGGGGTGGAAACTTTGATTGATCTGAGCGTCCAGTTCCTCGTACTCGGTCTCAAGACTCTTTAATTCTTCGCGCACTCTATCAATGTGTTTCTTTGCGCGCTCTTTCTGCAACTTATCGCCCTCGTCGCTTTGGCTAATTCGGGCAAGCTCTTTAAACTTTGCCGCGTAATAACGTAGTTCGTCTTCAAAGAAGGGACGTGCCTCAGCCAATTGGCGCCGTCTCATACGTAACTCGTCACTTGAGTGCAGCGCAGCAAGTTCTTGATCTAACTCTTGAATAATAAAAGCGGTGCGCCATGTACTGTCTTTTTTGCTTCTAAGAATATCTCCGTAAATATGGTCACCGACATAAAGTACATTCGGTCCCGCCAAAGAGAGGCTTTTTTCAAAACTTTTGAGGCATCCTCCTTCGTAAACTTCGCCTTTTTCAAAGGTTCCTTGATACTCTTCGACAGCGGGTTCTTGGGCTTTTAGAGCGCTCGTGCGCTTGAGAAAGGGGGTAGCTTTTCCGTCCTCTTGAGGCTGAAACCAACTTGGTTTTTTTGCAGAGCAAACGATGACGTCAAAATATTGCCTCCAATTTGTGTAACGCCCTTCGTTTCCACCCAGTAGATAGCTCATGACCGTATCGGTGTAATGATAGGGCGAGTTGGTGAGTACAAAGAGATGTTTTCCTGACGAACGCAGTTTGTGCAATGTGCGGGAAAGCTCCGGATCTTTATCGAAATATTTGGGCAAATCGGCAGTGACTGCTCGGTAAACCGCTCCCTCCGCATGGGCCTGATCAATGGCAGAACGCACGTCCACAAATAGCTGATGAGGATCCACTTTTTGCCCCAGATCTTCTAGGGCACTAATAATGGCGGAGTAACTTGTGACCTCACACAACGCAAAGAGCGTGTCGATCCAGTGAAATCGCTCGGTCTCGGGGCGTAGCTTTTCTCCCCCGTATATTTTCTGTAGATCGCCTTTATCCATCGCTTGGGTGCCATGAAAACCCAAAGTAACAATCTTATGACGATCCATCTTGAGAATATTGCCGCGATCTTTGTCAACTAAGAGTCCCCGAATAGGAAAACGCGTATCAAAGTCCAATTCTTTTAGGGACTCGGGGTAACCTCGCTCGACTAAGCGCTCAGCGGTAAGGCGTACCGACAAAGCATCCATCGCCTCTTGGCGATAGATTGCGAGAGTGTAATCCATGTCAAACCCTATCCAGTCGATGCCATTCATTCGCAAATTGCGATTGGCGTAGACCCTGTCTTTTTTAGGTATCCGCATCCCATGGGGTGGTTTTTCTAGCAGCCCGGGTAGGGGTAGGGACAATTGTTTGCGACTCACCTCGGGGGCGTCTTGTGTGGGTTGAATCTTCTCGTCGGTCACGTGTTCTCAGTCTAGCATGGACTTCTATGACCCTCCCATTGGCAATTTGGACTACTGGCGCTCCTGTTCCTCAAGCCGAAAAAACTCGGGGCAATTTCTTTGAAATGATCAAGTTAGGGGTCGCGGACGGCTTTCTGGGGCAATTTGTCGAGGTCGACTGTATAAGCAGAACTGAATATCCCGCTCCTCAGGAGTTTTCGGGCATCATTGTCAGTGGCTCTCCGGCCCGGCTTATCGATCAAGAGCCTTGGATGCTCCGCGCCGAAGAAGAGTTGAGGCGCGCCCATCTTCTCAATATTCCAATCTTGGGAATTTGTTTTGGGCACCAGTTATTAGGGGAGGCGCTAGGCGGTAAGGTCGGGCCGAACCCAGCGGGGAGAGAAATTGGTACAAAGCGCCTGCAATCTATTGGGGAGGACCCTCTTTTGGATGGTATTGAGGCGCCTCCTCTTGTTGTGATGACTCACTTAGACTCGGTTTTAGAAGCTCCCCAGGGCGCGCGCGCGACTCGTGCTTCCGATGTAGAGCCTCATGCCGCCCTCAGGTTTTCGGAGACAACCTGGGGAGTGCAATTTCACCCAGAAATGGACGCCGAAATCATTGCTCATTACCTGGAGGCGCGGCGGGGCGAGATCGAAAGTGAGGGCATGCATGTCGACGATTTGCTAAAAAATCGCAAAGATAGCCCATGGGGGCGACTTTTATTGGGCCGATTCGGGCGTTTTTGCGCCACGAGCGCATTCGAAAGCTAAAACGCCGTGACCCCAGGGGCGCTCTGGGCTAGAGCGGGCCCGCTATGGGTTTTGCATGTGGTGTCGTTGGTCTTCCCAACGTAGGAAAAAGTACTCTCTTCAATTCACTTTCTTCAGCGAAAGCGGAGGCGCAGAACTTTCCGTTTTGCACCATCGAGCCCAATGTGGGTATCGTGCCCGTGCCCGATCCGCGGCTAGATAAAATGGCAGCGCTCTACTCGACCCAGAGTCTCGTGCCCACGGCAATTCGTTTCGTTGATATTGCTGGTTTGGTTCGGGGCGCTTCCAAGGGTGAAGGGCTGGGAAATAAATTTCTCTCTCATATTCGTGAGGTGGACGCCATCGCTCATGTTGTGCGTTGTTTTGAAGACGACAATATCACCCACGTGGACGGGCGCATTGATCCCGTGGGGGACGTAGAGACGATTCACACGGAGTTGGGTCTTACCGACGTAGAGACTGTAACTCGCCGCTTGGAAAAAGCCCGTAAGCTCAGCCGTAGTAATAACACAGCCGAAAAGACTGCGTTTGCAATGTGTGAGCGCTTGGTCGAGCACTTAAACGACGGTAAACCGGCTCGCTCTTTCGAAACCCAGGGCGAAGTTGAGGACGAATTAATTCGCGATTTACAGCTTCTCACCCGCAAGCCAACCTTTTACGTGGCGAATGTTGACGAAGACTCTATTGGAAACGTAGAGGAGAACGTGCACTATCAAGCACTATTAGCTCATGCAAAGTCTGAAGGCGCGGAAGTTGTGCCAATTTGCGCTGCTCTTGAGGAGCAGATTTCTGAACTAGATCCAGAAGATCGCCCCGAGTTTTTGCAGAGCGCTGGGCTAGAGGAAGCTGGGCTGAATAAGGTAATTCGTACGGGGTACGATTTACTGGGCTTGATTACCTATCTCACTGCAGGTGAGAAAGAATGTCGCGCATGGACAGTGGTGAAAGGCTCTACCGCACCGCAGGCCGCCGGAGTAATTCATACGGACTTTGAGCGCGGGTTCATTAAGGCCGAGGTTATTTGGTGGGAGGACCTTCTTGAATTGGGTAGCGAAGCCAAATGTAAAGAAGCCGGTAAAATGGGAATTGAAGGCAAAGAGTACATCGTTCGCGATGGCGATGTGATTCACTTTCGCTTCAACGTGTAATTGCCGAGCCAAGAGCACAAAAGAAAAACTCCAGGACTCAGCTATGAGTTCTGGAGTTTTCTTTTGTGAGGCCGTCTCGAAGCGGCACAGAGGGGAAACTACTCCCCGTCTTCAGCGTGAGGTGCTGTGGGCGCCCCCTTGTTTTCCTCGGCGGTCGTTTCCTGCTTTGGCTCGTTCATGGAGTCTTCTGCCACCATTTGATAGGCTACAAAGAGCGCAGCGAGGAGGAGAACCACCAATAAACCAACCACCAGTCCTAGATTGGACTTTGTAACTGGTAGCTCCTGTCCGGGTGTCGTGTAGGGAGTGGGAGTATAGGGCGAGGGCGACGGAGCATCGGTAGGCGCAGCCGTTTTTTCCGGAACAACCGCGGGTTGCATCTCAGTATTTGTTCCCTTGGGCTCTAGCGCCGCCCCGGGGCTTTCTTCAGCCTGCTGCCCTTGGGTTCGAGCGAGAGGATCGGAGCCCGAAGCGAGTTCGCCGGGCATACTCGACGTACGAGTTGCCTCTTGCTGTTCTGCAGCAGCTGCAGGCGTCTTGTCGTCGAAGTCTTCTGTTCTCGCCGTAAAGGGGCTCGTTCCCACCAGGGTACCCGCCAGTGGATCGGGTGTTGGCTTTTGGGCGGACGCAGCAGCTAGGGCGCTTTTTTCAGCTTTGGCCTTCGCCTCTGCCTCCATATTCGCTTTAGCTTCTTTGATGGCGGCTTGCATGTCTGGGGGAGCTACCCCCATCATGGTGCCCTTTAACTTTGATGAAATTGCTGGCTTTGAGGGCGCTTGGGGACCTGACGAAGTTTCGGGACCAGGTTGCCTGACCGCTGGCGAAGCAGCCGGACGAGGCGTTGGCTCAGCAGAGGTCGCGCTGGCTGACTTCTGCTGCGAAGCTGCTTTTTTCTCCAAAGCCGCCTCCTCGGCTTGGCGGCGTAATTCCATCAGAGCCGGTGGGGCGAGGCCCACCATGGTGCCCTTCATATTGGGTTGGGGCGCCTTCTTTATGGAAGCGGTTTCGGCCTCTTTCCGCAGGTTTTCTAGGCCGGGAGGGGCAACTCCCACCATCGTTCCCCGTAAGTTGGGTTTGCTCTTTTGGGCGACTGGCGTAGCGCTCGCCTGTGCAGCCTTTTCGGCGCGCTGAGAAGCAATGGCCTTCTCTGCCTGTTTACGAATTGCGTCCAGGCCGGGAGGCGCCACACCTACCATGGTGCCCTTGAGCGCCGGGTTGGGACGTTTTCTTGCCGCGGGCGAAGCCGCTGGACTGGGCGCTGGCGCGTCGGAACGTGGCGAACCGGGTGTAGGCGAAACGGGTGCAGGCGAAACGGGTGCAGGCGAGCCAAGGCCGCTCAACGAGCCCGAACCGGGTGTGCCGGGGGGAGCATTGGGTGAGCCTTGTAGCATCATCGTGCCTTTGAATTTGGGAGCCGCACGTTTGGCTTTTTGGTCGAAGCCGCACTGGCTGCACTTCAAAGCCGTTTCTACGTTCTTGGTCCCGCAGTTGGGGCAAAACACTGTAAGATATCCTCCTGCCCAAAGTCGGGCCCAAAGTGGTTACACATCATTGAGGGCCCCGAGACAAGTGGCTGCTAGTCGAAATGATGCTTCCTATTTTCTTCGATAAGTAAAATCTTGCACAGAACTTTCGCCTTCAATTGTGCGAAAATGCAAGGTAACCACTTGAACTTATTGAGTTATATAGCAAATATGCACCCCGTTCGCCCTGCCCTGAACGCTTGACACCTCGAACCACCACTCTACGGTTCGCCTCGCCCGCGGTCCGAGTCGGCGATTTTGCCAACGGCTGCGCGGGGTGAGAAAAGCTGGAAGAACGATGGCCTTTGCCCTGAGCGTGGAGCAAGAGAAGAAACTCGCTGAGATCCTCTCACGTTACCCAAACAAGATGGCTGCTTGCATTCCGACACTACACTTGTGTCAGGAGGCGAACGAAAATTGGGTCAACGAAGAGGTGATCTCTTTTGTTGCCAATCACCTCGAATTGACCACATCGCATGTGATGGGCGTGGCCACATTTTACCATCTTTTCAATCGTGAGAAGCCCGGCAAACACCAAGTATGGGTTTGCCATACGCTCTCCTGCGCCTTGCGTGGAGGCGAGGGTTTGGTGAAACATTGCGAGAAGAAGCTTGGCATCAAGGTGGGTGAAACAACCCCTGATGGCCGAGTCACCTTGCGCACCGCAGAGTGCCTTGCCTCCTGCGGGACGGCTCCCATGATGCAAGTAAACAAAGACTATCACGAAAATCTCACAACTGACGCAGTTGATAAGATTCTCGATGGGTTGGATTGAGTAGAGCCTTTTTATTGGGCCCTGAACGGACACAACAATGCTGAAACGCACTACCTATCTATCACATAGCTACGAGAAGCCCGACGGTCATTCATTGGCCACCTACGAGGCAAACGGCGGCTATAAAAGCGCACGCAAAGTGCTAGCCATGCCTCGCGATAAAGTAATCGACGAAGCAAAGGCCGCCCATGTCCGCGGACGCGGCGGAGCCGGCTTCGATTGCGGTCTCAAATGGAGCTTTATGCCCAAAGAGAGCAAGAAGCCCCATTACTTGGTCGTCAATGCCGACGAGGGAGAGCCCGGGACCTTCAAGGATCGCACCATTATGGAGCGTAACCCTCACTCTCTGGTCGAGGGTTGCATTATTGGCGCCTACGCAATTGGTGCTCATGCTGCCTACATCTATGTGCGTGACGAGTTGCATCTCTCCAAGCAGCGCCTGTGGGACGCAATTGGTGAGGCGAAGTCCAAAGGGTACCTAGGTAAAAACCCTTTCGGAAAAAACTACGCCGTGGAGGTGTACGTGCACACAGGTGCTGGCGCTTATATTTGCGGCGAGGAAACAGCTCTGCTCAATTCTTTGGAGGGGCGGCGAGGGGAGCCTC